>Ga0181588_10000399_pt1 | contig 39284 bp, 26 predicted proteins | sample 071ome_26_FD_148607 | JGI IMG/M metagenome (GOLD analysis project Ga0181588, IMG submission 148607) | Coastal salt marsh microbial communities from the Groves Creek Marsh, Skidaway Island, Georgia - 071409BT metaG (spades assembly) | ecosystem: Environmental > Aquatic > Marine > Intertidal zone...
CGTCGAGTGGACCAACCTGGAGGGCGTGACGGCGGACAACCAGCTGGGCTACTTGAAGCGCACTGCCGGCGGCTATGGCTGGGACAAAGGCGCATACAGCGCTCGCGCCATCACGAAGGTGGACGACGAGGTTCGCGGTATTTCTGCGGATTGCATGCGTCAAGACAGACGTCTGATGGTTGGTTTGTCACACAGTCCCGATGTGAACCACGGCTACAAAACGATCGACTTCGCTATTTACTGCGATCAAGACGGTGGTGGACGTCAGCCAAAGATCCACGTGTACGAGAGCGGCAGGAAGATCAAGACGCTCGCTCCTCTTGTGTCCGGCGAGACTGTTCAGATCGCGCTCAACGATGACGGCGCCATCGCGTACTACGTCGACGGCGAGCTCATGTACACGAGCACGAAGGCTCCTTCCTTCCCTCTGTACGCCGACACGTCACTGGAGAACCAGAACGCGGAGTTGGCGAACGCTCGCTGGGTGCAGAAGATTGTCCAGGGTGCGAACGACCTTCAATCGATGGAGTTTGAAGCCTTGGACGGCGTGGACGCCTCTGCTGGCCACGTCGAGCGCACAAAGGAAGGCACTGGCTGGAACAGCGGCGCCACGAGCAAACGCGCCATCACGAAGGTTGATGACGAAGTTGCTGGCATCTCTGCCGACTGCGACCAAACGGACAAGTCCATGATGCTTGGTTTGAATTCTGGCTCGACGAACGACGTCGACAGCGAGATTGACTTTGGCATTGTGTGTGACAACGGCGTGATCCGCATCTCCGAGCACGGCGTTGTTCGCGACGGAGACTTTGGGTCGTACTACCCCGGTGAAACGTTCCAGGTGTCCGTCCTCGCCTCTGGCGTCGTCGCATACTACAAGGACGGGGCCCAGTTTTCTACTTCTGAGCAGCCGCCAGCCTTCCCACTGTATGCGACGGTCCGCTTCAACTCTCAAGGCGCTTCTTTGTCTCGCGTCAACTGGGTGAAGAAGATTGTTGAAGGTGGTAACGACTTGCAGCTCGTCGAGTGGACCAACCTGGAGGGCGTGACGGCGGACAACCAGCTGGGCTACTTGAAGCGCACTGCCGGCGGCTATGGCTGGGACAAAGGCGCATACAGCGCTCGCGCCATCACGAAGGTGGACGACGAGGTTCGCGGTATTTCTGCGGATTGCATGCGTCAAGACAGACGTCTGATGGTTGGTTTGTCACACAGTCCCGATGTGAACCACGGCTACAAAACGATCGACTTCGCTATTTACTGCGATCAAGACGGTGGTGGACGTCAGCCAAAGATCCACGTGTACGAGAGCGGCAGGAAGATCAAGACGCTCGCTCCTCTTGTGTCCGGCGAGACTGTTCAGATCGCGCTCAACGATGACGGCGCCATCGCGTACTACGTCGACGGCGAGCTCATGTACACGAGCACGAAGGCTCCTTCCTTCCCTCTGTACGCCGACACGTCACTGGAGAACCAGAACGCGGAGTTGGCGAATGCCATGTGGGTCGCAAACGTAGCTCCTTCTACCGTTGTCGTGTGATCATGTTAATATTTTGTGCATTGAATCCTTGTAATATTGTCCTACATAAGAATCTCATTTTCATCCACGTTTTCTTCCTCTATAGCGAGCGAATCGTTTTCCCGACGGCATTTGACCGCGCTCGAGTAGCGCTCGTCGCTAAAAGAGAAATATTGATGAAGGTGTGCGTTAACCACCGTCGTGATCCCACACAAAGCGCCTCGCGATCCTGAAGTCGCTCGCCAGATCGGTTCGTGGAAATCACGCGTGCGCACGCACCGATTCATCCGCCATCGCGGACGTCCGTGGCACCGTCGGTGCGCGCTTCCATCGCGTCGCTTTTCGGCCGGTTGGACGTCTCCGGCGTGAGACTGGCTGGTTACTGAGCGCACCGCGCGCGTCGTTCGAGACGAGTTTCGCGACACCCCGCGAGTTCGATCGATAATCACGCGGGAGTGCGTTCGCCGACCGCCTCGACGGCGTATTCTTCGCCATGGCGCTCGCGTCTTGGGGAGCGATTACAGGAAATATCCTCTTGTTTGCTCTCGTGTGCGGTTTAGCAAGCTCGGTGGAGAGAAAATCTTTCCGAAGATCGCTGAAATCGAGGGGCTTGGTCATAGGAATATTTGCACAGTTTGTATTTTTACCCTTGTTTGGGTTCGTACTCGCCAAGACGATGTTCGGGGATGCGCCAGAGCTCGGTGTTCCTCTGATCATCACGACGAGTTCACCCGGCGGCTCCTTTTCAAATTGGTGGACGTCGCTGTTTAACGGGGATCTCTCGCTCAGTGTGGCGATGACAACGGTGAGCTCAATCCTGAGCATTGGTTTGTTGCCTTTGAACCTATTCATATACATAAATGCGGCGTATTCCGATGGATACAGCGATGTGCAAGTGAGCTGGGCTGGCTTGTTTGTCTCCATCACGGTTGTGATTGCGGGCATAGGCGTCGGATTGTACGTCGGAGAAAGAGTTCCATCGATTCGATCACGAATGAACGTGGTTGGAAATGTGTGTGGGTTACTGTTAGTTTTATTAGGTTTTTTCTTTAGTTCCAATTCTTCGGCTCCGTTATGGAAGCGAGAATGGAAGTTTTACGTCGGTTTAATGATTCCTTGCGTCATGGCTCTGGTGATATCGTTAGGCTTTGCGAGATTACTTAGGTTAAAAATGCCACAAGCTCTCGCCGTTGCGATCGAAGTGTGCTATCAAAACACAGCCATAGCATTAGCCGTCATTCTCAGCTCGTTCAATAACGATTCGTGCGAGGCGAAGGGACAAGACGAGTGCGACATCGTTGGCATAGCGGCAGGCGTACCGACGTACTACCAATTCTTGCAGGTTATCTCTCTAGGTATTTTATGCCTGGTTGCTTGGCGTTTCGGATGGACGTACGCGCCGAAAGGCACACCCCTGATAAAGGCAATCACGACGAATTTTCAACCTAGCCACGATGAGCGAGGCGCGCGCATGGAGAGCGACGCGGATGCGGGCGAACTAGGAGCTACAGAGGATGGAGTTTGAGGAGTGGAAACGGATTTGATTGAGAACTAGTGTACCAATATTCACAAGAGAAATGATGTAACGAAAACAAATGACAGATTCTTTTCCTTCGTTCGTAAAGAGACAAAAAAAACGGCTTCTCTAAGGCGCGGAAGCCGCAGCCGTTTCGCCATCCTTGCCCCTCGCGTGCTGAATAATCTCAACAATAATGGGAACGAGGGACAAGACGACGATGCCCGCCACAGCGAGGGCAAAGTTTTCTTGAACAGCGGGAATCGCGCCAAAGAAATACCCGATACCCATGAAACTAGCGATCCAAACACCCGCACCGATGACGTTATACGCGATAAACTTGGAATAATCCATGTTTGCCACGCCCGCCACAAACGGCGCAAACGTTCGCACAATGACAAAAAACCGAGCCAACACGACAGTCTTACCTCCGTATTGCTCGTAAAACTTCTTCGTCTTTTCAATGTACTCTGGCGGGAAAATCTTCGGGTGCGTCTCCATGAACGACTTGCCCACGAACGACCCGATCGAGTAGTTTACGGTATCCCCGAGCACGGCGGCGGCGAAGAGCAACCCCAGCGTGAGCGGAAAGTTGACCACTCCGAGCGCGCCGAGCGCGCCCGTGGCAAACAAGAGCGAATCACCGGGCAAAAACGGAGTCACCACGAAACCAGTCTCGGCAAAGATGATGGCAAACAAAATCCCGTACGCAAACTTACCCTGCGCCAAGAAGAGTTCAGCCAAATGTTTATCCAGGTGCATCACCCAGCTCAACGCCTTGGCCGCGATCGAGGTTCCTCCATCCGCGGAAACAGCCGCCGCCGATTTGGCCGCCGCCATCGCGTTCTCCGGCATCAACGCCGCGGTCAACGCCATCGCCGACGCGCACACCGCTCCGAGCGCCAACGCGCGTCCCACGGCGCGCTTTGTCTTCCGTCCCTCCGTCCGAGACGCGTCCGAGCCCTCAACCCTCGGGGTCGTAGTCAACCTCGCGTCCTCCTCCTCCTCGTCCTCGTTCGTCTTCACCCGCGTCTCATCGTCGTTTCGTTCTCCCCGCGCAACCGTCGTCATCGCGCGCGTCGCCGTCGCCGTCGCCGTCCTCGTTCCTCCTCGCGTCGTCGCCTCGCCCGTCGCCGTCGCCGTCCGCGTCGTTCGTCCGAGGAAACCCACGACCCCGCGCGCGCGCCGCGTCGCCTCGCGTCTTCCACCGCTCGCCCGCGTCGTCGCCCGCGTCCCCGCGTTCGGCCGAACCGTGCGCGCCGCCGCCACCGCGCCCGTCATCGTCGTCGTCATCGTCGTCGTCCCGTCCGTCGGTTCGGCCGACAGAGAGAGAGTGAATGAGGGAGTGTGAGTGACGCGGCTCGGTGCATCATCTGTGTGCACTTTTTAGACGACGACGACGACGACGATGGGTGCTGCCGCTACAATGTAACGTGATTTTCACAACGAGTCGTGACTCAGTAAAACAACCACCCACCCACGCAGTCAGTGGTTTTGGAGGTCCGACCGCGTGTCGTCTGTCTGTCTGTCTGTCTGTTGTGTATGTATGTATGGGTAAACAGTTGTACTTTACTATGTTTAGACCAACCTGTGTACCTGTACCTGTGTGTGCGTTTTTTTTGAAAATCGTGCACCCGCGCGCTCGCGACAGAGCGCCGCGACGGGGGACGCGGGGATCGGATCAAATCTCGTTCGCCCCGTCCCTCGCTCGGCTCTCGGTATCGTTATTTTCGTTCGTCTCTCCTCTCTCGTCCGTCCGTGTGTCCGTGTCCGTGTGTCCGTGTGTTTCGATCGGTACGACGGAGCGTCGTGTACAAGATGACGACGACGATGATGATGATGGTGTCACCGACGAGGCTGGGGTCGGTGCCGTCGATACCGGTATCGTCACGGCGGGGTGGGACTCGCGCGTCGTCGTCGTCATCGTCGTCGTCGTCGTCGACGCCCGGGGGCGCGAGCGAACGAGGGGAGAGACGAAGAGCGGCGCGCGCGCGCCGACGCGCCGACGCCGAAGGACCAAAGGCGCAGCCAGAGCGGAAAAAGACGCCCGCGGTGAATCCTAGAGCCAAGGTTGTGCGAAGACGGAGGACGAAATCGATCGGAGAGTTGACGGAAGAACCACTGGAGGCGGAAGAGAGCATTCGGGCGCACGTGGAGCGGAAATCGGGGAGGACGAGGGATCCGAAAAAGGCGGCGGAGGAGCGAGAGAAATTGTGGGCGAGGCTCGGGGCGACAAAGAGGGAGGACGGTGGCGGGTCTGCGAGTTATTCGCATCTGTTGGATCCGGTGAGTGGTAGACGTGGTGATGGTGGTGATGGTGCGACTTTGACGAGATCGAGGGGGTCGACGCGGGCGGCGCTGAGGTTGGGATACGCGGCGCACCGCGAGCGATTCGCCAAGGCGCTCAAATGCGAGCTCGAGGAAGAAATGGCGCTCTCGGAGCAGCGGTTGAACACGTGGTCGAGGGAAAAGCTCGTGGACGAAGGGTACGCTATTCTGGGATTGCGTGCGAGGTACGAAGGGGTGCTCCAGCGCGATTCTCTCGTGAGGTTAACGATCCCTTTTGACGACGGGCGGGAAAATTCTCCGCTCGGGCGCGAGTTGCCGTATCACCGGTTCACAACGGGAGACATGGTGCAGCTGAGCGAGGGTGACGAGCACGACGGTTCTGGTGGAATCACCGGTGTGGTGGCGCTTCGAGCGATGCATTACATTACGCTAGCGATTCATGAAGACGATTTAAATGAGCTCGTGACGTCAGGAACAAGATGGAGAATCGATTTGAGCGCAAACACCGTCGCGCACGACAGATCGCTCGCCGCCCTCGTCGCCTTTTCCGAGCCGTCTGGGATGCCCGGAGCGGTCGCGGCGAAACCAAACGATAGAAAATCGTCATCTACGGCGTACGCACCGTTGCAGCGCGCATTATTGGGTGTGCCTGACGAAAATGGAACGCTGGCGGAACTGGCGAGCGCGCCCCCGTACTGGGCGGGCAAGGCGCAAAAACCAAAGTTACAAATGGCGTTGAAAGAGGTGCGAGACCCCCTCAACCCGAGTCAGAGAGCTGCCGTGAAGAGTGCGCTGTCTTCCACGCTCGCAGTCTGGCAAGGACCGCCCGGCACCGGGAAAACGCGAACTCTCATTGCGTACATTGGCGCCGCGGTGCATCTCGCCGACATCCAACAGAGGCGTGGAAGAGGGCCCGTCGTACTCGCAGCCGCTGCATCCAACGTTGCTGTCGATAACATTTTAGAAGGATTAGCGAAAGAATCATTCGTGGTCGGAGGGAAACCGCTGAGGGTTGTCCGTTTGGGCGCGCCTGCGAAAGTACAGCCGTGGCTTCAACAGTTGACTCTCGACGCGCAAATTGCTCTCCATCCGCTCGGTCGTCAAGCTGCCGCCATACGCGAAGCAATTCGTGGTAGAACTGGACCAAGCTTTGCGCGCCAACGCAAACAAGCGACGCAGCTGGAACTCTCCGCGGCGCGTAATATTTTGAAATCTGTCGATGTGGTGTGCACGACGTGTGTTGGCGCGGGCGATGAACTGTTGGAAGACATTTCATTCGCCGCAACAGTTGTCGACGAAGCGACTCAGTGCACCGAACCCGGCGCTCTGATACCCCTGACCAAGGCGCTCAGCGCCGTGCTCGTGGGTGATTCGCGACAGTTGCCGGCGACTGTCGTTTCGCGCGATGCCGTAGACGCGGGTTTGCAGGTGTCTCTGTTTGAGCGCATGGAGAGGCTCGGAGTGCACGTCTCTCTCTTGGACATGCAGTACCGCATGCACCCTTCAATCTCCGAGTTCCCATCTCTCGCTTTCTACGGCGGCAAGGTGAGCTCGGCTCCTAAACCAGAGGATCGTCCAATGGTTGCCGGCGTCTCTTGGCCGCGGCGGAAAATTCCCGTCGCCTTTGTCGAGATTTCCGGTCCAGAGAAACGCGCTCCCGACGGCAATAGCTTGTTTAACGCCGAAGAAGCGAAAATGGCGATTGATATCGTCAAAAGCCTTCTCGCTGGCGGTGACTTGGTCGGACCGGGTGATATCGGCGTCATCTCTCCGTACGCCGCGCAAGTTCGACTCTTGCAAGAGGAGTATGGCGCGCAAGGCAATCAAAGGCGAAACTTCTTAGACTATACTGAAGAGGACAAGATGAACGAGCTCGAAATCCGTTCTGTCGATGGATTCCAGGGCAGAGAGAAGGAGGTCATCGTCTTGTGCACGGTGAGAAGCAACGCCGGAGGGGGTATCGGTTTCGTCGCCGATCCGCGGCGTCTCAACGTCGGCATTACCCGGGCTAAACGCGGTCTCATCGTCCTCGGTAACCGAGAGACGCTGTCGACAAACGAAATCTGGCGCGACTGGTTCAAGTGGGTCGATAAAAACGAGTGTACGGTGTCGGATATTACAAATTTCTTCTAGTGGACGGATCAGACATATTACCAATGTAAAACATTCTTCTTTAGAACGCGCAGTCGTCGTTCCTCCCTCTTGTTCGACTCCATCACGCAGACGGTTCAAACTTGAGCGCCGCCCCGTTCATGCAATACCTCAATCCCGTCGGCGGCGGACCGTCTTCAAACACGTGTCCCAAATGACCTTGACACGCCTTACACCTCACCTCTGTCCTCGGCAAGAAGACGATAGAATAATCCGGCACCTCTGTCACGCTCCCCGCCAACGGCTTATAAAAGCTCGGCCATCCCGTCCCAGAGTCATACTTGGTCTCCGAATCGAACAACGGCGTCCCACATCCCGCGCACACAAACCTCCCGACCCGTTTCTCCGTGTACAACTCGGAACTAAACGGTCTTTCGGTCGCCTCCTTTCGCAACACTTTATACGTCAGCGGTTCGAGCTTGGCTTTCCACTCGTCGTCGGTGAATGCGATCTCACCCGTGCGGTTGAGCATAGCCATGGCCGCATCGCTCGTGAACTCGCTCTCTGCGTTCGCCGCGCGTTGCGGCGTTCCCGCGAGCGCGGCACCGGCGAGCGGGATGGCGATGAGCGGGCGTCGACCGACGGTCGTTCGACGACGTCCCTCGGCACTGCTGGTGTCCACGTCATCGGTGCCCCCGACGCCACACGCGCGCGGAAGTCCGCGTCGGTTGACGCGACGGGACGGAATGGCGATGTACCCCGCGGGGGAGGTTTTGAGAGACACAGCAGACATGGGCGGAGAGGTGCGGATGCGATCGTCGATGCGCAGTGCGTGCCTGATTGTGAGGATCAACAGTGGATAGAGCGTTCGCGTCTTTGTCTTTTGTTACAATGATGGAATCGAACGTCGCTCATAAGAGCCGACGAGGCTTTGGTGGAGACCATAAAAGCCTCTCTGGACTATCCATTGGGGTGTGAAAACTCTCAGAGTGTGAATCCTCGACGATTTCCACGGGACGTTTGGATTTGAGCACCTTTATGAATTCCTCGCCGTAGACGTCCCAGTACCAATCGAGAAAGCGGTTGTGGACGACTCTCTTGGCGACAACCATCTGGCTGATGTGGGAACGAGCCTCAACTTGAGCCCACCACTTGCTGAAGAAATAATTGAGCGTGACGAATCTGTTTGAGGTTCTGCGCATGACGACGGCGCTGAGGATCTTTCTCCATTCGGCTCTCCAGACGTTGAAGGCTCGGCGAAGTCGAGCGCGCTCCATGCTTCGGTAGGCGGTGATGGCTTGAATGGCCTTGCTTTTACTACTGACGCGTGCGAGGGTTTTCCAGTGTGACCATGCAATGGAGAGTGTGCGATGCCTCCAGCGGTTAACGATGGAAACGAGGGTGCGGCGCTGGTGGTTGAGGGTTTTCACGCGGTTGGACCATCCCATGAAAGCCTTATACAGCGCAAAGCGTCTCATTCGCGTCGTTGACTTGAGAATGATGTCGCGACGTAGCGTCGCTCTCTCCGTGTAGTTGCGCCAGGCGTCAAAAGTGACGCGTGTTGATTTATAGTAACGCGATATCCAAGCGCGTCTCACAAAAACCTTGACGCGCTTGGAGCGTGCACCCTGATTGGCGAGCTTTTTCCATGCATAGAACACTGCGCGCGCATTGCCGCTCTGATGATGACGAAGCAGAACGTGCGCCATTCTCGAGCGGTGAGACCGAGAGAACTCGGCTCGAGCCTTCCAAGCGTGAAAGTACAACCTTATGAGAACCTTGTTCTGATCCTTATTCCAGTGCGCGAGCACGCCAGAAAAGGTTCTCTGTCTCTGTCGCGACTCGAGCACGACGAGGCGCCACTTTAAAAAGGCGCTGTGCAGCGTCCTATCGTCCCAGCGGTTGAATGCGCGCATCAGTCTCTGGGTGAAACTCTTCTTCTCCTCTACGCGTTGTCTCCACAAATCGAACGCATCCACCAAATCTCGATTACGCATCTTGGCGACGGCGCGTGATTGCAGCTGTCGTACAGTCCTTGCGCGCTGCGCCATCAGGTACCACGAGTAGAGCACTTTTTGCTTGATTTCTCTGCGTCTATCCGCCATTCCGCGTCGGTGAGCGCGAGCGGCGATTATTTTTGCCCTGTTGTACTCGGATACGTGCGCGACCCAACGCTCAAAGTACCGACGCATGACTCTGTTTTCTAATTTTGCGCATGCGTAATCATCCTTGCGTCGAATCGTCGCTACGTACTTGGCATACTGCCTCCACGCGTCGAACGCTCCCTGTAACCCGCGCTTGTTTGATCGCAGCATGAAACGAACCATAGATACTCGAAGTCGACGCGCCTCTGCGGCGTGCGCTCTCCATTTTCTAAAGACTGCGTCCCTGAGAATCCTCTCTGAACCGTGTACAAATCTTGTCGCCACCTTCATCTTGAGATCTCTCGCTTCTCTCGACATTTTCTTTTCCAACGCCCTTTGAAACGTCTTCATCGCCTCGATATTGATTGATTCAAATTCGAGCTGCACCGCCTGCACCGAGTTCATCCAACTCTTCTCCACCGTCTTGAGCTCGGTTCGCATCTCTACAAGTTGCTGCTCCACGCCTCGACGGACACGCACTTCCTCGTTGAAGAGTTGGGACCATGCCTCGACCACTTGCGTCGGAAGCGCCTCCTCAGCGGATGGCGCCACTGGTTTCGGCGATATCGTCTTTGATTTCGTCGGTCGTCGCCGCGACTTCGGTTGTTGCTGTTCCGGTGTCGTCGTTGGCGACGTACGTGCCGGCGGCGTAGCCACCAAAATGACTGGCGGCGGTTCACGTCTCTTTGACGAACGTCTATTCGGTGTTTTCTGTAAAGGAACTGGCAACGGCGGCGGCAGGGCAGCGGCATGAACGATGGATCGCGGCGAAGATTCCCAAGAGGCGAGCGCGTTGGTCATCGTCGTCGTCGAAGAAGCATCGAACGAAGATCCTCCCAAATCCACATATGCCAAATCGTCGTCGTAAAACGCCATGTCGTCCAATGCGTACTCCGGCACGTCTTCTCTCGCCACGCGCATCACACACGCCTCTATCTCTATATCTCTCAAACGTCGATTTCTAAAACGCATAACGCTTCCAGATCGAGCATCATCCCCCGCAGTGCCGCGCGAATCCAACCCGACGAGCTCCCACTGTTCGTGCTCACCAAAGTTAAAGTTGAAAAAACACAACTCATCCCCGTCTCGCTCGTGTCGACGCGCCTGCAACAGCTTCCCACCCGCGGCGTGCGATCGAAACCCATAGTATTTTCCCGCTCTCATCACCACCAACTGCGTCGCCCCATCTGTAGGTTTCGGATCCAACGATTTTCCGCGCTCTGCGCTCCGAGCGCGCGTCGCGTCGTCCCTTTTCACCGCCTCAAACCGACACACATCCTTCGCGCTCGTCGTCAACGGCGCATCACACGCCCTCTGATATCTGCCGTGCGACCCCCCACCGAATCCGTACCCGCGTCCATCCAAAACCGCGGCGTACATTCCAACCGCCGCTTTGGTTTGGCTGCCCGCTTTCCCGCGCAGCAGTCCAAACACGACGCACTCCCCCGCCGTCAACGCCTCATCCCACCCTCGCGTCGTCGAAGTCGTCGCTACCATCCCATCCTGGTTCGACGATGACGACAATCGCGCCCTCCAAAACGCTCGTCCGGCTTCCATCGCCGTCGTCGAAGTCGTCGCTCCTCTTTGAATCGTCAGCAATCCAAAATCATCCTCATAAACGTCTTCTTCTTCTTCGTCGTCTGATGAGAATAAAGGAACGCGCGTGCGACGCCGAAGACGATCCATCGTCATCGCTTCCGAGCTCGTCGTCGGCGATGCCGAGAGCGACGCCCGATCGGCGGCGCGCGGCGGTGTACAGGGCGTCTTCGATTTCACAACGCAGTTCTGTTAAGTGAGTGTTGTTCAAATCATGTGTATGGACAAATAGTCTAATTGTGGTAACATGAATGTCGCGCGCGCGGCTGCATCAACTGCGTCGAGACGCATCGTCAGCGCCGGCAGGACGTCGCGGAGCCGGGGACATGAACGCCGGGAAGGCGGATGAAATAGCTATGGGTCGACGGATACCGCGAGACGGGGTGGAAACGGTGCCTCCGAAGAGAAGACTACCGGATGCGGCGGCGCCAGTCGTTTCCACGTTTCGATTGTTGTTTGTGATTGTCGTCGTCGTTTCCGCGGGTGTGGATGCGGGACGGAGACCGCCAAATGGTGAAGCATACGCTGTAGGTTCTGGAACGCCACGGACGCCGCCGCGTCGCGCAGTGGAAGGGGTGGAGAGCGATTGGATCGGAGACTGCGCTGCGCCGCGCGCCGGCGACGCATCCGCGGCGCGCGCTGCGGGTGGCATCCACGTGGATGCGCGTCCGGGACTTCCGAGGATGGAGGTGGAAGCGAACGCGGCGGTGGCTCGATCCAATGGGGAATCACGCGCCAACACATCGTCGTCGTCGTCAAAGTCAACGTCGTCTCGGGTGAGTTCGATGGGTGGTCGCACAAACGGCGTCGGACCAGCGACATCTTCAGACGCAGGTCGAACGATTGCGTTGAATGCCCTCGGCTCTGTCTGCGTCACCAAAGCGCTGACGGTCGAAGAGAGGTCCGTAGAAGACTCGACGACGAGTCGACGCGGAAGAAGAACGCTGGTGTCTTTCACATCTGTTGCGGTGTCTTGTGCGAGGACTTTTTGCGGCACTGGAAGCTGCGCGAGGTTTTCTTCCAAGCGCGCCTTGAGTTTAACGGTGCGTTGCGCGTCCAAGCGACCTTCCTTCTTAGCCTTGGAGTAGAGCGACGCTGCTTCCAAGGCACGACCTCTGTTGAGGAGGTACTCTACGCCCGTCTCAATCGGCACGCTCTCTCTTCGTTCCCACAAGAGCTCGAGCAAAATCTTCTCCATCTCTCCGTAAAACGGAAGCGATAAGATCTTATCCAAGCACAACTGGCGCACGCCGTGATCTAAAAGCAAACTGACGAGATATCGTCCAGTCTTGACCTCGTGAAGCTTGGGCAACAGCTTGAAGGAGTCTCGCACCGCGACAAACGCTTCGGCTACGAGGTCGCAGTCGAGGCGAATGGACACATCCAGCGCCATCGTCTCCGCGTCTGGCGTCGTCGCGAGCGCACCGTGCGGAGCGCGCGCGCGCGCAACCATCAACGCCGTCGTTGAGCGTCCTCGTTTGGCCAAGCTCGCGATAAACTTGACGGGCAAGAGAGGATGCGCGATTCGCGGCAGCAACGCGCACGCCTCGTCCAGAGCCGCCTCATTCGCCATGTCATCGAGTAAAACCGCAGCTCTCGTCTCCATGAATAACCGCGGGTGAATCCTAGCTTGACGAGCGTAGTCTAAAGGCGCGCCGTCGTGCGGAAGCCCAGAGTCTAGGAGAAAGTACAGAAACAAACACCGTTTTGCGATTAAAGCCGTGGGCGAAGCGTCGCCTTCCACAAAGACGCTCCTTGCCGCTTCCGACACCGTCTTAAACGGATACGCCGGCTTGTGCTCACCCACGCCCGCCAACAAGTCATCTAAAAACGTGCTCATCGCCCCACCAAATCTACCATCGCTCGAACACTCTTGCGCCGCCGCTCTTCGCCTTTGCACCGCGCCCGCCCACGCCGCCGGACCTCCGTGCGCGGCGCCAACCGCGCCCGAACTCAACCCACTCCTCGCCGCCCAGAGCAACGCTTCCGCTTGCAACTGCCTGCACACAACCTCATCCCTCACGCTCTGTAACCTCTTAAACTGCGGAGCCACCTCCCCAGCGGTCCTTCCGCTCGCATCCGCGCCCAACGTCTCAGTCGTCCTCCGCAACGCGTCCAACGTTCTCGTCGCGTCCTCCGCCGCGCTCGCCCTCGCCTCATCCGGTCTTCCCGACGAACCATCCAAACGAGTCGACGCATTCTTTAACGCCCGCATCGCCCACGCCAAAACACACTCCCCGTCTCTCACGTACGCCTCCACGCCGTCATCCGACACAAAGCTCTCGTCCACGCACGCTTCATCCGCGTAGTGCGTCGGCACGCTCGGCGCCCCACCCGCGACGCACGCATCGAAAATCTCGTGCAAACGCTCCACATCCGCATTCGTCGCTCGCGCGTGCGCGTCCTCACACGGTTCAGTGATGACGTTGACGCATCCGGCGTCCGTCAGGCGCGCGTGGACGCGTCGAATCGTAGAGATCTTTCCCAGCGCCGCTGGGGGAAGGATGGCGATTTCATCCAAAGCACACGCGAGTTCGTCCATTTCCGAGGTGCGATCGAGGTTGCGACACGCGCGCGCGTCACCCTTCCGTGGTCTCGGTTTTGTTACCCCCCGCGTCGCGTCCGTCGGTCGCGTCGCGGTGTGAAGGAACGAGCAGGATTGCGATTGATGAAAACTTTCTTGAGTTCTTCTCTTGTTACAAACAGTCAGAGCTACCAAGCGGGCGGGTATTGCGTTTACAAGTGATCGATGACATCCTTGAGAGACTTGCCACCGATTTTAGTGTTTTCGAGCACGAAAGACTTTCTGCGCGCCTCGGCGAGTTGAGCCTTGACGGCGCGGTGCTGATCCGTCTCGGGAACGGCTTGTTCCGCGGCGGCGCGAGCGAGACGGTCGGTGCGCTTGAGCTGAACGCCGAGGACGTGGTCGGTGTGATCGCCGAGATCGTCGGGGAGGGACCAGTTTTCGCCTTCATCGGTGGGAGAACCGGTGGATGCGTCCGTGTACTTGTGCTCCTCGTGCATGTGCTCGCCCGTGGGGGTGAGACGATGGGAGTGATCGACGTTGGAGGATGGATGGTGCGGAACAAAGACGTCGGCGTCGGTGGAGTAACCCAAGAGTTCGAGTGTCTTGCCCGCGATGCGGGTCTGGACGTCGATAATGGGTGAGTTTGGGTGGTAGTCAAACTTTTTGCGAAGGATGGTGAAGCGCTTGAGGTTCTTCATCACGTGCTCGTGGCTCGCGAGCGTGTTTGAGACGCTTGGTGGCAATCGGAGGAGCTGCGTCAACCTCTGAATCGGCTTTTGCGCCGCAATGTACTTTTCGAGCTTGACACCGTTTTGACGGCGGAAGTGATCCATGTCGGGCTGCACTAAATCTTCGGCACGCAAGCACATGCCGTACTCCTTCAACGGGCCCTCGAAGAGGCCACAAATTTCAAAGTTTATCGATGTCCAAAACGCCGTCGTGCGCAACAAATCAATGACGTCATCCTTCGCAATCCCCTTGAGTGAGTTGTGCTCGCTCAAATGCTTCCACTCATCCTCAAACTTGGATGTGAGTTCATTCCATCGATCGCGCCCAAAGTAAGCCTTTTGCAAATCCCGCTCCTTGGCGTGCAAACCACCGATTGGAAGCGTTCTCGGATCCCGCACCAAGTGCACGTACGTCACCGACGACCCGTACACGTCTCTCCATATCGGCAACAGGTACATCGCCAACGGATCCTTCCATCCCCACCGACCGGCGTTTTCCGACGTCCTGGTGAGGGAGTTTGTCGTCAAATCCGGATGTAACCACTTCTCCTGCCTCGCGAACATGTCGCACAAGTGCTTCGCCACATCTCTCTGCATATCCGCCGGCATATCCCCCGGCTCATACAACGGTCGCTTCGCCCACGCCATGACATCCACAATTAAATCGTCCAATCCACTCGCTTGCTCCGCCTGCGAGTTCCCCTCGGCATCCACCGGGCCAAACGTCACCGCTTTCGAGTCTCTCAAAAACTCTTCCAGCGGCTTTCCCACGCCGCCCCCGTCGCCGCCGATGATCACCGGCTTGCCCGGTATCTGCGTGCACTGCATGCTCGGGTGCTCGCGTAGCAAATGTACCATCCACCCACCGCTTCCCAACCCCGCACCGCTTTGTCGCAAGGCCCGTCCGGCGTGCGCGAACGTCGCTGAAGACGCGCTCAACACCAAGCTGAGGATCCCACCACCGACAACGCGCCCATCTCTTCCGCACCGTCGCCGTCGTCGTCGACTTACCCGCTGCATCGATCGCGTCACGCCGTCACGATCGTCGTCGATGGGATCGTCTCGACGCGTCGTCCGGGTCACCTCCATCGTCGCCGTCGTCCGAGTCTGACGCGTCGGTTAGAGGATGAAATCCATCAAATTTCCACGCAGTCACCCACACTTATATATGTGCAAACAGTTAGAAAAGAAGCTCGCTAGCGACACGCGACACACGCGACTCCCTCAGACGACGCCGCGCGTCTCGACAGAAACGCGAGAGAGGACGACGACGACGACGACGATGATGCCGCGCGTGACGTCTCGCGCGTCCGTCTCGCGCGCTCACCCGGCGTCGTTCGTTCGTGGTAAAAAGCGTTCTTCCCGGCGGCGGTGCCTCGTTCTCACGAGAGCGTCTTCGTCGACGAACGACGCCGACGACGGCGCCGATGGTGACGCCGACGACGGTCCGGGAATCGCCCACGTCGGTCCTTTAGATGTTCGAGTGAAACGAACGACGCCGAGACCGGTGAATGAGGTGCAGCGGACGGGCGCTCGGTCAACCATGAGCGTCAAGGAGGCGCGAAGAACGCGGCGGTACGTTCCGGATGCTTACGAGTTTCATGGACACGTTAGAGTACGAAAGAGCGGGCTCGGGGTTCGCCCAGGGGCGGAGGATTCGAGGTTTCCCTATGGGGATGGGTTTGCGTTTGAGTCGTGCGATTGCGCGACGGAGGAAATGCTCGACGTTGTGGGTCCGATGCTCAACGAGGAGCGTAAGCTGCGACTGGAAAACGTCTTGGCGAATCGGACGTTTTCGTTGATGCCGGTGATGGAGGCGGTGTACGATGTGGGCAACATGCTTGCGGTGTGTCGAACGACTGAAGCGTTGGGGATTGGATGCGCGGGGATAGTTTCGGCAAAGGGGTTGAGTTTCAAGGCTTCGAGCCGAACGTCGGGCGGAGCGCTCAAGTGGACGCACGTCGAGCAATTTGAAAGCACGACATCGGCGCTGGAATCGGCGAAAAAGAAGGGGTATAGAATTCTCGTCACCGATTTTGAGGGCGCGTATCCAATGTCGCACTACGATTGGACCGTGCCGACGGCGGTGGTGTTTGGGAGCGAACGCGACGGCGTTTCGGATGAAGCCAAGGCGATGTGCGACGGCAAAGTGTACATTCCAATGTATGGCTTCACAGAATCTCTCAATATATCCGTCGCCGCCGCACTCGTCATGTCTCATGCCGTTGCAGATCGTCTGCAGCGTCAAGGTTTTCACGGAGATTTGAGCGAGGAGGAAAGGCGGATCCTGCGAGGCGTGTACATGTCGAGGCTCATTCCAAACTATGCTCGTCAAGGATACATGGAAGATTTGATTGCGCGTCACAGGGCGGGAGCCCCCGGGCGCGATGATGAAAAGTTGGTCGCACGAACTGGAGAGGAATCGGTGAGCGACGAAGTTTTGGATGAAAAGTTGTTATTGGCTGAGTTGGACGCGACCAATCTCGTCGGTAGAAGGGGGCCAAAGAAAGATTTAGGATGGGGTCTCTCCGATAAGGACGTGGGTTGGACTGACGAATAGACGAGAGTTGTCGCGAACTTGTCGTTGGTTGTTGTTGTTGATAGCTGTGCATGAATGTTATTAAAAAGGTTTTCAACGTTGTTGTGTCTATAGAAAACAACTGATTTACTACTGTGTTGCCTATGTAGCAAAGCAAAGTACAATCTTCATTCTTCATGTATTGTCAAACCACTCACTTGCGGCGCCTGCTGCGAGTGGTGTTTGTCTTTGGAGGACTCGGTTCCTTTCTCTTTTTCGACTTCTCGTTCGCTGATTCAGTGACTTGTTGCGGCGGCGCTGCCAGCACTGATTCGGGCTTTTGCTCGCTGTTGGCCTGCGGCGCCGCGTCAGTAGGTTCCGATATCTTTGGCGCTGGACGGAACGGCACGTACGGGATGCCTTGTGCCGCGCAGCATTCCGGACACGAAAACTTGACGTTTTCACCATCTTCGTCCTCCTCTCCCGGTGCGGGCGGCTGCATACCGATGCACTCGTAGTGGAACCAACCGTCACATCTGTCGCAGCAGATCATTGGTCTGAGAGCGTCGTACGCGCTTCTACAAACGCAATACAACTCGCATCGTTCACCGAGTTCCTCTAATTCGTCCTTCAAGTACAATGGCAATGAGCGACCCTCTTGGAGAAGCATTTGCGCCGCCTCAATCGGAATGGTTTTGTCTTGTACCACTGCCGCGGCGCGCTCGAGCCAAATTTGACCGGCAACTTCGAGGGCGTGCACGCGATCAGCCAAAGGATCGATGCCAGCGCCTGGACACAACCCCGCCGCCATGGCGGACTCTTTGAGCTCGTGGAGCTTGACGAGTTTGGGGAAAGGTGTTCCAGTCATGAGCTCTGTGGCTTGATCTCGCCAAGTCGGCGCGCAAACTTCACGCATGAGTGCCAATGTCTCTTCGACGGGCTCAAGCTCCATCGCCAGCGCACCCTTCATGCCCGCGTAGACTTGCACCGCCGGATCCACGTCACTGCCCGTGATGTCCATTGGTATGCCCAAGCCCATGTCTTGTTTCATCCCTGGTATCACGTCGGCACCAAACTGAGGTACCATCTGTGGTGGCATCATCGGTTGCTCAGCCTTAACCTCAGCCGGAACTGACTCGTCCTTTGCCTTGTCACCAGCGTCTTGGTTGTCGCCAGCATCTTGACCTGTAGGCGGAAGAATGCCTGAGAGCTGCAATGTAGCATTCATCAGCCATTCACTCGCGCCAATCTCGGCCAACTCTTCGTCGTGTTCCTTGGTCATCTTCAAATGCTGCTGCTGCATCATCAAAACATGCAAGATATGCGGCCTAGAGCGAACCGGAGCCATGTGAATCTGAGCTTGGCACATGGCGAGTTGCATGGCAAGTTGTTGTAGCTGGTTGAGTTGCTTGGTGACGACTTCGGAAATCTCCGGAGAGCACGGCGACATTGACAATGCGTGCGTGCGTTGTGTCGCCGCAAAGGTAACCGCCTGACCCATGAGCATGACTTGCTGCAACGGCGTCAAAGACGCCGGTGGGTTCGGATTTTCAACCGTCGCGGTGAGGGCTGCTTCCGCCACGCGTCGCGTGCGTTCATCAGCCTCTCGCGTGGCAGCTTCTTGCGCAATCTTCGCAGCTTGCTTGATGGCATTCTCATGTGCTTCCTTCATGCTTTTCCTATGCAGCGCCTTACGAACTTCAAGTCTCCAAGCATCGTGCGTATTGATGAGCTGAGTGAGAACGGCTTCTTCGGGAACTTCACCGGGGAAACGCTGAGCTTCGCCGAGAAGCTCTCTGAGCGACATCACATTCGGGCGGCTGGTGCGATGCACAGAACGGTACGTCTCCAACGAAAGAGCGCTGGCTTTACCGTTCTTCGCAACGCAAGGCGGACAGATGTAGTTGTGCATCGTCTTAGCCATGGTTGGTGAGACGTTGATACACTTCAAGTGATACCAGTCTCCGCAGTCGTCGCAGCCAACCATTTGGATCCCACCGGCTTGTCGGCACAAACAGAATTGACCTTCTTCAGTCTCCGGCGGCTCTCCGTTGCCTGTGATATCCTCAATACCTGACTTGATCGAGTCAAGTACGCACGTGAGCATCTCGCTAATCGTCTTCTCAGGCTTTGCATTGCCCTTTTCCGCCCCCCAGAGTAACGAGTTTAGTTTCTCTGTCCAGGCGGTGGCTGCGGTGCAAGCGTTGGTGAGCGCTTGTCTTTCAGAGCACTTGAACGTCAGATCTTCCACCTCTGCAAGTAATTCGTAGAGCTCGTCCATCGGAGGTCGCGGTCGCCCTTCTGCCACACTATTCAGACACTTGCGAACTGCCTCAACCCAGACAGCGTGGTCTGCGAGGGACGCTTCGAGATCCTCAACCTTGGAGACATCTGCAGGAAGCGCTTTACCCTCTGCGATGAGAGCATCAATTTCATCCGGCGATGCGCTCGGTGCCAGACGACCATCCTCCAACGGTGGTGGATCGAGCAAGAGGTCAGCCTTTTTGCGCCATTCATCGACAAGAGTGTGACGCTTCACGATTTCGGCGAGGAGTTGTTCATCTAAATCTTTGAGTTCATCCGCTTCTGCGCGCAGCTCATCCAGGACAGTGTCTTCGACGAGTTTTGCCTTTGGGGCGATAATCTTGCGCACTCGCTCCTCCCATTTGAGGGAGTTGATGCGAGTGCGAACCATAGCCATCGCGGGAAGCTCCAAGCCAAAGTCTTCGTGGGAAAGCTCCAACTCACCGAGAGTTACCTCTGCGCCATCTTCTCTCCACCGCTTGATTGCATCCTTCGCGTCCACATCCCACTCTTCCGCCGCCTCGACGCGTTCTTCCAGGAGTTCAACCTCCTTGATAAACAGCTTCAAGTCTTTGGACGTCTTTAGAAGATTCTGTGCCTCAGACAATGGTGGGATAGGATTCGAGACACCGCGACGCGTCAGTTGCTTGCCCTTCAGGCACGGTTGAGCGTTGTCTAACCACGTCTTAGTCGTGTTTACGGCTTCAGAAAGAACATCAAACCCATCAAGTATGATTGGAATCGTATTTCCTTCGCGAATGAGTGACTGAGCATCATCGAGCGTGGGCATGTCCTTCGAACCCAACATCTTGAGAAGTTCCGCGGCACGTGAGTGCCACTTTTTTGCAGCTTCAATGTGCGCTTCGCATTGCGTCAGCAAAGTCTCTTCATCAGGAGCGACTTCCTTGTCGTCAGAATCAAGGAACTCATTGCCTCTCTTTACGGCATCTTCAATCTCCGTCAGGTTGTGCTTCTTGGCTGAAATCATGTCTCGAAGTTTGCTCGCCAACTCTCGCACGACGATGCGATTCTTCAGCCAGTCCACTTCCTCCACCCGCACGTTGAAGCTCTCACCTTCCTTGAGGAGCATCTCCAAATCCATTTGTCTAGCTTGCGGATAGTCGCTCGCGCGGGCGCGTTCAGACCAGGTTTTTACCCTTTGTATTTGTTCCGCCAGGTCGTCGACTTCGTCGAGTTTGGTGGACAACGCCAAGCCCTCCTTCAAGAGCGTTTCGGCTTCCTCAATATCCACCTTGGCCACAAACAAAGACTCCGCCTTTGCCCGCCAGAAGTTGATTTCCTCCAAAGCTTTACGCAACGTGAGCAGTTCGCTCTGCTGCACGGGCAAACCGTTCGATTCTTCGTACAAGCTCTCGATTTCTTTCGCGTTTGCCAACTCTTCGCGTGACGGAAGTTGTCGTCGACCTGGAAGCGCGCCGCGCACCTTTGTCGACCAAGCTCCAGCTCTAGAAATCACATCCTTCAACTTGCGAAGCGAAGGAACCTCAACACTGAATCGGTTCGCTTCCGTCTGTAAAGAAGAACATGCGCGGGGCGCTGGGTTCGGCTTCTCGGCCAGCGCTACTTGGATGCGCTCTTCGAGCTTCATGCCGGCACTAAGGACATCGCGGAAAGGTTGCGTCTCCGACTTTGGCATAGGAACCGGAGGGTCGTTCAGTAACTCTTCCAATCGAGACAAGTTGAGACGAGTCTCCTTGCCATCATCATGCACCGGTTCCGCGCTCGATCCCGAGCTAATGCGCTGCTTGAGCGCCGCGAGACTGGTTTGCCAAGAGATGGCGTTTGCCACTCGCTGGTGAGCCTCTCGAGCAATCTTCATGTCGGCGCCTGCCCAAACAAATTCCTCCGCGCCCACAGAAAGTTTCTTCAGGCTATCCAAAGTTGGAAGAGGTGGTTTGACGAGCTCATCGTTGACGCGTTTCACCCACGCCTGAGCCTTCTTGATTCTATTCTTGTTTTGAGCAACCTGTCCCAAGTCTCCGTGTTTCGACTTGAGCTTCGAAAGCTCCTTCTGAGGAATAGCCTTCTCCGTCTTTTTTGCTAAACCTTCTAAGTCTGCCAGGGTGTAACGGTAAAACATGGTTTTCTTTGCCATTTCACACTTGCAAAGGTCGCCGGCGTGTCTCAAACACGCCTTTCGAGACGGATCGCACGAGCACGAAACACCAGACAAATGAAGAATGTGACTACAGGCGACACACACGTCAGTCGACGCATCGTCAGCCTGATAAGCGCTAGATCCCGCAGTCACGTCTTCCTCAACGCGCGAGCTGTGGCTCACTCCTCCCGCAAATAATTCGTTTCGGGCGTTCGTTTCTTCCGCGTACAAGCGCATAATCTCTGGCCACAACTCCAGCGCCACGCTCGGCTTTGGATCCTCGGCAATGTTACAGAGTAACCGTTCGTGGCTAAACATGGATCGCTTCCCAAGCAAGCGGTTCCTCTCCACGCACGATGATCCAAACGAGAGCCAATCAGCGGGCGCAAAGTTGACACGTTCCGTGCAGTTCATCCCACAATTGAACGTGGCGTAGTAGCAACCCGGAAAGGTGATGATGTATTCACCCGGGTACTGTTCTAGCGTTTGCACGGGAACACCCGCACTCATCAAAAAGCTAGGCGATAACATGGTCAATATGCGTCCCATGGCTTGCATGTTATTCTCAAAGACAGTCGGCATAACCTTGGCGAAGCACTCCTCCAACTTTTCAGCCGCGCTCGCCGGTACACAGTACCACATCTTGGCTGCTCCCCAGTGATTGTAAGAAATGCTGTACAAATCGTGCTCCTCACGTCGCCATGGGGTAGAGCTAAACGTGCTACCCACCTCCAAAAGCGGTGTAGTGATTCCCGCAATGTCCTCGTTTAACGCACTCAACACAGAGGGCTTGGATCCGCCGCTGCGAGCGACATTGTTCAAGTTCCATGCAGACTCTGCCCACTTTTGTACCGCCTCGGTATCCATGCTTTCAATCTTGACCGCCAATTGCTCCCCACGACGAGGGAACCCGCTTCCATGCACCCTGGTATCAATGTTCCACCCACACTTGACCTCACACACGTCATCAACCGAGCTCGAGTCCTCAACCATTCTCCAGAAACACTCCTCAATGACATCCATCGCGATGCCCGTTTTCTTTGCCTCTTCACCAAAAAACGCCGTATCAAACTCTATGCACGCGTCATTAAACTCCCCGAGCGTAAACGTCGTCCCTTCATCGAGCGTCATTCGTTCAATCTCCGCATCGATCGATCGACATTCTTCGCAGTACCACTCACCGCTCGGAACCTCAGTCATCTTTGGCGTCAAGCAATACATGTGAGACCTGTCGTTCGCGCAAGTCGTCATTCGTCAGTCATTCATTCATCCATCCGCGACGCGCACACGACACGAAACATCGACGACGCGAAAAAGCAAACACCAGTCGGCCTGCCAAAATCGACACCCTCCGCGCTTCGCTCGCGAGACTTTCATCAGAGGCGAGCGGGTCTGACCGTCTGGAAACCAGACAGTCGGCTCGTGTGACGAGTCAAGACTCAAAGAGCGAAACTCAAAAAGCGAACTTTCCACCCATTGACTGATCACGACTCGTCACCGACCCCCTCTTCTAACCGTCTCCTCGAACCGGAGCGCTCGCCCGGTCGACGACTCGGCTCCGCGGTCGCTTCGTCGGCGCCCCCGACGTCGTCGCCGACCCGACCTTCGTCGCCCGCGCCCGCGAAAACTGCGAGAAAAAAACAAAATCTACATTCGTAAGGCTCGCGCGCGTCGTTCATCGTCGTCGACGCACCCTCTATCGCACCCGTCGCACAGGATCATGGCGTCCTCGTTTCCGGGCGCGCCGCACACGGCGCAGTTGGCGTCGGATTCCGCGCCCGGCGTGAGGTGGTGCGCGATCTCATCCAGGCTCTGCGCGCGGTGTAAAATGTCCGTGAAAAGTCAGTCGTTCGTCTTCGCGCGTCTTCCCTCGTCCTCGACGGTCGCGGCGGCGTCGAAACCTTTGGGTAAGGTTCCAACAGAAGCGTCGGACGTCGCGAACGCAATTGCGTAATAAGATATGGTCGCGTCGGGTTGAAATTTCGTACGTTTTCAGCCACCGCGCGCGCCGGTGGATCCCCGCTCGCCCGAAACTCGAGCGCAACGAGGGCATGGATAACCTCCAAATCATCTTTCCCGAGCGTTTCCTCGGCTTGGGCGTACTCGGCGGCGCGCGAGGCGACGTCGATCTCGTCTCTCTCGCGCTCGAAAGCCTCGAGCCAACGTTCCCACAACCGCCTCGCGGCGTACCCGCACGCCCCGGATCGCCCGTGCGGGGCGCCGAGCGCCACCGCAATCTCTCGCCAGGTTTGATTTCCCTCAATCTTCCCCCGCTTTACCCGTTTCCGCGTCTCCTCCGCGAGCGACTTCAGGTCGAACATCCACCCGCCCGCCCCGTGCAACCTCCAAGAAGCGCCCGCCGGCGCCCCGGCGTCCCCACCTCTCGCCTCCGTTCTCGCCCGGTGTTGCTCGTGTTCGTCCCGAAACTCCACTTTCAGCGTCCCCGCGCTCATCCTTCCGATCGCTCCGAGCGCTCGCACCGCTTGCGTTCGAGCCTTAAACTTCCACCCGCGCAAATCCAACGCGAACGCACCCGCGCCGAACGTCCCGGCGTCCTCGCCCTCTCTCTCGCTCGTCGTCGCTCGCTCGTCCTCCGCGTCGCCGTTACCATCGTCGACGGCGCGGATCTTGACGAACCCCACGTCTTCACCGCGCGTCGTCGTCGTCGCGCGCTCCACGCACGTCCCCACGCACGGCGGTCTCGACGCATCGACGCCGATCGAGCGCCCGAGCGTCGCCCGGGTCGTCATGCCGCCGTCTGACGCCCACCTTCCGCGTCCGAGCTCCAACCGAACCGAACCGACTCTCGATCGAATCGACTTTCGATCGACGAATCGATCGGGTCGGGTGCGATCGATCGATCGGTGATTTTCACCTTTTGATTTTCACCTGTCGATTTCCGATTTTCGATCGGGACGGATGGACGGATGGGACTCGATGGATGGAATCGACTCGATGTATGTATGTATGTACCGTATGTATGGGTAAACAGTGAGGATACAAGCACCACGGGCGCGTAACGACCGCGCGCGTCACAGCGACTCGGAAGATTTGGATTTGGATTTGAAAAGCGTTCGACGATGATGTCGGACGCGGGCGCGGACGCAGACGAACGCGCGCGAGATTCGCGACGACGACGAGGGCGACACAGCGGGCGATGACGACGACGACGTCGAGGGAACGCGGGGTGATCGCGGACGAGACGTTCGACCTGGGCGGGATCTCGAGCGTGACGTGGTACGATGGTGACGCCGACCGTTTCGAGACTTTGGCTGACGTCGTGGACGCCGACGGTGAGGTTGAGACGACGCGGAGACTGTGCGCGACGTCGTGGGACGGAACGGTTCGGGTGTACGACGTCGTCGTTCGACAACAACGGCGGAGCGGTGGGGGTGAGGTAGAGGAGGAGGAAACGCGCGGTGGGTCGTTGAGGACGGCGATGAGGGAGACGAGACGCGCGCGAACGGTTGAGACGGGGTCGCCGGCGCTGCGAGCGAGGTTTATTACCGAGGATTTAATCGCGTGTGGGTGCCTGGATGGGGGGGTGCGGAGCGTGGATTTGAAGAGCGGGGAGGTGAAAGTGATCGGGACGCACGCGCGGGTCGGGGATGATGGGAGAGAGTGCGGTGACGGGGCTGGGGTGTCGTGCGTGGAGTACGACGCGCGCGGAACCGGATTGCTCGTGACGTGCGGATGGGATCGGAGAATCAGGGCGTGGGATCTCGCGGCGACGACGGCGGAGAAGAGAGAGGTGGCATCGGTGGAAACGCCCGGGAAGTGTTACGCGAGCGATATGACCCGAGACGGGACGTTATTCGTGGCGATGAGCGATAGACAAATTTTGGCGTACGACATCGCAGATTTGATCGCCGGCGGGCGACCAAAGGTAAACAGACGGTCGAGCATGCGTTACCAGACCCGAGCGATCGGTGGACATCCAAGCGAGGAATCTCTCGTCGTCGCCTCGGTCGAAGGGCGCGTCGCCGTGGAGTACGTCGACGCGACGCGCAATGAGGAGAAGCGGTACGCCTTCAAATGTCATCGCAAGACGGAGGATCCGACCAAGGGTGAGGTCATCTATCCCGTGCACGCCGTCGCATTTCACCCGCTCGGAACCTTTGCCACGGGTGGCGGCGATGGGTACGTCAACACTTGGGACGGCGCCGCGAAGAAACGACTCTTCCAGTGTCCGCGCTATCCAACATCCATCTCCGCTTTGGCGTTTTCGCCTTGCGGCGGCTTGCTCGCCGTCGCCAGTTCTTACGCTCACGAGGAGCGCGAGAACCAAGGCGCGACCCCGATCGACCGGCTTTACGTTCGAATCATCTCCCACGACGAAATCAAACCCAAATCTCGCGCGTGAGTCAGTCGCCTCGCGTCGTGACTCATTCCTTTGTTGTAAACAGTGAAGAACAGTTTACTTTTTGACCGCCTCTGCGCTCTCACTGTCGTCAGTCCACGCCGCCGCGTCGGTGGACGAAATCAATCCATCATCGCGCGGCATGCGGACGCAACTCATAGTTGCGAGACGATTCGTCGCCATGTCCGCGTCTTCCCTAAGCGCGCGCCCCGCTGGACGAATGTGTAATCATCAACCTCTGCAGCAGCAACCTCTGCAGCAGCACGACCAACGACGACGACGAATGACGACGATAACGGCGCGTCGTCGCGCGTCGACGTCGACGACGCGACGACGCGGATCGACGCTCGCGTCCCGAGCGTCCAACACGGGTTCGTTCGATTACACCGCGCTCGTCGGTGCGGTGACAGAGATCAAGTCTCTCGCCACGCCAGCCAAGGTGGACGTCGCGGCGCAGCCAGACGCGCACACGCTCGTGCTCGGCATGCGAGGCATGGATGGGAAGCGCTCGGTGCGAGTTTCTTGGCACCCAGAGGCAGCGTACGTCGCGATGAGCGCGTCGCCGCCGAGGTTGGGAAAGGATGAGCAGTTGAGTTTCGGCGAAGCGGCGAATGCGATTTTGCGCGGAAAGGTTTTGCTGGACGCGCGAGCGCACGCGGCGTGGGAGAGGGTGTGTAGGCTGTCGTTCGGGGATCGACCGGGTGGGGAGGTGTCGCATGAGATTTTGTGTGAGGTGATGGGGCGGTATAGCAATGCGTTTTTGCTCGATGCGAACGGGGATGAGGTGTTGGCGTGCGGGTATCAGGTTGGGGAGAAGCAGACGAGCGTGCGTCGGTTAGCCATCGGATACCCGTACTCTCCTCCTCCGCCGGCGCCAGGAATCGATCCAGATTCCGTCGATGATGGTGTGGACGCGTGGAAAGATTTATTGGTTCGCGTCGCTGGGACGACAGACGATGGAGAGGAGTCGGAGGTGCACAGATGTTTGGTGCGAGCGTTCAGAGGCGTCTCGCCGACGCTCGCGAAGTCATTGATTCGCTGCGCCGGATTGGAGAACGGTGTGAGGATTTCGGGCGTCTCCGACGGCGACTGGAGCGCGCTTTACGATGAGTTTCAGCGTTGGATGCGTTCCGTCAAGTCGCCTTCGATCGATGACGCGTCGTGGTGCGAAGATTTCGGCCAATTGTTGTTGCACTCTTCGACGGCGACGTCGCCGTTGCCGCCGGCGGGTGATTTGAGCGAAAGCGGAGGACCGATCGGGACGCTCTTCGGCGCCGTCTTCGGCGAAGCAGGTGAGAAGGATGTCTTTGATCGCGAACGGGCGCGCATACTTCAATCGGTGCGGGCGAGGTTGAAAAAGTTGGAGAGCAAAGGGGCGGGATTCGTGAAGCAGTTGGAAGCAGCGAGCGGACATGAGGAGATACAGGCGCGCGCAGACGCGCTCATGGCGTACGTGTATAATTACAAACCGGGTGCGAGAGAGCTGGAGACGCAGGATTTTAACACGGGCGAGACGGTGATGATCCCAGTTGATCCAGAAAAGGGACCAGTGGGCACCGCGGAGGCGATGTATAAGAAGACGCGCAAGCTCAGGAGAACCGCAGACGCCGTCGAGCCGCTCATCGCGCAAAACGCACAGGAGATTGAGTACCTTCAACAGGTGGAATTTTCCATCGTGGACGTTCCAGAGTTTACGTCCCGCGACGATTTATTATTCATAGAAGAAATAGGTGCCGAACTCGTTGACGGCGGATTCATGAAGCCCATCGGCAAGGGTGCCGACGCCAAGATTAAAGCGCAACAACGCGGAGCCAAGAACAAGAAGCAACCAAAATCCGCCAAGGCGGCTCGAAAGCAAGAGATGATGAGCGCCATCCGCATTTACACAGCTCCGAGCGGTCGAGAGGTGTACTGCGGTCGTAACAGTCGAGGAAACGAAGCTGTCAGCTTACACTTTGGCCAGGACCAAGACGTCTGGTTTCACGTTCGCGGCGCCCCGGGCGCGCACGTCATCCTCCGTCTCCAACCGGGCGAGACCCCATCCGACGAGGACATGCAATTCGCAGCCAACATTGCGAGTTTCCACTCCAAAGTCCGCACTGGCGGCAAGGTGAACGTCTCCTACACGTCACCAAAGTACGTCCAAAAACCCAAAGGCGCTCGGCTCGGCATGGTCACCATCGACCGCGAATCCGTCATGATTGGTCGTCCCGACGACGTTGCCGACGTCGCCGACGCATCGTCGTCGACGTAAACGCATTCAATGTATTCCTTCCCCGCGTAATCTGCGTTCGGTTCGTCCTCTCGCGAACGACGGGGCTTCTTCTTCCTTGTATCATCAGACTCGATTTACCCAAAAACCAAAAAACCAAACTCGTGACGTCACAACGGACGCGAAAAGGCACCTCAGGCACCACGAAACGTCACTCATCGACACGCGCGCCGCACCTCGTCCGACGCACGAACCGAAAACACCCACGCGAACGACCCTCACGTCGAATCGAACGAAAATAATGTTCACCATCTCTGCCGTTTCCCAACGCACCACCGCGTCGCGCACCGTCGCGCGCGTCGCCAAGAGATCCACCACGCAACGACGCGGTGCCGCCATCGTGCGTCGCGCGGAATCCACCGAAGACGCCACGCCGTCCGTTTCCTCGGCTGTCGAGGAAGCGAACGCGGAATGGAAGGCGTCGAACGAAGCGGCGAACGTTGTTGAAATGAAAAAGGACGCCATCGACCCGGCGGACGGGTGCGTATCGCGACGAGCGCGCGTTTGTTCGTTTTGGCTGGATGAGCCGTGCCACCCTTGCGTGACGTCACCGAAGCGAATGGGTGGTGCACTTTATTGAAAGAAAACACGACCGACTGACTGACTTTGTTTGATTTGATTTCCGCGCGCACGCAGATCCATCGCCGAAGCGGCCCCGCTCGGTAACGATAACTCCTTGCTCGACTCCGTCATGGTTGCGTTCAAGGATTCTCGCGCGGTTGAGATGATCAACGGCAGAGCGGCGATGGTTGGTTGGATGCTCGCGCTCAACGCCGAGCTCGCAAACAACCACGTCTCTCTCGCGCACCAAATGTTCAACACCCGCACGTTTACCCTCGCCGACGGTGTCGTGCGCACGTCCACTTACCCGGCGTCTGGTTTCTTCCTCGTTCCGGTTGTCGTGCTCGTCGCGCTCGCGGCGTCTCTCGCGCCGGCTTTGAAGAAGTCTTCTCCGAATGGTTTGAACGAAGAACCGGAAGCGTTTGGTCCGTTCAACCCGAAGGCTGAGCTCACCAACGGCCGAGCCTCCATGGTTGGCCTCGTTTCCCTCTGGGCTGCGGAACATTTCACGAACGGTGCCGCGCTCTTCGGGTTCTAAAATGACCCGTCCGCGTCGTCGACGTTCGGTGGTGTGTCCTCCCACTTCATTCTATTCTTTTAGCAGCATGTACCAACATTTAAAACGGGTACCGAGCCGAGCGTGAAATAATGAAACGAAGCATTAAAATTCAAACAAAACTTCTCCTTAACACCGCACATCTACTATCTAAACTATTCAATACCGCTGTGCGCGAACGCCGCCCGCGCTAACGCCGCAACCTCTGCGTCAGACTTGCCTTGGCGAACAGCGGCGAAGAGCTCGTCTTCGGCTTCGCAAAACAACAAACGTCGCGTCGAATTCACAATCGGCATCGGAAACCCCTTACCAGCACCCTCTAAAACCTCTTCAAGCTCCCAAAACCTCTGTTCAACGTACTCCAAATCACACTTCTTCATCCTCTTCACCTCATCCTCCGTCAACGTCGCCGTCATCACCACGTTTACGTCGCACGTCCCGTTTGAAGCCGGCGGCTGCACTCGAAACTCCCAGTTCATCGTGCTCGAAGTCACAAAGCTAAACCGCCCCTCATCCACGTCTATCCCGATATCCCGCGTCACGTGTCTCCTCGCCGTCTCTCGGATAGTCTCCCCGCATCGCATGCGTCCACCGATGTACCACCAATCGCCCTTTGCGGGTTCGTGCGCGCGCAAGCCCAAGAGCACTTGCCCGCGGGCGTTTCGAAGCAACACATCGACGCAACCCTTGACCAGGGTATCGAGCGCTCGCCCGTACTCTTCGTCGGGGAGGAAGGTTTTCGTGCGGACGTACGTTCCCGTCTCGTAGTGGTGGTGTCGCTCCATCGGACCGTCGGGTCGGGTCGTCGGCGTCTGACGCGTTGGCGTTGTTACTTTTCAACTTTATCCATCGGTTCGTCACTGATCGACGCGCGGCAGACGTGAACGCACTCACGTCGCACGCGAACGCGAAAACACACGCAGATAGGGAAGAAATAGGCGCGGGCGTAGCACGCGATCGACGCAGCATGGGTATCAAGGTTGGATGCGCGACGAACCTGTCCGGGAAGACGGCGATCGTCACGGGCTCGAACACTGGGATCGGATTACAGACGGCAAAGATGCTCGCGGACGCCGGTGCGGAGGTCATCATGGCGTGCCGATCGATCGAACGGGCGCGAGAGGCGGCCAAGTACGCGTCCGCAAACGGGGCGAACAAGGTGACGGTGATGGAGCTGGATTTGTCGGATACAAAGTCGATCGAAGCGTTCGCCGAGGCGTTTGGGAAGAAGTATAAAAAGTTGGACATTTTGGTAAATAACGCGGGATTGAACGCGTCTAGTGGGTACAAGGGACCGAAAACGACGGCGCAAGGGTACGATATTTGCATGGGAGTCAACTATTTGGGGCATTTCATGCTCACGTCGTTGTTGTTGCCGAAATTGTTGAAGAGCAAGGACGCGCGCGTCGTGGCGTTGAGCTCGGTGACGACTTGGTTTGGATCAAACAAGTATCATTACTACTACAAGGGTGCGAGTAAGACGAAGGGTAACTATGGTTCGAGTAAACTCGCGTGCTTGGCGATGACTGTCGAGCTTCAGCGAAGATTGGACGCGGCGTACCCGGAGAACAACATCATTTGCGCCGCCGCGGATCCGGGTTTCGTTGCCAGCGATATTTGGAGAGACTTCAATCCCGTCTTGCGCGCCATCGCGGGCATCTTGGCGCTCACCCCGGCTCAGGGGGCGATGACGAGCGTGAATGCGTCCTCCTTGCCGAGCATCAAGAAGGCGACGCTTTACATGCCGTTCAAGATTAAGATGTCCAAGCTCTTCAAGATCAACAGAAGCGCGACGTATAAGTTTGGCATGCCGCTCCTCTCCAAGGTGTTTGCCGGTTTCGGCGCCGACGCGATGGCGCCGCGCGCCAAGAATGCGGAAACGAACGCCAAGCTGTGGGATTTGAGCGTTGAGTTTTGCAAGGAGAACGGTATCGAGTCGTGCGAGGCGTACAATTTGTAACTTTGTCTAAATTCTTCCCGCTTTACAGATGTTAATTGATTTCTCCTTCTACTTCCGCGACCGTACTACAAAGCCGAACGCCAACGCCTTACGTCGTTCACGCCGCCACAGTCCACGGGACTTCCTCGCCCGCGTAGAACGGCACGACGACCGAATCGCCAAACTTGTACTCATCCGGAACCTTCCAAGCCTTCTTTTCGAGTGTCACGGTTTCTGTATTTCTCGGCAAGCGGTAGAAATCGGCACCGTTGTGAGACGCGAAACCCTCAAGCTTATCGAGCGCGCCCACGGATTCGAACGCCATGGCGTAGAACGGCAAAGCGGCGTGTGCGGAAAAGATACCAGCGCATCCGCACGCCGCTTCCTTGGCGCCCTTGGGGTGCGGGGCGCTGTCCGTTCCCAAAAAGAACTTTTTATTGCCGCTCGAGGCAGCAGCGAGCACCGCTTCGCGGTGTTCCTCGCGCTTGAGAATGGGCAAGCAGTAAAAATGCGGACGGATCCCCCCCTTGAACAAGGCGTTGCGGTTAAAGAGCATGTGCTGCGGCGTAACCGTCGCTGCAATGTTTTCCGGCGCTGCGGCGACAAATTCGGCGGCATCGCGCGTCGTAATGTGTTCCATCACGACGCGTAGTTCCGGCGCGCGATCCAAGAGAGGAATCAAAACCTCCTTGATAAACTTTGCCTCGCGATCGAACACATCGACGTTCGCGTGCGTCACCTCACCGTGCACTTGCAAAACCATGCCCAACTCGGCAATCTTTTCGATAGCCTTTTGCGCCTTGGCAACATCCGTCACCCCGTACTCGCTGTTCGTCGTCGCACCAGCCGGATAGAGCTTATACCCACGCACGAATCCACTCGCGTGCGCTGCCTCGACTTGCTCAACCGTGGTGTTATCGGTGAGATACAAGGTCATGTGCGGTTCAAAGCCGTCGCTCGCCGGAGCCGCCGCTGCGATTAAGTCTCTGTACTTGCCCGCCTCCTCAGCCGTTCGTACCGGCGGCGTAAGGTTTGGCATGATGAGTGCCCGCTTAAACGTCGCGGACGTGAACGGGACGACATCGCCGAGCTTGGAGGCGTCGCGGACGTGCAAGTGCCAGTCATCGGGGCGAGTCAAGGTGAGAGAAGAAGCCGCGCGCGTTCGAACGACACCCCGCTTTCCACCGGTGGATCTCGTCGTCGTCACCCGGCGAGGGCGGAACGTAGACGTCAGCGCGCGAGCGACCGATCGAGGTGTTGCCGACATGATGTGCGATCGCCGAGGTGTGCGGACGAGTTTGATTTGTTTCGCCGTGGTTTAGTTGTTACACGAGAAATATGATTGTTACACGAAAGTTTGACACGCGATGACTACGATGAGAGGGATAATTTACGATGCATTGCGAGCGCGTCTTCGTCTTCGTCGTCCCCGTTCCCTTATTTTCTGAGAGCGCAACATCCGAAAACTGAGTTGAACATTTTCACAGCCGGACTCAGTTCGACTTCCTTCTCTTGCCCAGTAAAAGCGCGAGAGCTCGACGCGCTGAGCGTATGGCTCGCCGCAGCCACCAAATCAACCACGGGTTGACCCGTCTTAGTGTTACCCACGATTGGTACCTCGTCCTTGTACTGCTCAAAGTCTCGCTCGGAGCCCAACCCGGCTTCCATTTCGAGCGACGCGATGCTCTCGTTCAACCTCGCCTTGCTCATCGCGAGCGTATCATTCACCGCATCGATCCGTCCCGTGACGCTCCCGATTTCGCTTCGTTTCTCCATCGGTTCCTTCCGTCCACCAACCGCCCCGGGAAGGGAAAAATCCGTCGATTCAAACTCGCTCTGCAAATCATCCAAATCCGCCACCGACGTTCCGTCGTCCACCGTGGATCCGTACATCATCGAGTACCCCACCAATGAATTCTCATCCGCATCACCGTTCGACGACTTCGTTCCCCACTTATCCATTCCCCGTTCACCCGACGACGACCGTCGATGCGTCCCTGTCCCACCGGCGCCGCCGCCGAATCCATTCACGGCGCCACCCGTTCGACGCTCCGCAAACGTTTCCAACTGTCTCACCAACGCCCCCAACTCCCCGTCTTCCTCCGCCCCACCTCCGTCCGCATCCTCTTTCCCAGCGTACGCCCGCGCCGCCTTTTCCGCCGCCGTCTCGTTCGATCGAAACTCTTCCAGCGCGCGTTCTGTCAACGCCATGGCTTGCAGCGTCGTGCTTCGCGTGTTCGCGAGTCTCTGCGCGATTTCATCCGCCGATCGCGTCGCGTTCGTCGCCGTCGCCGATCCGCGACGTTGTTGAGGCACTACCGGCGGCATGAGCGTTCACCGCGGGGTTCAGACGTCGACGACGGCAGAGGGTGCGTCACGGAATGACGGAGAATTTCACAATTTTCAACTTTGATCACGAGTCAGAATCGTCGTCAGAGCGACGCGCGCGCGCGTCGGGGTACGCGCGAACGCGAAACGACGATCCGGTGAAGACGGGAGGAACGCGAGACGCGATGGCGCTCGCGTGTCGGGCGTCGGGATGGATGTCGACGGTGTCGACGCGTGAGGTGCGTCGTCAGAGGAGACACCGAAGGGCGTCGACCGCGAGACGGCGCGCGAGTGGAACAGGCGGCGAAGGCGGGAGCACGGGGGATGAGGAGAAGGCGGGGACGACGACGACGACGACGCGATCCGGTGGTGGAACCGAGACGGCGCGAGCGGAGGCCAAGGCACGTTTGTTGGATGCGTGCGCGGGCACGTATCGAGGCGCGTTGGCGTCCAGGGAGGATCGAGAAGCGATTGCCGCGGCGCAAGGTGCGCTGGAGCGCTTGTCGGAAGACGCGTTAGATTTCGATGCGTTGGATGGGAAGTGGAGGTTGGCGTACACGAACGCGTCGGACGTGGTCGGGTTGTTGGTTGCGTCGCAGAGGCTTGGCGTGCCCGAAGTTGGAGACATTTTTCAAAGCTTTGGATGCGCTGATGGGTCGAACACGGGCATCACGAATGAAATCAGGCTATCGGTGCCGTTTCTTCTCAACAGCGCGAAAAAGGGTGAGCCCGGTGGAGTGGGTCTGAGGGTGCAGGCGAGCTTTAAAAAGGTTGACAAACGTCGCATCGCGTTGACTTTTCAAGAGGCGCAGGTGAGCGAGATAAGCATCTCGCCGCTCGCGGAGACGCTCTTGGCGCCGGCGATCTTACCGAGAGGGAGCATCAACCACCAGATTTTGATGTTCATCAAGGAACTCGAGCTCAAGTTCCCGCTTCGCGGTGCTCTCACGTCCATCGGGGGTGGGGGAGAGGATGGCGGCGCCGCCGTGGGTTCTTACAATTTGACGTACTGCGACGACGAAGTGCTCGTCGGTCGCGCCGCCGCGGGCGGAGTTTACATTTTTACGCGCGCTTAGTCTCTTTAGCGAATATTCATTTCTTCATTCAATCACATCCACGCTCTACCGTAACTAAAAATTTCTAAAGGCGAATTACTTCTTTCTCATGTTGACTCCAGCTCTCAACACTTCATCCGTGCACAACAGTTGCGTGGCGATGATTGGCGCGGAGTGCAAAATCTGTTGTTTGACCAGGAAGTTGTCGTAGATACCGCCCATCGTCGGGTCAAAGGGCTCGCCGACGGTGATGTCAAAGCCGACGGCGTTGCCTCTGTCGTGCTCCTCCTGCATGTCAATGATGGCATCTTGCGGATCATAGCCGCTGTTCTCGGCGAGAGTCTTCGGGATGACGAGCATAGCCTCTGCAAATGCCTCAACACCGCGCTTGGCGCGACCTTCAACCATCTTGGTCACGTTTTCTCTCAGATGCTTGTTCAACGCAACCTCAAACGCCCCCGCGCCGGGCACCACACCCTTGTCGGTGAGCACATTCTTCACGGCTCTCAAGCCATCGCGAACGGCATCCTTCAGCTGAGCGATGGTGTGATCGTTCGATCCCTTGAGGAGAATGGTACAGGAGGTCGCGTTCTCAACTTTTTCGACAAATGTGTACTTTTCGTCGCCCAAGACGTACTCGTACACTTCTCCCGCGTAGCCCAAAATCTCTGGGGAGAGCTCCTCCACAGAGTTGATGCATTGACCGCCGCACGCGAGCACGAGACGCTCCATATTTCTGCGCTTCGCGCGTCTAAGACCCATGATACCTTCCTTGCACAACATGTCGAGGGAGATCGGGTCGATACCCTTTTGAGTGATGACGACGAATTCCTTGTCGTTGCCGTCGCACACCTTATTCTTGAGCTCGATAATCTTGCGCACCGTCTCATCCGTGTACGCGCGCTCGGCATCCACCATGCGCTCTCTCTGCTCCGCATCTGCATACATAAACGTCGAGTTCACCTCGGATCGCTCATACTCCAAGCTGATGTTGCAAGTCAACACAAAGGCGTTCTCCATGTACTTTTTCATATCTGGATGTCTCGTGCCGTGATCCAACACCAAGCCTTGCACCAACTTGGTCTCATCGTCCGTCTGGTGCTTCATCGTCATGATTTCAACCATGTGAAGATCGATCGGCTCCTCCGGCTTGGCGATGCACAACACCGCGTCCACGACGATCGCGGTCAACTTATCCGCCAACTCCTCTCTCAACTTGGTTCTCAACGCCGTGCGGGCGACGCACAACAACATCTCGCGATCCGGATCCTCAATCCCCGGAGCCGCCCGCTTAAACCCTTCCAAGAACTTGAGCGATTCCTTCTTTGCCACATCGAAACCCTCAACCAACACTCTCGGGTGCAAACCCTCATTCAGATACCGCTCTGCTTGTTTCAACAACTCTCCGATGACTAGCACCGTCGTCGTCGTACCGTCCCCCGTGATATCATCTTGCGCCACCGCCGTTCGCGCAATCATCACCGCCGTCGGATTCTGAATCTGCATCTCTCTCAGTAACACGTTTCCATCCTTTGTCAGCTTCAATCCTACGCCGCGATGAATCGAACAAACTCGTCAGTCAGTCGGCGCGCTTCTACAAAAGTCAAACAGATCGCGACCGACGATGATCTAAACCACAGAAACCTTTCCATCCCGGAAAACCGTCACGTCATCGCGCGCATCATCGCAATCAATCATCGTTCACGACTACACTCGTACCTCCGGCGCCGTCGACGAGCATCTTGATCGTTCCTTTCGGTCCGAGGTTCGTCTTCATCACATCCTGAAGACCCTTGGCGGCGTTGATATTCATAAAGAGCGCCGCGTCGCGGTTCATGAGTTCCGCGTTCGGGTTGATGCTCTTGAGACTCATCGTGAACGTTCGTCGGTGACTTTGTGTCGCGTTCGCCTTCTTCTACAGGGTGTCGTGCGCCCCTCTCGTCGTGCGTAGTTGTGTGGTGGTAATCATTTTTTTTGATCTTTTTGATGCAACGGCGTTGACATTGAAAAGTCAACGCGTTCGAAACGGAAAAGAAGAGTCGTCGAGTTAAACATTGAATGGTTGTCTTCGTCGTCGTGAGAAACAAAAACAATGGTAGTGAAAGGAAATGAATAACTATTTATGAATACACGGACCGGCTTACGACGGCGAACAGAAATCGACGCCTTCGGATTCGCCGGCGTAGTCCTTTACGAGAGAAACCGAATCATCGGCGAGGGAGAGCATCATCTTGACGACGGCGCACTCGCTCGTCATGACGGGACCAGATTTGGCACCCATGGAGAGCGCGCCAAGCCCCGCGGCGTAGAGTTCGGGACGGAGCTCGCCGGTGTGGCACTGGGTTGAAAGATAGACGGAGAGTCCTTTGGATTTTTGGCCAGCGAGCCATGGGATGATGCCTTTGGGGAAATTCCCGACCCCAAAAGCCTCGAGGATGATTCCACGTATGCCCCTGGCGTGGAGATCTCCGTAGGCGCGCTCGTGGTCGAGTCCAGGTATGATTGGGATTCGTATGACGTTGTCGTCGAGCGTAAATTTCGGCGCGTACTTTGACGTAGCAGAGAGCAAACGCGCATGATTCCAATCCACGCCGACCCCAAGGCGTGCGAGCGCTGGATACGACGGCGAGTGAAACGCGGCGTACAACGTCGCGCTCGTCTTTTGCGTTCGGTTCCCGCGCAAGAGTGTTCCACCGAAACAAATCGCGACTTCAGCGAAATTGACGGTACCGCCGCAGCTCACCGATGCGACGCAGCACGTCAGAGCATCAATCAAATTCTGCCGGGCATCACTCCTCGCCATCGCCAGCGGCAATTGAGAACCAGTCAAAACGATTGGTTTTCCAAACCCGACGAGCATCAAACTCAGCGCGCTCGCCGTGAACGCCATCGTGTCCGTTCCGTGCACCACTATGAATGCGTCGTACGCCCCTCTCGACGCGTCCAACGCCCTCGCCAACGCAATCCAATCTTCGTGGTTCATTTCGCTCGAATCCTTATTCATCAGCACCGTCACATCAATGTCCGCGAAATCATGCAGCTCCGGAATTACCTCGAGAATGTCTAAGAGGTATCCGCTCGCGCCGAGCGGGCGGTACTTGCCACCGGCGACAGGCACCACCTCTCCCTCTCGTTTCTGAGCATCTGTCGTCGTGAAAGACTCCAATCCCATCCCGAGCGTCCCACCGCAGTGAAGGAACAATACTTTCGGTCGTTTAGTCGCGTTTTCATCGTCGTCGCTTTCGTTCCGTCGGCCGCTTTTGACTGGTGACGTCAATGATTTCACGCTCGCAGTGCGACGAAACTCGTCGACGGATTCCGACCTCGCGATGGCGCCGGGACCGAAGGCGGCGCGGGAGACGGATGCGGCGTCGGTTGGACGGCGTAAGCAATCGGGATCGCTCGGTGTCGCGCGGTCGACGGGCATGGTGCGCGCGGTAATCAGGGTGGGTCGTTTTGAAAAAAGATTAGGAGACAGTTTTAACTAACTCATCCATCGTTGTCTAAATTTGCTAAAGCGGCTATGATTGATTCGTACGCGGCGAAAGTGATTGCGGACGAGGGTAAAACGCGCACCATGTTTGGGGCGAATCCCTTGTACAATCCGAGGATGCCCTCGCGAGAGATGGTTTGCGCGAGTGTCTGGGAAAAGCGAGAGTACGCGGGCGCGTCGGCTGCGCGCGTGTCCATTCGCTGTTGAATACGCGCTCGAACCACTTGAAGAGGGTAAGTTGAGAGCGCAGCGATAAATTTGGATGCGATGCCAGCGAAACCAGCCTCAGTCGGGGACATTTCGCGCGTGTCATCGGCGCCGCGAGTGAGCTCTTTCACTCGCTCGTACGCCGCGAGCTGAATCGAACCGTGCGAAACGAGCAAAATGGATGGGAATAATCCCTTGTATAAACCCGCAAAACCTTCTTTTTTCGCAATCTTCACCAACGCATCGACGAAACCGGCGTATCTATCGCCCGGATCCACCCCAGGAAGCGCCGCGGCGCCGCCTTTTTGCAACTGCAACCGCGTCTTCACGACCCAAATCGGATTCGTCGCGAGCGTCGTCGCGCACCCCGCCTCGGTTGCCGCTAATAAATTCACCCCCACCGGAAGCGTTTCCCCGCGTCTCCCATCCCCCACACCGAGCGCTCGCGCATATCTCGCCTTCGCGCCGTCGTACCACGCCAAATACGCCCCCCAGCTCGCCGCCGATCCGCACACCGCGGCGCCCGCGCCCGCGTACAACCCGCGCGCCCCTTCCTCGGCTAAGATTCTCCTCGCCCCTCTCAACGCCCCGGCGTACCTCACCCGTCGAGGTTCCGTCTCGTCTTGCACCTGCAATCGAGTCTTTAGCACATCCAAGGGTTGGAGCACCGCCGTCGACACCGCCCCGGCGGCTCCGCCCGCGACGGCGTGTTTCCACCAAGACGACGCCCCGGTCGCTTTTTCGCGATTATCATCACGATTCACGCCCCGCGATGAACCGAAAAATCTTCCAGACGTCGACGGCGGTGAGTCCACCCGTCCACCGTCATCAGAAGACGCGTTTCGCATGAGGAGAGCGCGCCGCCTCCGCCTCCGCCGCTTCCGCCTCGCGCGTCTCTCACTGCGCGCGGAGTCAAACATTCACTGCTCGTTCTCTGAAAGTGTACCCTTTCACATTACATAAAATAACTCGGACACATGATATATACACAAGAAATTAATAACGCAATTAATAATTAAAATATATCAAAAACAAACTTAGAACGACTCTCATTACGTATTAAAGGCACAAAACAGATATAAACATGTATTTTGTTATAAATCAAACTCGGACACATGGGAATCTCATCGAGGACGGATTTTTGGGCGTCTTCCCGCGCCGC
>Ga0181588_10000427_pt1 | contig 37853 bp, 42 predicted proteins | sample 071ome_26_FD_148607 | JGI IMG/M metagenome (GOLD analysis project Ga0181588, IMG submission 148607) | Coastal salt marsh microbial communities from the Groves Creek Marsh, Skidaway Island, Georgia - 071409BT metaG (spades assembly) | ecosystem: Environmental > Aquatic > Marine > Intertidal zone...
AATCTGACCATCACCGCTGATGTCAGAACCACCGACGCGGACGGCGATTACGTCACCAATGACACCGTCACCTCAGGTGATATCGCCAGCTCCTTCGTCTTCGGCGATGACGGCCCTTTGCCAAATCCTGTTAGTACTGTCACCTTGACTGCACCATACAACAGCTCTTCGACCCCTGTTCTATGGGACGGATATCAATTTTATGACTGGAGTTATGGTGCTGATCTTGTGTCGCCCCTTTTGTCCGCTGCTTCAATTGATGTTTCTTTGACTAGTGGCACATCAACCGCTTTCTCTGTCTCCAACATCGTCTACGAAGGCGACTACGATTTCTCCTTTGATGTCTACTATGACAATGGAATAGCTTCCTCGTTGGTTTCTTCTGTTTATTTGGACGCCGATGGCACTGATTCAATCTTTGTCTATTCGCTGCCTACTGAGAAGGTTCTGGTCGACGTTGACTCTTTGACGCCTGCTGCTGGTGGTCCCCAGCCTGTTTATGAGTATATCGATATCAACTCCGCGGGCCTGGATTTGGTCGTTACTGGTAGCGGTGATGTTAACAACAGTTCTAATGGCTGGGCTGTTGGAGGGAATCAAAACATTAATCCTGGAGAGTCTATTGTCTTTAGCTATTTCTCGGACTATGGACTTGTTGATCCGCCTACGTCAGAGTTTGTCACTGACTTCGAGTTTCAAACCTCTAAGTATACCGGCGGTATTTCCTCGACCAGGCTTGCCGTTGAGGTGTTCTATTCTGATGGATCTGTAGGCTTCTGGATTGTTTCTGGCCTTCTTGAGGGTGCCACAATCACTATTGGTGATACCGGTCTTGTTGCCATCAACCCTGATCCGGGTGACCCACCTCCCGTGATCGTGACAGGCGCAGGCCACACAGTGACTGACTACTCCCTCCTCTATAGAGAAGTGGATATTCAATACATCGGTGAAAAGGGCGGGCTCAATCTGACTAATGCAGCATTTAACTCTTATGAGCAGAATGCCGATGGTCTCACCTTCGCTGTCAATATCGTGCCTATCGACTCTGATGGTGACACTGCTACAGAGACCCTAACGGTTGTCCTGGAAGGCACCGATGGTACGTCCGACGAGCTGGACGTCTCCGTTGGCCCTGTTGTTCTTGACCTCAACCGAGATTCGACGGTTGAGTATCTGCATCTTGAGTCCAGCGCTGAACCTTGCTCCTTAGGCATCTTCCAGTTAGCTGCTTGGGTTACCCCAGCAGACGGCCTGCTCGTTTACGACTACAACGCAGATGGCTTAATCGCAGAGCCCAAGGAATTTGTCTTCACGATGTGGGGTGATGATCCTGCTGTCCTGAGTGATATGCAGGCTCTTGCCGCTTACTTCGACAGCACTGGTGACGGCTTCTTGGATGCCAGTGATGATGCCTGGGAGTATTTCGGTGTTTGGCAGGACCTGAACATCGACGGTATTCAGCAAGAGGGCGAGTTCTACGGCCTTGATCACTGGGGCATCGAATCCATTGCCCTGGAGTACGACGCCGATAGCGCTTCCTATGCAGCCGCCGATGGCGACGTTCAGGTTTATGGCCAGATGACTGTGACCTATGACGACGGCACCACAGGCCTGGCGGAGGACGTGGCCTTTGCTGTCGCTTCTGTTGATCGGGCCGAAATTGTGGTGGAGCCCATCGCGGTTGACTCGTCCGCGGTCAGCTCCGTCGAGGATTTGGTGAGCAGCTACCTCGAGAGTATGCACAGCGCCGGCGACCTCGACGGCAATGGGGACCTCTCGCAATCGGAATTTGCCAGTGGCCTTGACCTTGCGGTCAACGACTACCTCAATGCCAATGCTCTTTCCGCTGATGAGTACGGTGCGATCGAGCAGGAGGTCTTCAACCTGCTCTCTGAGCAGATCAACGATCTCGATCCCGATTCGCCTGTCGACATCCAGATTGATGATCAGGGCAATGCCGATGCTGCTGACCTGATCGCCGCCCTCGATCTGACCTTTGACGAACTCATGCCTCCTGATATGGCAGAGCCCTTCGATCCTGTTCCAGTTGCCAGTGAGTACGGCTGATTCCCGTTTATCTCGCCGCCAAATCCAGCTGCTTGACTTCCAGGCTGATTAAGAAGCGCTCGTGATATGGGGTTTCAAACCACTGTTCGAGTTCTTCATCGGTCAAACACAGTGTGGTCTGGGCTTCGATGCGAAGTAAGTCAGCCTGCGTCAGCTTGATCCCCAGTTTTCTTGCCATCTCGCAGATCGCTGCAGGGTTCTGGCACTGCTTCACCTCTTTTTGGAGAAGCGGATCATCCTTGAGGATGAATTTCAAACTCATGACGCCTGCAGAGCTCAAATTCGTTCCCCTATCCTTTCCACCCAACGTATTCACAAAAAAGGCTGGTGGAGGCCACCAGCCTTTGAGAGATCCGTTTGACGTCTGGATTACTCGGTGACGCCTTCGATGCGGTCCTCGATCTGCTGGTAGATCTCCTGGAGTTGCTCGATGTTCTCGTCGGAGGTCTCCCAGTAACCCCGGCCATTGACCTCCAGCAGGGTTCCGACGATGCGGCGGAAGCTGTGGGGGTTGAGATCCATCAGACGCTTGCGCATCTCCGGATCGTTGATGAAGGTCTCGTTGGCTTCCTCGTAGACGAAGTTGTCAACGGAACCACTGGTGGCACTCCAACCCAGGGTGAAGTTGAGGCGCTTGGCCACCTCGCGCACGCCCTCGTAGCCGGAGTCGAGCATGCCCTCGTACCACTTGGGATTGAGCAGCTTCGTGCGCGAATCCAGGCGGATCGTCTCGCTCAAGGAGCGGACCTGGGCATTGGCGGTGGTGGTGTCGGCGATGTAGCTCGAGGGAGCCTTGCCGTCGTCCCGCAGGCCTTGGATCAGCTTGGTGGGGTCACTATCGAAGTAGTGGCTGACATCGGTCAGGGAGATCTCCGCTGAATCCAGATTCTGGAAGGTGACATCGGCGGTCTTCATGACCGACTCGAACACCTCACGCTTCTGGTTCATCTCGCCGGGGTTATCGGCGTTGAAGGCGAAGGTCTTACGGGAGAGGTACATCTCCTGCAGCTCGTTCTCCTCTTCCCAGGTGCTGTTCTCCACCGCCAGGTTGACGTTGGAGCTGTAGCTGCCGCTGGCGTTCGAGAACACCCGGGTGGCCGCATCCCGCAGGGAGATGCCTTCTTTTTCCGCTTGCTCCTGGGCGTGCTTGCGCACGAAGTTCATCTCCAGGGGCTCATCGGCCTCGGCGGCCATCTTCACGCCCTGGTCGATCAAGGCCATTTGGTTGATGAACAGGTCGCGGAAGACGCCACTGCAGTTCACCACTACATCGACGCGGGGACGTCCCAGGTCTTCCAGCGGAATCAGCTCCAGCTTGTTCACCCGGCCCAGGGAATCGGGCACCGGACGGGCACCAATGAACCAAAGGATCTGGGCCAGGGACTCGCCGTAGGTCTTGATGTTGTCGGTGCCCCAGAGCACGCAGGCGATCGTTTCGGGCCAGGTGCCCTGCTCTTCCTTCTGGCGCTCGATCAGGCGATCCACCACCACCTTGGCTGCCGCGACGGCTGCCCGGGTGGGAATGGCCTGGGGGTCGAGGGCGTGCAGGTTCTTGCCGCTGGGCAGCACATTGGGGTTGCGGATCGGATCGCCGCCGGGTCCTGGCAGGACGTACTCGCCGTCGAGGGCCTTCAGCAGGCTCTCCATTTCAAGGTCGGCACAGACCTGCTCGAGGCAGAACTGCAGGTACTTGAACAGGGTCTCGAGTTCGGCCTGGTCCACGTCGGGGAATCCGGCGCTGCGGCAGGCACTCAGCCAAGGGCTGGGGAGCTTGAAGCCGAATTGCTCCAGCAGGTTGAAGAACCAGTCGAAGTTGCGGCGCAGGGTGACTCGCCCGTCGCTGCCGGTCACGGCCTTGACCATGGCGCCGATGGCGGCACGGGAGGTCTCGGTGATGACGCGGTTGAGCTCCACATCGGCGAGCACACCGTCGTCGTTGCCCTGGTAGACCTCGGCGATCGTGCGGCCCTTGCTCTCGGCCAGCAGGCCAGGCAGGGAGCGAATGCCCTCTTCTTCGCGCTCCAGTGCAGCGATATTCACCAAGGTGGCGATCGCTTCTTCGGCGGTGGGGGGCTTGCCGATGGTGTGCAGACCGCAGGGCAGCAGACGGCTCTCGATCTCCATCAGCTGGCGGTAGACCGCGCCAACCACGCCATCGCGTCCGTCGAGGTCCAACTCAGAGGCATCCACCTCGGGCAGCTCGACGTCCTTGTCGAGATTGCACTGCCTGGCGGTCTCGACAACGGCGTTGACGATTTGGATACCCCGGGAGCTTTCGCGCAGCTGCTGGTAGGAGCCCACCAGTTCTCCCAGCTCCTTGAGGCCCTTGTAGAGACCGGCGTTCTCCGCAGGGGGGGTCAGGTAGGAGATGGTCTCGGCGTAGCCACGCCGTTTGGCGATGGTGGCTTCCGAGGGGTTGTTGGCGGCGTAGTAGTAGAGGTTCGGCAGGGCGCCGATCAGCGAGTCGGGGTAACAGGTCTCGCTCATGCCCATCTGCTTTCCGGGCATGAACTCCAGGGAGCCGTGGGTGCCGAAGTGCAGGACGGCATCGGCGCCCCAGACCTTCTCGAGATAGGTGTAGTAAGCGGCAAAGCCGTGGTGGGGGCTGGCGCTACGGGAGTAGAGCAGCCGCATCGGATCACCCTCGTAGCCAAAGGTGGGCTGAACGCCGACAAAGACGTTGCCGAAGTGGCGACCAAAGATCAGCAGGTTGGTGCCGTCGCTGTTGAGGTTGCCGGGGGGCTTGCCCCAGTTCTCCTCCAGCCGTTCGGAGTAGGGGGTGAGGCGCTCGTACTCCTCGACGCTCATGCGGTGGGCGATGGCCAGCTCCGGAGCACCCTCGAGGGCCTCGGGGTCCTGGAGCACCGCTTCCATCAACTCCTTGGAGGTGCGGGGCAGGCCACTGACGTCGTAGCCCTTCGCGCGCATCTCCTCCATCACGCGGTGGATGGAGCCGAAGACATCGAGGTAGGCCGCCGTACCGACGTTGCCCTTGTCGGGGGGGAAGCTGAAGACAGTGATCGCCAGCTTCTTCTCAGGGCGCGGCTTGACCCGCAGGGAAGCCCAACGGATGGCTCGCTCAGCGATGGCATCCACCCGGTCCTGCAGGGTGTGGGCCTTGCCGGTGGCGTCGTCGCGGCCGGAGAGCACGATCGGCTCGATCGCACCATCGAGTTCGGGGATGGCGATCTGCAGGGCCACCTGAACCGGGTGCAGACCCAGGTCGCTCTCTTCCCACTCCTGGGTGGTTTGGAACACCAAAGGCAGCGCCACCATGTAGGGGCGATTGAGCTTCTTGAGCACCTCAATGGCCTTGGGATGGTCCTGACGGGCCGGGCCGCCCACCAGGGCGAAACCAGTCAGGGAGACCACGCCGTCCACCAGAGGCTGGTCGGGGTTCAGCGGGTCATAGAAGAAGGCGTTGACCGGTTTGGTGAAGTCCAGGCCGCCGCAGAAGACGGGAATGACCGTCGCGCCGCGGTACTCCATCTCCTGGATGACCGCCACGTAGTGGGCTTCATCACCGGTGACGATGTGGCTGCGTTGCAGCACCAGGCCAATGACCGGGCCCTTGCGCGCTTTCTCGCTCAGGTCCTGGCGGCTGGCATTCCAGTTGAGGTACTCCTTGAGGTCCTCGAACATCGATGGGGCCAGGGGGTGCCAGATGCCCAGATCGGGGAAGACCTCGGGGTCGGCCACCTGGATCTCGGGGCGGTTGTCGCTGCTGCGGGGGAAGACGTACTTGTCCGCCAGCATCAACAGGAAGTTCCGGAGATTGTCCGGGGTTCCGCCCAGCCAGTACTGGAAGCTGAGCATGAAGGAGCGGGCGTCCTGGGCCTTCTCCACCGGCAGGTACTTCAACACCGTCGGGAGGGTGTTGAGCAGCTTCAACATCGCGTCCTGGAAGCCAGCGCCGCCGGCCTCCTTGCGCTTTTTCATGAAGCCGGCGATGGCCGACTTGCTCTGGCCAAGCTGGGCCATGGAGAAGCTGCCCAGCTTGTTCAGGCGCATCACCTCCGGCATGGAGGGGAAGACCACAGCCGCCTTGAGGCGGTCGCGGTGCGGTGCGACGGCATCGACGACCTTCTGGGCCAGATCCTCAATGAAGATCAGCGAGGCGATGAAAACGTCGGCTTCAGCGATGTCCGCGCAGAAGTCCGCATAGTTCTGGGGATCGCGCAGCTCTTCAATTAAGTAGCCGCTGAGATCAACCGCCAGGGGACCGTTCTGGTCGTTCAGCGAGGTGGCGGCCTGGGTCAGCGCGTTTTGGTACTGCGGCTCCAGCACCACGTAGACGGCCTTCATCACGGCACGGCCGTTCACCTCCGCAGGGCTGACGCGGCGGGAGGCGGAGCGGACCTGCGTGAACATTCGCGCTGATTGAGCAATGTGAAGAAGCCTACGAAGGAGTGCTCTGTCTGCGCGAGGGTTCTTCCCTCCTGTAACAGGAGTCTCGGGGGGTTCTCTGGACTCTGCGACTCGTGTTAAGGGGCGACATAGGCTCGGGCGATCGTCTTGCGCTCCCCCATGACCCAGGCTGCCGCCAGCAAGCCCATCTCCGTTGTGGTGGCCGGCGCCTTGGGCCGGATGGGAGCGGAGGTGATCAAGACCGTCGTGGCGGCGCCCGACTGCCAATTGGTGGGTGCGGTGGACACCACCCCAGGCAAGGAAGGGGCCGATGTGGGTCTGGAGCTCGGCCTCGGTGAACTGGAGGTCGCGATCACCTCTGATTTCGAAGGAACCCTCTGCCAAGCGAGTCAGGCCGTCCGCAATGACGGGCCGGGTCAGGGGGCGGTTTTGGTGGATTTCACGCACCCTTCGGTGGTTTACGAGCACACCCGTGCCGCCATCGCCTACGGCGTCCATCCCGTGATTGGCACCACGGGCCTCAGCCCTGAGCAGCTGGGCGAGCTGGCCCAATTCGCCGCCAAGGCCTCCGTCGGCGGTGCCGTCATCCCCAACTTTTCTGTGGGCATGGTGCTGCTGCAGCAGGCCGCAGCTGCGGCAGCCCGCTTCTATGACTTTGCGGAGCTCACCGAGCTGCACCACAACCGCAAGGCTGATGCGCCGAGCGGCACCTGCATCAAGACCGCCGAGCTCATGGAGGAACTCGGTAAGAGCTTCAACCCGCTTCAGGTGGAAGAGCACGAAACACTCTCCGGTTGCCGGGGCGGTCAGCGGGAGAGTGGCCTGCGGCTGCACTCCATCCGTCTACCCGGCCTTGTGGCCCATCAAGAGGTGATGTTTGGCGCGGCCGGCGAGACCTATACGTTGCGCCACGACACGATCGATCGGTCGGCCTACATGCCCGGCGTCCTGCTGACGGCCCGCAAGGTCCGGCAGCTCGATGGCCTGGTTTACGGGCTGGAGCGCTTGCTCTAATCCCTCCAGCAGCAGACACTGTCGGCATGCTCATCCCGCTTCGCTCCGGTGAGCTGCCGCGTCTGATCCCCGCGGTGGCCACTGGCCCTCAGTTCAACTTCTGCAGTGGCAGTCCCCAGAAGCTGCTGCAGCGGGTCTTTATTTCGGTGATCGGCGGGGTGATCAGCCTGTTGATCAGCCAAGGAGTGGCGATCAACAGTCAGGCCTCACCGATCCTGCTGATGGTGGGGTTCATCTTCCTTCTCTATGTGCTGTGGGGGCCGATCGTTGAGGCCAGCCGCAAGAACGCGACGCTCCGCCGCTACCCAGCTGCCGCCATCTTCGAGGGGGAGGTGGCTGACCTGTACACCAAGGAATTGGTGGAGGGCCGCCAGGAGACCACCGACAAGCAAGGGCGCCTGGAAACCGTTGAGAACCGCCGCACCTGGCTCTGCCTGGAGCTGGAGGACGAGGACGGTTACCTCGGCAGCATCCGCTTCCCCTACGACAAAAAGCACAAGCAGATTCGCCGTGGCGCTGTCGTTCGTTGTCTGGTGCTGAGTGAGCGCAAGGACTTTTCTCGGGTGGGTGCCCTCAGTGATGCCTGGCTGCCCCAGCTGAAGCTTTGGGTTGGTGAGTATCCCTTTCTGCTGCGTCCGGCCTTTGAGGAGCTCTGCCTGATGCGCCTGCGCTGAGGCCAGGCAAACGGGGGCTTGTTACATCGCGCAATATTGCGTTACAGTTCTGTTACGTCCAGATGAGAAGCGCAATGACCCAGGCCAATCCTTCCGCCCCCGCAGTGATCCGCGGCGCCACCGTGACCGAAGAGGACGGCGGTCGTCTGAACGCCTTCGCCACCGAGCCCCGCATGGAAGTGGTGGACGTCGAGAGCGGCTGGGGTTTCCACGACCGCGCCGAGAAGCTGAACGGCCGTATGGCCATGCTCGGCTTTATCGCCCTGCTGGCCACTGAGATTGCCCTCGGTGGTGAGTCCTTCACCCACGGTCTGCTGGGTCTGGGCTGATCGCTCCCTAATTCATCTCAACGAGGCCGCAGCACAGAATCGTGCTGCGGTTTTTTTGTGCCGTTTCTTCCGTGCCCCAGCGCAGCGCCACATCGCCCCAAATCCTGCGCGCTCGGGTGAATGGCGCCGGTCCGACCGGGACGCTGAGCGCCTTGGCCCTGGCGGATGCGGGCTGGCAGGTGGAGCTCTGCGATCCCCTCACAACTGCGGCATTGCGGGAACGCAACCGGGCCTACGCCCTGACCCATTCCAGCCAGAGCTTGTTGCAACGGCTTGGACTGTGGGATGCCTTGCTGCCGGCCCTGGCGCCCTTTCGCCGCCTGGAACTCTGTGATCGGGCCACGCACCTGCAGGTTCCCTTCACAGCAGCTGATCTCCCTTGGCTTGGGGGCGATCAGCCCGTGGGCTGGATCCTGCAGCACCAAGATTTGATGGGAGTGCTGCTGGAGGCGGTGCAGCACCAGGCGTCGATCCACTCGCGCCTTGGGCTGACTCCGGTGCCCTCTCCCCTGGGGGTGGATTTGGTGGTGGCGGCCGATGGCCATCGCTCCCTCACCCGCCAGGCTGCTGGCATCAGCCAATGGGCCCTGCCCTATCGACAGGGCTGTCTGACCGTGCAGGTGCGTCTGCGCGGCTCCGCCCCAGATCAGGCCTGGGAGCTGTTTCGCCCGGAGGGGCCCTTTGCGGTTCTTCCCTTGGGCGGAGACGCGTTCCAGCTGGTTTGGAGTGCGCCGCTTTCGCGTCTGCGCCAGCTGGAGCAGCTCGATGCGGTTGCCTTCCTCGATGCCCTCAGCGGCGCCCTGCCGGAGGAGCTGCAGGCCGAGGTGCTGCTGGATCAACCCCGGGCCTTCCCCGTTGCTCTGGAGCTGGCCTGGCCCTTGGCCCGCCGCGGCACGGTTGCCATCGGTGAGGTGGCCCATCGCTGCCACCCGGTCGGCGGACAGGGCCTGAACCTCTGCTGGCGCGATGTCGATCAGCTCCATCGCTTGGCCAGCCGCTGCGCCACGGGCCGTCTCCGGCCGAGCGCCCTTCCTGGGGCCTACGGGCGTTCCCGCGTCCTCGACATCGCCCTGGTGCTGCTCGCCACCGATGCCCTGGTGCGCTTGTTCTCCAATCGGTTTGCGCCGTTGCTGCCCGTGCGCCGTCTGGCGCTTCTGGCCCTCGGCCGCTTTGGCTGGATGCGTCAGCTCAGCCTGCGGGCGATGAGTGAAGGACCTTGCCGCCTCTGGCGGACCTGATCAGGATGGCGGCATGGTGATCTGCACCTCGCCACAACCCGCCCCCCATCCGGAGCTGCTGCGCTTTCTGCGCAACAGCCTGGGCTTAAGCGAGAACGCCCTGGGGCTGGGGCTGAAGCAGTCGCAACTGGAGCAGGCTCCCCTGCCGGTGGTGCTCTGGCGCTTTGGCTTGATCAGCCTGGAGCAGCTCGATCAGGTCCTGCAGTGGCAGGACCTGCATCTGTAGCTCCTCAGTAGACGATCAGGGAGTCCACGGGCACTCCTGAGGGGAGTTTGCGTTGACCGCCGAGGTCGGCCAGTTCCACCACAAAGGAGAAACCCACCAGCTGACCGCCCACCTGTTGAACCAGCTCAGCGCAGGCCGCTGCAGTGCCGCCGGTGGCCAGAAGGTCATCCACGATCAGCACCCGGGGGTTGTTCTCAAAACCATCGGGGACGATCTCGAGGCGGTCCGTGCCGTACTCGAGGCTGTAGTCGACGCCGATGACCTGACCGGGCAACTTGCCGGGTTTGCGAACCGGGCTGAAGCCAATGGTCTTGGCGGTGGCCAGGGCGGTGCCGACGATGAAGCCGCGGGATTCGATGCCAACAATCAAATCGGGCTGAAGCCGGTCGCAGACCTCACCGAGCTGGCGCATGACTTCCTGCCAGGCGTCCGGCTGGCGCATCAGCGGGATGATGTCGCGAAAGAGGATCCCGGGCTGGGGAAAGTCGGGAATCTCTCGGACCAGTTGACGCAGATTGATGCTGCCCATGGTCGACGAATCAGCGCCAGTGCTGGCAGTATCGCAGCCATGGCCCAAGCCCCTGCGAGCGTGCAAACCCCGTTGTCCCGCCGCGGCATTGAGCGCCTCGATTTGATGCTCCTCTGCGCCGAGGCGCTGGATCTCAATGGCGGTGAGGCGATGGTCTGGCTGAGTGAGGAGATGGGTTTCACGGACCTCTTCCCCAACCGCGTTGAGCTCTGGAAACGCCGCTGCACCAATCCACTGCGACGCAACACCCGCCGGGCCTCGCTGAAGCCCGAGGAGACGGATGCCTTGATTCGCATCCTCACCGCCCTCTCAGAGCGGCTCTACCCGATGCTGCGGACCCTGCTCTCCTCCGCTGAGCCGCCGGATCTGAATGCCCAGCGTTGGGATCTCTTTCGCTCCCGCCTGAGGGAGCTGGTGCTGGAGCGCCTGAACCCGCGGCGGGGCGGGGTCCAGCGCCTGCTCGATCCCCAGGAGGGTCCTGCCTTGAGCCGTGAATTGGTGCAATCCATGGCGCTCTGCGCTGGGGAGGGCGGTTTTGAGCGCCTGCGGGCGAGCCTTCTTGATGCGGCTGTTTGATCACTGAGATGAAACTCACCACGCGCTACGAACAGACCAGCTGCCGCCTGATCGTTGAGGGCTTGCCGGATCTCTCCGCTGGCCAGGACTCCAGCACCATTGGCATCCTCACCGGCTTCACGATGGGCCTGGCGGGCCAGACCGAACTGGAGGGCAAGCGCGAGCACCTGCAGGCGTTGCTCACGGCTGTGATTCCCTACGCCCGCCATCTCCTCAGTGGCGTCCCCAAGGCCTTCGGGGAAGCAGACGCCCCAGTGGCGATTGCTCCAGGCGATGGCTGCCACCAGCTGGAGTTGCGCAGCAGCCAGCCCAACACGCCGCCCTTGACCCTGCGGTTGGATGACGCCGAGCTCGCGGACCTGGTGCGCTGCCTCGATCAGCTCCGTTTGGATGCCCGTTTGGCGCTTCCGTTTGAAGCCCCCCCCTTGGTGCCCCTGGCTCGCAAGGAATTGCGCCACCGCCAACCCCTACTGCGGCGCATTGCGGCTCCGCTGGCCGGTGTTGCGGCTTTCGCGATCAGCGCCGCCCTGATCGCCATGCTGCCGACGCCGAAGCCCGCCCCGCAGACTGCCCCCGAGCTGGCACCGCCGGCCAAGGGCGGTTGACGTCCATTTGAATCACCCCACACTTGCAGTACTGCGATGAGCGCATTGAGCTGGTCGGAATTGCGTCGTCGTGTCACCCGGCTGGGCGCCAGCCTGGATGTGGTGGTTCGCAGCGATCCGGAAGTGTGTGGTCTCAGTGGTCCTGACTTCCACATCTCTTTGCATCACGGCGGCCAGGGGGATTGCACGGTGGGCGACCTGAGCCTGGTGGATTGCCCCAATGAGTTGGTCTTGATCGAATTTGAGCGCTGGATGCGCGGGGCTGGACACCAGTTGGAGTCATGACACGGCAACGGCGTTTGCGGGTGGTGGCAAGCCGAGCGGGCGCTGCAGAGCGTCAGCGTCCGGTGTTCCGCAAACGCAAGGGCAAGCGCCGTCCGCGGCTGATCCTGGAGGCGCTCTTGATGATGGCCGGCGGGGTCGGCCTGCTGGTGCTGTTGCTCCAGTTGCCGCAGCTGATTGATCTCGACAGCCTGCTGCTCGTGAGCACGGCCCTGGCCCATCTGATTGGCGGCCTCTCTCAGCTGTTGATGGGGGTGCTTCAACTGTTGGGGGTGCTGCTGTTGGGCGGGTTGGCTCTGCTGGCTCTGTTGTGTTTGCTGGGTGGACTGGTGCGCTTCGTGCGGGCGGTGGTGGCTCCGCCTAAACGCCGTTAGGCGTTGTTCTCCGGCTCCGTTCTCTTCATCCTGTGGAGACCGCTCCGATCGGTTGGCCCCGATGAAGACCTCCCGTGTTTGGCCCTTGGCTCTGCTGCTGCTGGGGGCCCTGAGTCCGCAGGCCGCGCAGTCCTGTAGCCGTGTGCTCTCCAACAGCAACGGTCAGGCCGTGGTTGTGGGGCGGACGATGGATCTCTACCTCGACGACCAGGCGGCTCTGGTGCTGCGGCCCCGTGGTCTGGAGGCTGGTGGATTGGTCAGCGCTTCGGTGGCCAACGCCAAGCGCTGGCGGGTGAAGCACGGCAGCGTCGGGGTGATGAGTGTCGGCACGGTGCTTGCCGATGGCCTGAATGAACGGGGGCTCAACGTCAATCTCCTCTACCTCTCGGGTAGCGATTACGGCTCGCCAAGCAGCGGCAAGCCCGTTATCTCCAATCTGCGGATGGCGGAATTCGTGCTGGATCAGTTCGCCACCGTCGAGGAGGCGATCGCGGGGTTAGCCCAGGTTCAGGTCGTCTCGGACCGCATTCTTGATCGCGATTGGGGGCTGCATCTCTCCTTGGCTGACCGCAGCGGGCGTTCGGCTGTGGTGGAGTTCATCGCTGGGCGAATGGTGGTCCATCAGGGCAACCAGACGCGGGTGATGACCAATGAGCCGCCGCTGGCCTGGCAGTTGAACAATCTCAAGCGTTACCGCCCGTTCGGCGGGGACCTTCCCTTGCCTGGTGATGTCGATCCCGCCTCCCGCTTTGTGCGGGCTTCGACCTTTCTGAGCACCCTGCCGAAGGCCAGCTCCGCCGCGGAGGCGGAGGGCAATCTCTACGGCGTGATGAAAAACGTCGCTGTTCCGGCGGGGGCTGAGGACTACTCCGGCGGTCAGGCGGAGGACAGCTGGGTGACGCTCTGGACGGTCATCGCCAACCTCGATGAAGGCAGTTACGCCTTCCAGTTGGCCCGAAACCCCTATCCGATCTGGGTGGAACTCAAGCGTTTGAACTTCGGCGGCGGCGGAGCCATGCGCCGCCTCGACGTGCAGTCCCCCGAACTCACGGGTGATGTCTCCGAACGTCTGAACCGGTCCTGACTCAACCGCCGTGCAGTTGCTGGAACCAGAAGCCAGCTAGCTGCCAGCTGGAGTACAGGAAGATCCCCAGGAACAACCAATTCAGCCAGGCTGGACGCTTGTCGTTTTCAAACACAGGTGCTGTCCGCTCGCTGGGGCATCATCGCCCCTGAAACCATTGCAGCACCACTCCTTGGGCCGCCGGACCGGGAACAGTGATGACCGCCAGGGTTTCGGCTCCGCGTTGGTAGTCGTAGCGGCAAAAGCCCTGGCCAGTCCCTGAGCAGGCACTCAGGCTTTTGAGCCGGTTGCCAGCGAGCTGCCGGTCCATCGGTTCTGGCGCGAGTCCATGGAGCGGCGTCCAGCCATTGCGCTGCAAGCTGCTGTCGGCCTGCTCGATGGGCTGCTGCGGGATGAGGCCAAGCTCCTGGGCCGCGCTGGCTCCACCGATCCCACTGAGCAAGCTCAGCAGGATCAGCAGTCGGCTGGCGGAGGGAACAGCTGCCATGGCAGCGGCCGAGGTGAAGGTCTACCTCGATTAGAGCAATGCTCAGGCAGGAACGGAACTGCGCTGTTCACGCACCTGATCGTGCAGCGCCTCCAGTTGGGCGTGGACCGAGCGCAGTTGCTCCCGAATGGCCTCGGTGTTCTCCAACTTGCTCAAGGTCAAGAGCATGGTTTCGATCTGATCCTTGCTGTTGATCAGGACGCGGCATTCGCTGGTGCCAGGTTCGTAGCGCACGGGAGAGTGTTCGCTGGAACACCATCGAAGCGAGCCTGGCCGCTCAGGAGTGTGCCCGATGTTGCGGTTTCGGCGGTTGTCACGGCCTCGGCCTCTGTTGGCCCCCGTGACTGAAATCTTGAGATTGTCTGATCTCACTTGCGCGGTCTGCTGACGGCGGCAAGATGCGAGTTTTCTCTCGTTGGGCAGCCAGGAAGAGCGAGTCCTTCAGGCTGGTTGGAAAAGCGGAGGGGGTGGGATTCGAACCCACGGAAGCTTTCACTTCGCTGGTTTTCAAGACCAGAGCCATCAACCACTCGACCACCCCTCCAGGGACGACCTTGGGTCCTCCTCATTGTTCCATGGCCCCGCTCAACTCGCTGGTCTCAGGGCTGAGATGGCTGAGACGGATTGGCATGGTTGGTTTAGAGCGCGGCGACCGAGAGGTCGTCTGATCCATGGCCGTTCTGTCCACCAACCTGCTGGCCGTGCGCACCCGTGAGCTGGCCGACATGATTGAGACCCTGCCGGTCAGTCTCAGCCCGGATCACCAGTACGAGCGTTGCTGCGAGTTGCTTGAGCAGGTCGCCGTCGCCCTGGACCTGCTGTCGGCTGCGACTCCTGGCTGAGGGGCTCAGGCCTCGAAGCCGAAGCTTTGGCGCTGCCTGGGGTTCAGCAATTGTTTGGTGACGTGTTTTTGGGCGTGCATCATCTCGGCCATCTGCTTGGCGAGGTGCTTGAGCAGCTCGAGGTCGTCCATCGCATCGATCGAGCGCTTGATCCGCTCGAGTTCGAAGTTGGATTCCAGGGACAGAGAAGTGGGGGCTGTCACGCGGATCAAACTGTGTGAACGAATGTTAAGTAGCGCAGTGGCTTGCTGTGGCTGCCACAAAAAAGCCGCCCCCCAGCAGGAGGCGGCTCTGGGCGCAGGTGAGCGCCTAGTTCTCAGGTTTGGCCAGCGGCAGCAGGCACTTATCGGAGTCGCAGCCCGCGGGACCGGCCTCCATCAGTTCGCCACCGTCGTAGCGCTGCAGGGCTTCGAAGAAGTCGTTGGTGCTGCGGCGGCTGACCACGGCGGCCTGGAGTTCTTCGTAGGTGTCCTGGTTGATCGGCTCAAAGGGCAGACGCGGGAAGGTGGCGTTGGCGTCGAAGCGGGCCAGCAGCGCGGCTGAGATGTAGCCCTGGCCGTTGTCGATCGCGCCGTGGATCGCATCGGTCAGCGGTTCGATCTCGTTCTCGCGGAACTCCACCGTCGCTGAGGTGTTGTGGGCGGTGTAGTGCTGCTGCACCTGCATGTAGAAGTCGAACTGGGCCATGGCCGAGAAGTTGTTGATCTCGACGGCATCGGCGCCGGGGATGTTCGCCCAGCTCACCTCGGTGGGGATTTCCACCAGCCATTCGGTGCAGCGGGGATCGAAGGCGTCATCGAGCAGGCGACCCTCTTCGTCCTTGTCGGACTGGGACGGAACGATCGAGTAGCCGTAGTCCATGCAGGCCAGGGCGACCGGGTCGTTCTTGCGGAAGGTGATCCGGCGGATGAAGCGCTGGGCCTTGGGGGGGTGCCAGCCGGGGGAGGCACCGGTGAGCAGGCTCTTGGTCCCGGCGGGCTGGACCGTGGTGCAGCGATTGGGACGGCGCAGGCCGTGGCGATCGCAGTAGTCCCAAACGGCCTTGTTGACGATCTCTTTCCAACGGCTGAGGTACTCCGCTTCCTTGGCCTTGAAGGCCCGGCCTTCCTCGCTGTCCGGGCGACCGGCTTCCCACCAGGTCAGCCAGGGGGTGCCGAAGGCATGCACGAAGAAGTCGAACAGGCCGGTGAAGCTCACGCCAACGATCGGATCCCAGGCGCGGCTTTGGCGGTAGCGCTCCACCTCAAAGCGGTGGTTGAGCAGGCAGGCCACGGCCAGGCCGCCGGCGGTGAAGGCTTCTTCCTGGGCCACCAGATCGTCGGGGTCGATCCGGTTGAGGTGAATCTCAGCGAGGTTGCAGTGGAAGTCGGCGCCCAGGATCTCGCCGCAGGGGTTCAGGCCGTAGCGCCCCAGGCGATGCTCGAGCTCTTCGGCGCTGATCTCGGGGTGGTTGGTGGTCAGCCAGCGGGCGGCCTCTTCCCGGCCTTGATCGCAGTAGACGTCGATGAACTCCTTGCGCAGCTCAGGGGTGGAGAGCAGGTCGGCGTTGGAGCGGGCGATGGCCTCAGGGGCGAACTGAATCGCACCTTCGCCGGAGTGGAACTGCTTGGTCACCGCCTCGAGAACGGTCTGGCGGTCCGGCCGGGTGTGGAAGACCCGGGTGTGGTTCGCCATGCGCAGGGCATCGCGCTCGGGGTCGATGCGCCAGTTGCCATCGCTGTCCTGCTGCCAGAGGTTGTCCTTGGCGTTTGAGGCGGCGCTGTCATCAGCGCTGAACTGGCGCATGCCGGCGCTGCGGCGGATGTTGCCCGCGACGATGGTGACCGCGGCCTCGTCAATCAGCAGGCAGCACTCGACCGAGGTGAGTCGACGGCCCTGGGCCTTGTTCAGGATTTGGGCAACGCGGCCGTAGAGGTCCTTGAGCTTGACGGGGTTGGCCATGCCGCCGAAGCCCTTCAGGGTTTCGCCGACGGGCCGCACGTCGGAGAGGTCAACGCTGACTTCGATCGGGGTGTTGGCATCGAAGCGCTCGTCGCTGCAGAGCTCGAGCAGGAGCTGATAGCTGTCGACCCAACCGCGTCGGGTGTCGCCAACCTTGACCTGAACGGTCTGACCGTTGATCTGGTGGGTCGTGTTGTCTTGGCGCTGGCCGGCCGGTGTGACACCGATGTCGCTGACGCCCGTCACCTTGATGGTGTTGCGGACGGCGGGGAGGCGATCAATCAGGTGGGGCTCAATGATGGCGCCGGTGCCGCAGCCCATCATCGCCAGGTCCATCATCAGACCGAAGGCTTCCCAATCCACCAGGTTGGTGGAGGTGCAGTTGTAGGAACCGGAGAAGTTGTTCTCCTGTTCAATCCAGGGAGTACCGCCGATCCACAGCCAGCGTCCGGAAGGCAGAGCTTTTTGCTCCTGCTGCATCCGGCGCAGCAGGGCAACTTCCTGATCATTGAGGTTGCCGAGTTTGCGCAGGCCAGAGAGGTTGCGCTCGGCTACTTCGTTCCAGCTCTCGCGGCCGCTCGGTGTTTTGCGGCTGTAGGTCCGGTAGAAGACGGGGTTGGCCGCCGGCGCAGTGGCCGGAAAGTCAGGTCTGGGGCTGTTCAGGGCGCTGGTGCTGCTTGCCGCACTGGCTCCAGGAACTGACACGGTCACGGGCGTCGATCTCTAAGCGTGCCGGCACCCTAACGCCACTGGTGGGGTCTGCAAGCAGCCGTTGCCACCAGTGGCGGTGCATCCCCCTCTGTGCCGTTCTGTGGCCTTTGTGGGACAGGGATGTGGCAAATCTGGAATTTTCGCCAGATTGCAGATTCCAGTCCCCGTTGGCCTGATGCGCTGTCGCCGCTCCCCCTGGTGGATGACCCTGGTGATCGGGGTGCTTGTGGTGCTCCAGTCCTGGTTGCCGGCCCAGGCCGTCACCGGTAGGACCCGGGCGCTGCTGTTTGAGCCCAACGCCCGGCTGATTCCGATTGAGCAGCAACCCTTTTATGGGGAGCTGCTCCGAGATGCCGGCTCCTGGTCCGATGTGGTGCTGGGTCAGGTCGTGGGCAGCAGTCCGAGAGCGACCCTGCTCAATTTCTATGCGGTCATGGCCGAGGTGGGGGACCGCGCCGACCGCCTTGGTCGCTACAGCGCTCTGGTGGAGGCACGCCGCGATGGGGAGGACCGGCAGGAGCAGATCGATGACACCAACCTGCTGTTTGATCTGGCGGTGCGGGCTCTGGATGCCTCCGTCTTCCCCCAAAGCGTGCGGGGTGGCATGGCGGATGAGGCCGCTATCCAGCTGAAGCATGTTCTGGATTACGTCTTCACCCACAGCGTTGAACCCATCTCCATTCCGGACTCCGCAGGAATGAAGGCGCTGAACGATCAGCGGACCAAGCCGGTGGATGCCTGGCGCATCCCAGGTACGGCGATCACGTTGACCTCAGATCTTGTTGGCGATCCTGAGAACAACCTCTACGTCTTTTCCGCCGACACGGTGAGACAAATCCACGCGATGTACGAGGAGATCAGGGACTATCCCCCGATTCAGCAGCCGTTTGCGACACCTCATTTTTATCACGACTTTATTCTGACTCCCGGTTACTTGGTGCCACCGGATTGGTATCTCCGTTTCCCCAGGTCTTGGCGCTCCGTTTTTGAAATCCCTGTTCTTGACCAAACGCTCTTTCAGGTCGTTTGTGCCATCGCTGTCATCAGCATTTATCTCCTGGTCGCAGGCTGGTTAATACGCCTTCTGGTCGATAGTTATCGCGATCGTCCCCTGGGTGATTCCCTCCCCGCAAAGCCAGGGCCCTGGGTTCAAGACGGAATTGCTTGGCGCCGATTCTTCTTCATTCTGCCGGTGCTGCCGTTGACGCGCCTGGCTGAATATCTAATTGACGATGAAGTTAACTTCACGGGATTACCGCTCGTTGTTGTCACCTATGCCTTCTATGTGATCTGGTTTGTCACCGCGGGATTGGTGGTCTTTTTGTTCTTTGAGGCGCTCGGACGAACCGGCTCGGAATTCTTGACCCGGGTGCGCGGCTCCGGTTCGGAGTGGCGGCTGCAGCGGGTCTCCAGTTTCTTGATGCCCCTCTGCCGGGCACTGGGTGGCTTAATCGCGGTAGCCATCTTCTATCGACTGTTGATCCTGCTGGGCTTGCCGGCCAGCACGGTGCTGGCCTTCTCGGCTGTTCCCGGTCTGGCGATTGGTTTGGGCGCTTCCAAGTTGCTCGGCAACCTGTTTGCTGGTCTTTCAATTCAGACCGACCGGCCCCTGCGGGTCGGTGAGTTCTGCCGGGTAGGCGACAGCCTTGGCTACATCACCAAGATCGGTTTGCGCTCCCTGGAGCTGCAAACCCTCGAGAGCCGGGTCACGATTCCGAACTCCATCGCCGATGAGGCGACCATCGTCAATTACTCCAGGAGGAGCCATCGGCCGGACCGACGGCCAATGCAATCGCTGGAGCTGCGGTTGGATCTCGATGGGGCTTTCTCTCCTTATCAACTCGAGGAGGTCTTGCATCAAACCCGTCGCTCCCTTGAGGCGCGCCAGGACCTGCATCACCCCTTGGTCACCCTGGAGCGCAGTGCAGATGGTGCGGCCCAGTCCCTGGTGGTGGTGGCCATGGTCGAGCTGCATGGCTGGCCCGCCTACCTGCGCCTGCGGGATCACCTGCTTCTCCAGCTGGAGGAACTGATCGAGCGGGCTCAGTTGTCGGAGATTGCCCTGGGGATTGCCTATGGCACGACGCCTGAGCAACTCCAACGGGTTCCGGCGTTAATGCAGAAGGCTGTCGAGGTGGATTCTGAACTGCGCTTCCTGGCCTGCCGGCTGGAGCGCATTGCCGCCTTCAGCTACGACCACGTTCTGGAGTTCAGCTCCCTCCACAGCGAGCACGATGCTTTCGAGGACAGCCTTCATGAGCTGAACCGCAGGATTATCGAAACCCTGGCGGCCGAGGGGATTGAGATCCCCTTCCCGACCCAAACCCTGATGCTCAACCCTTCCGATGCAGCGCACCCCTGAACCGGAATTGATGGATGCCCCCGAGCAGGCATCCGCCTACGCCGCTGCGGATTTCAGTGCTGGGGATCAGGCCCTGATCGAGCGGATCCAGGCGTTGTTCCCAAGCGGTCTGGGCCCGCGCGTTCTGGATCTGGGTTGCGGTCCGGGCAACATCAGCTTCCGCCTGGCCCGAGCGGATTCCGCGGCGGAGGTGATCGGTCTGGATGGGGCTCCGGCGATGCTCCAGCTCGCGCAGCAGAGTCTGGAGAAGGAGCCGGCTCTCGCCAAGCGGCTCTCGTTTGTTTGTCTCTGTCTGCCTTCGCTGGCCCTGCCCAAGGGCTGCAGTGGCTTGGTGAGCAACAGCCTGCTCCATCATCTGCACGACCCGCTGGTGCTCTGGCAGGCCATTGCCCAGGCCGCTGCCCCGGGTGCACGGGTCTATGTCAAGGATCTGCGGCGCCCCCCCAGTCCGGAGGTCGCAGAGCAGTTGCGTCAGCGCTACCTCGCCGATGCCCCGGCGGTGCTGCAGCACGACTACCTGGCGTCCCTGCATGCGGCCTTCACCGCCGCTGAGGTGGAGCAGCAACTGCACCGCTGCGGCCTGGACCAGCTGCAGGTGGCGGAGGTGGACGACCGTTACCTCGAGATCTGGGGGCAACTGCCGTGAGCTCACCTGTCAGGCTGGCGCCATGACCAGCAGCAGCGTGAGCACCACCCCCGAGCTCGAGGCCCTGGCGGAGGCCGTCTCTCGCCGCCGCAACTTCGCGATTATTTCCCACCCCGACGCGGGTAAGACCACCCTGACCGAGAAGTTGCTCCTTTACGGGGGTGCGATTCAACAGGCCGGTGCCGTGAAGGCCAAGGGGGAGCAGCGCAAGGTCACCTCCGACTGGATGGAGCTGGAGAAACAGCGGGGAATCTCGATCACCTCAACCGTGCTGCAGTTCGACTACAGCGGCAGCACGATCAACCTGCTGGATACCCCCGGCCACCAGGACTTCTCGGAAGACACCTACCGGACCCTGGCCGCTGCGGACAACGCGGTGATGTTGGAGGACGCGGCCAAGGGCCTCGAGCCCCAGACCCGCAAGTTGTTTGAGGTCTGCCGGATGCGTCGCATCCCGATCTTCACCTTCATCAACAAGATGGATCGCCCGGGCCGTGAGCCTCTGGAGCTGCTGGATGAGATCGAGCAGGATCTCGGCCTGGCCTGTTGGCCAGTGAATTGGCCGATTGGCAGTGGCGACCGCTTCCGGGGCGTGATCGATCGCCGCAGCAAGGAGGTGATCCTGTTTCAGCGGGCCGAGCGGGGCCGGGCCTCAGAAGAAAAGGTCCTCAGCGTCGATGAGGCCCGCGGCACTGGCGCGGTGGAAGACGAGCTGCTCGATGCGGCCCTGGAGGAACTGGAGCTGCTGGAGGCCGCTGGCAACGAACTGGATTTGGAGTTGGTCCATGCCGGCGAGCTCAGCCCTGTCTTCTTTGGCTCGGCCATGACCAACTTCGGGGTGCGTCCCTTCCTGGATGCCTTCCTGGAGCTGGCCCAGAAACCCACCCCCCGCTCCAGCAGCGCCGGTGAGATTGAACCGGTGCGCCCCGGGTTCAGCGGTTTCGTCTTCAAATTGCAGGCCAACATGGACCCCCGCCACCGCGACCGGGTCGCTTTTGTGCGGGTCTGCAGCGGCAAGTTTGAGAAGGACATGACGGTGCAGCACGCCCGCACCGGCAAGGCCATCCGTTTGTCCCGTCCCCAAAAACTGTTTGGACAGGACCGGGCTGTGGTGGAGGACGCCTACCCCGGTGACGTCATTGGTCTGAACAACCCGGGGATGTTCGCCATTGGCGACACCCTGTACCTCGGCTCCAAGGTCGAATACGAGGGGATTCCCTGCTTCAGCCCGGAGATCTTTGCCTGGCTGCGCAACCCCAACCCCTCGGCCTTCAAGAGCTTCCGCAAGGGGGTCAACGAGCTGCGGGAGGAGGGTGCCGTGCAGATCCTCTACGACACGGACCAGAGCAAGCGTGATCCGATCCTGGCGGCGGTGGGTCAACTCCAGCTGGAGGTGGTGCAGTACCGCCTGGAGAACGAGTACGGCGTGCAGACCCGCCTCGAGCCCCTGGGTTTCTCGGTGGCCCGCTGGGTCGTGGGCGGCTGGGCCGAGCTGGAGAAGGTCGGGCGGATCTTCAACTGCAAAACCGTCCGCGATGCCTGGGATCGTCCGGTGCTGCTGTTCAAGAACGACTGGAACCTCAATCAATTGGCGGAGGATCACCCGGACCTGGAACTCAGTGCTGTTGCGCCCGTGGTGAGCGGTGTGGAGCCCATTGCGCTGTAGCCCCTCTGCAGGGCTCGCGGTTGCTTGTGTGGGAGCGCCAGAATCCGACGCAACGAAATATCACAGGCTGATTGGCTGATGCCTGGTTCTCTTTGGCTGGTTCGCCCCAGGACCGATGGGGGCAACGATTACGTCAACTTCGTCCGTGGCGGCATGGGCATTGAGATGAGAGAGGGAAGTCACCTGCCGCCGCAGATGCCCCTGCTGAAACGTCGCTGCTGGCTTGAGCTCGATGAGGCGGCACGCCAGCGCATCCTGCTGCTGCGCCAGCAAGGGTTCCAGTCCAGCGAGCCCCTGTTCTGACTACGCTCAGGAATGCAATCCTGCGGCGCGCGGTGGCATGAACCAGGGTCCTGATTCCTCCTCGACCGGTTCCCAGCCCAGTCCCTACGAGCGCCTGGGCATCGAGACCGGTGCGGGCTTTGAGGCGGTGCAGGCCGCCAAGCAGGCCAGGCTCGATGAGGTGGGTGAGAACCCCCAGGCCCGCGCCCAGATCGAGGCGGCCTACGACGCCGTACTGATGGATCGCCTGAAAGAGCGGCAGCAGGGCAAGGTCAGCACTGCAGCCCTCAACGCTTCGGCCCGCGAGGCCAAGGCACCTCCCTCGGCATCACCCGCGCGGCCATCTCTGCCATCCCTGCCGAAACTCGCGGCCCTGCCCAAGCCGTCCCTGCCGAAGCCTTCGCTGCCTGCGCTGGAGTTGGCCGAGGGTCAGCAGCGTTGGCTGCCCGTTGGTGGCTTCGCCCTGCTGACCCTGTTGCTGCTGCTCGCGCCGGCCTCCTCGGCCGAGCTGGTGCTGGCCCTTTCCACGTTGTTCAGCGTTGTGCTGCTGCAGCGGCGCAGTCGGCGCCTGCTGCAGGCCGTCGGCTTCAGCATCCTGCTGCTGAGCCTGGGTCTGGGCATCGGTGCCTTACTGCTTCAAGTGCTGGATCCGAGCTTGCCCCTGGGCCTTCCGCTCGATGCCCACCAGGTCCAGAGCCTGCCGGCCCTGCTGCTGCTGCTACTGGGCGCCCTGCTGATCGCCTAGAGCTGCTTGCTGCCGGCCTGGTTCCAGCTGTGGCAACGCAGGGTCCGGGCTGCTCCCCAGGGGATCGTGATGGCCCAGAAGCGGCAACAGCCGCTCTGGTTGGAGCTGTTCAGCGCAAAGTGACTGCAGTTCAGGCAGTGGGGAAACCAGGTCATCACCAGGGCCTGCAGCGCTTCCCCGTTACAGCTCCGGCTGGGGCCCGATGGTGATCACCCCAGGACACTTTTTCAGCCGTTAGGCGGCAGGCGAAAGCTCGTCGATCAGCTCCTGCAGCTCGGCGGCCTTGATGTCATAGACCTCATTGCAGAAATGGCAGGTGAGTTCGGCCTTGCCGTCTTCGCTGAGCATCTGGGAGAGCTCATCGCGCCCCAGCAGTTTGAGGGCGTTGACGCTGCGCTTGCGGCTGCAGGGGCAGTGGAAGGTGATGTCCTGGCTGGCTTCGGCGTCCTCCAGCAGCTGGGGATCAAGGTCCGGAAAGATGTCCTGGAGCAGGGCCTCAAGGTTGCCTTCGCAGGCGGCCAGGCGGTCGCTGAAGTGCTCAATCTCGCGGCAACGCTCCTCCAAGAGCGCCACCAGGGCTGGCTCCCGCGCGGCCTTGGGCAGCACTTGCACCAACACCCCGCCGGCATGCCTTAAGCCGCTGCTGTCGATGCGCTCGCCCACGAAGACCGCCGAGGGGGTCTGCTCGGAGTGCAGCAGGTAGGAGGCCACGTCATCGCCGATGCCGCCGCTGACCAGCTCGACCGTTGAGCTGAACGGCTCCCCCTCGCCCAGGTCCCGAACCACGTGGAGGTACCCGGTGCCGGTGGCCTGTCTGAAGTCGAAGCTGTGGGCGCCATCGGCGCTGTCCAGCAGGTCGAGTTCGAGCTCGGGGGTCCCGACGTAGCCGCGCACGGTTCCATCGCGGCCGGCATCCACCATCAGTCCCTTGAGCGGGCCATCGGAGGAGATCCGCAGGTTGACTCGCCCGTGGGCGACCTTCATGGAGCTGGCCAGCAGCAGGCCGGCGGTCATTGCGCGTCCCAGCAGGGCGGTCGTCAAAAACGAGAGGTTGTGGCGGCGGCGGGCGTAGCGAACCGTGGTGCTGGTGCTGACAGCCACCAGGCGGATCCCTCCGCCTGCAGCCGTTGCGCGCACCAACCGATCCGACATGCCCTGCCCCTTGCTCGAGGCACTGTATTCAGCGGCCTCAGCAGGGGATGAGCGCGGGCTGGAGTTGCCCATCGATCAGGTTCCAGCGCTGTCCTGGTTCCGTCAGGGGCTCGAACAGTTCAGGCTCATGGGTGACGATCAGCACGATGCGCTCGCGGCTGAGCTGATCGATCAGCTCAATGATTTCCGAGCGCACGGACCAATCCAGTCCGGCGGTGGGTTCATCCATCAACAGCACCTTGGGGTCCCGCAGCAGCTGGACCGCCATGGCCAGGCGCCGCTGCTGTCCGCCGCTGAGTTCCTCCGGGGCCTGTTGGAAGGACAGGCCGCTAAGGCCGACCTGCTGCAGCACCGCCTCCGCCTTCTCGCTTGGCAGGCGCCGTTGCCCCAGTCGCAGTTCTTGGCCGACGGTGAGTCCGAGGAAATGGCGTTCGGGGAACTGAAAGACCAGGCCGCAGAGCCAACGGCGCTGGCGGGCATTGAGGGCTTTGCCGTGCCAGCGGATCTCCCCGTGGCTTGGATCGGCCAGTCCGCAGATCAACTCCAGCAGGGTGGACTTGCCGGAGCCACTGCGGCCGGCCACCAGCGCAATCCGCCCGGGCTCCAGGCCCATGCTGGCCCCCCTCAGGACAGGCTCCGGAGCCGTTGCGGCGTGGTAGCGGAGCGCGTCGAGCTCAAGCATCGCTGGCCGATGGCCGTCAGGTGCCCCCAGCATGTTTGATGGGAGCAAGCCCTGCTGCATCGCGCTGCAATGGAGATTCGTTTTCGAGAATTTGACCCCTTCAATTGCTGGCTGTGGTTGCGCTTCAGCAATCCCCCGGGCCAGGGGGAGCGGGGCTATATCGAGACCACCTTGGACAGTTGGTTCTTCCTGGGCAAGTTGGGTGGGTTCAACGCCGAGAACCTGCAGGTCCACGAGGAGGGCGCTGAGGTCAGCTGGATGGGCTACGACGCCGAGACGGCGGAGCGGGCCATGCCTGCACTGATGCACAACATGGGTGAAATCGAGTATCAGGGCTCCTGGGCGCGCTGCTGGGTGGATCTGGGCACCAGTGACGGCTTTGCCCTCGATGTCCTGATCAACACCCTGCGCCAGATCGATTCCGATGTGGTGCAGATCGAGGAGCTGCTTGTCGGTGGGGCCAATGAGGATTGGCCCGTGGAGGACCATCCCGAAAGCCTGTTCCCCGTCGGAGCCCCGGACGCGTAGTCCATGGCCCGGGAGCTGCGTCGGCTGTTGATTGCACCGGAGCGCCTGGCTTCGCAGATCGCGTTGACCCGTGAGGAGGAGCGCTATCTCACCCGCGTGCTGCGGTTCAGTGCCGGTGATCGCTTCGCCGTGGTCAACGGTCAGGGCGCGCTCTGGACGGCCGTGCTTCGGCAGTCCGCCTGCGCCGAGCTGGAGCAGAGCCTGGAGGCGCCCTTGGAGCAGCAGCCTGCACCGGCTCCCCAGCTGGTCTTGGCCGCTGCGGTGGTCAAGCGCGACTTTGAGGTGGTGTTGCGTATGGCCGTCGAGCTGGGGGTGGATCGCTTCATCCCGCTTCTCTGTGAGCGAACGGTCGTCCAGGGCAGCCTGCGGCTGGAGCGCTGGCGCAGCATTGCCGCTGAAGCGGCTGAGCAATGTGAACGGCTCTGGTCGCCGCGGATTGAGGAGCCGATGGACGTCCATCAGCTCCTGGGCCTGAGGGATTCAGCGGTTCCAGGGTTTTGGGCGACCACCCGTCAGCAAGAGCTGCCGCTGTTGGCTTCTGTGTTGGCCGATCAGCCCTTGGAGCGTCTCTCCAGCCTTTGGCTGGCCTGCGGCCCTGAGGGGGGCTGGTCCCCCAGCGAAGAACAGGCCGCCGAGGCGGCCGGATGGAAGCCCGTTGATCTGGGCCCTCGCATCCTGCGCAGCTCGACGGCCTGCGTGAGTGGCTTGAGCAGCCTGAGTAGTGCCCGCGTTGCGCGCTGCGGCAGCTAGCTCAGACCCTCAGCCTTACTTCTTGCCAAACATGCCGCTGGCCATGCTGCGGAAGCCGGCGAGGTTGGCGCCACCGCGGCGGCGACGCATCGGCAGGGCGCCGCCGGCGGTCACACACTCGGGGGCGAAGGTGGCGTCGGTCTTGGCGGGAAGAGCGGCTTGCTCCGCGGCTAATTCAGCGGCGATCGCTTCAGCGGTGGTTTGCACCGAACCGGTCGCTGCAGGTGCGGTTTCAGCAGGTGCAGCGGCGGCGCTTGCCTTGAGTGCAACGGCAGCCTTGGCCTCGACAGGAGCCTTGGCCTTGGGCTTCTCGGCAATGGGGGCCACAGTCACCGACTGTTCAGCTGCCTTCTCATCGAGGTTGAGGAAGAAGCTGCCTTTGCGGTTGAACACCATGGCGCCGGTAATAGACCGTTTGCAGGATTATCCGCTGCTGCCGGTGCTTCTGAACAGCGGCCGTAGGGCAGTGCAACAGAAGTTCCAGCTGCTGTGTTCTTCTGGAGCCAGTCGCTGATTCCAGGGATGCTCGATCTTCAGATCTTGCTCAGCCCAGAGCGCTTGCAGCACTGGCTGGCCGCCCTGGTGATTAATGGTGTGCTGATTGCCGCCGCCCAGCGGCTTCCCCTGTTGACGCGCTCCGGCTGGGTCCACGCGGGGATCCTCGGCACCCTGCTCCTCGGCAGCCTGGACTGGCCCGGTTGGTTGGCCGTGGCGCTTTACCTAGCCCTCGGCTCGCTGGTGACCCGTCTGGGCTACCGGCGTAAGCAGGAGCAGGGCTTGGCCGAGGGGCGTGGCGGCCGGCGCGGGCCTGAGAACGTCTGGGGATCGGCGGCGACTGGGGCCGCGTTGGCGGTGCTCAGCGTCTGGCCGATGGCGCCGGTGATCCTGCTCAAGATCGGCTTTGCCGCGAGCTTTGCCGCCAAGTTGGGCGACACCTGCGGCAGTGAGATCGGCAAGCGTTGGGGACGCCACACCGTTTCGATCACGAACTTCCAGCCCGTTCCCCCCGGCACCGAGGGAGCCATCAGCCTGGAGGGCACCGCCGCCAGTGCGGCGGGCAGCGCCTTGATGGCCCTGGTGATGCTCCAGTTGGGGTTGATTCAGGGCGGGCCGACCTGGTTGTTGGTGGCCCTGGTGGGGCTGGCGGCGACCTTGATGGAGAGCCTGATCGGCGCCACGGTCCAGGACCGCTTCCCCTGGCTGAGCAATGAGCTGGTCAATGCCCTGCAGACCCTGATTGCGGCCCTGCTGGCCATGGGGCTGGCGCTGCGCTTCGCCCTGGCCTAGCTCGCGCCCACCAGTTGCTGACGGACGATGCCGCAGGCCTGCTGGTAGCGCCGCTGGGCGGCACGGGCACTAATCCCTGCCATGGCGCCCAGGTCCTGCCAGGTCCGCTGCTGCAGTACCCGGGCTAGCACCAGTCGCCGTTGACTGGCCTGCAGGGTTTTCAGTCCCCTCCAGAGCTGACGGCGCAGTTCGCAGCGCTCGAGCCAGCCGTACTGACCTGGTGCCTGTTGATCGCTGAGTTGCTCCACCAGGGGGGTCTCGGGGTCTGACCCGCCACCGGGTTGATCCAGGCTGGCCACCCGCAGGCAGGTTTGCAGGGCCTGGGCTTCCTGCCAGCGCTGCTGGGAGCAGCCGAGGGCCCGGGCCAGGGCGCTGTCGTTCATCGGGCTGAGTCCCTGCTGCTCGCGCCGGCGCTGCAGTGCTGCTCCCCGCTGCAGCAGCTCGATCACGCTGCGGGCGCCGCTGAAGACGCGGCAGCGGTCCCTGAGGTAGTGACGCATGGCGCCGCGAATCCAGGGAACGGCGGCCGTACTCAGGGTGTTGCCCAGGCTTGGATCAAAGCGCTCGACCGCCTTGATCAGACCGCGGACTCCCTCTTGGGCCAGGTCTTCAAAGCTGTGGCCGCTGCGTTCGCTTTCCCGCCGGGCCACCTTCCAGACCAGGGGCAGGTTGGCGGCGACGACGGCGTTGCGGTGCGCGTGGTTGGGGTCCTTGAGATAACGGCTCAAGAGCCATTGCTGTTGGTCCTGGACTGCCATAGCGGATGCCTTGCTCTGCCCTCAGCCTCAACCGCTTGAACCGCTCGTTGGCTCACCCCCTCGGGGGTCTGATTCCCCTCAGTAGAGGGGGGTCCCGGCGCTGGTGGGCTGAAGGTTCGCCCAGCTCAAGAGCGGACTCCAGTGACGTACCCGCTCGTAGATCTGACGATGTCCCTCGCTGTTGAAGTGAATCCCATCGGGGCAGATCCACTGCAGCCAGCTCGGATCCGCCAGCAGGGAGTCCAGTAGCGGCAGGAAGGGCAGATCGGCCTCCATGCAGGCCTCCTTCAGCAGCGCTTCGTACTGGCGGACGTGCTCATTGCTGTACCAGAGCAGATCCGCGAAGGGCATCACGTGCTCGTCCACGGGCGTCAGTCCCAGCACCAGGACCGGTGCGGCCGCTTTGAGCTGGTTGAGAAGTTGTTGGAGGCCGAAGAGAAAGGCCTCCGGATCGAGTTGGTGGCGCCCGTCGCGGCGACCGATTCGCGCGGTGTCGTTGAGGCCGACGGAGAGCAGGATCCCCTGGGGCTGCTGACGCCTGAGTTCCCCGCGGCAAGCGAACTCGCTGGCCCAGCGCGCCGCCACCCGCTCGAGACCATCGCCGCGAACGCCGAGGGGATAGAGCACCGGTCCGCCGGGCAGCCCCATCCAGTGCCGCCTGAGGCGCTCGCACCAGCCACCCTCTTCGGGGTCCCCCCAGCCGTAGACGCCGCTGTCCCCAAGCACGATCAATTTGCGGGGAACGGCCAACAGCATGGAGTCGCTTACAGCAGGCGCCGCCGGGCGCGGTCGCTCAGATCTTCACCCACCAGGGTGAGGGCCGCATAGGCCACAAGCAACAGGGCGATCTGATCCCAGGCAAATGAGCTGAGGCTTTCCTGCAACTGGGTTCCAAGCCCGGTCCCCGCCATCAGACCGACCACCACGGTCTCCCGCAGGATCACATCGCTGCGGTAGGCGCCATAGGCCAGATAGGAGCGCGCCAAAGCGCTGAAACGCCCGTAGAGCAGAGCCACCCGTGCCCCGACACCTTGGCCGTGTAAGGCGTCCTCGGCTGCGCCGCTGCAGGACTCTGCGCCCTCTAGCAACAGGCGACCCAAGATCCCGAGGTTGTGAAACCCCAAGGCCAGGGCTGCAGTCCAGATCCCCGGTTTGAAGACAAACAGCAGCAACAGTGCCGTGAGCGGCGGTGGCCAGAGTCGCCCCAGGGCCCAGAGCAGCCTGAGCAGCGGCTGAGCCAGGCGCCACGGCGCGACCAGCAGGAGCAGCAGCGGAGCACCGCCGACGGCTAAGCAGGCCGAGAGGACCGTGAGCAGCAGGGTGTTGCCGATCAGTCGCCCCCAGGGAAGGGCGAGGGCCTCCTGCCAGTGCTGGGAATGCAGCGGCGGCAGCGGTTGCCAATGCAGTAGGGCCGCTGGCTCAATCCCCAGGCTGTGGCTGATCGCCAGCATCAGGGGGAGCAGGAGCCCAAGCAGAAGCAGGATCTCCCGGCCTTGCCGTCCCACACCGGGCTGGGCTTGACCAAAGCGGTTGGCCAGTCCCCAGCGCTGCCGCAGGGCGCGGATCAGGCTCTCCAGGCTCAGCATCACCGCTAGCAGGAGCCAGAGGCCACTCCAGAGCTCGCGAAATTCCAAGGACTGCAGGGTGAGCAGCAGTTCGTTGCCCAGGCCCCCAAGACCAAACACCCCCAGCAGCGTGGCGCTGCGCAGAGCGCATTCGAGCCTGTAGCCGCCGTAGCTGACCACTCCAGGCAGGAGGGGCGGTCCCATGGCCGTCAGCAGGGCCGCCGGGCCAGCACTGCCGGCACTCAAGAGGGCCTTCAGGGTCTGATCGGGTAAGGCATCGAGTTGATCGCTGATCACCCGGGCCACCAGGGCGCCATAGGGAATCACGATCGCCAGCACCGCCACGGCGGGCTGCAGCCCCAGCACCTGCAGCAGCAGTAGGCCCCAGATCAACTCATGGATTGAGCGGGGGATCGCCAGGAATCGGCGCAGCAGCTCCGCAGGCAGCGCAGTGCCACTCAGGGTGCTCCAGATCAGCCGCGAGCTGGCCAGCCCCAGCAGCAGTCCCAGCAGCAGGCTCAGGCACCAGCTCAACAGCGCCACACCGACCGTCACGCCCAGTCCCCTGAGTAGGGAGTCGACCACGACTGGATCCAGCGACGGGTGCAGGGCTGCCTCGGCGAAGGCGCCAATCAATTCCCAGCCGCCGCCATGGCAGAGCCCTGGCAGCACCAGGGCCAGGGGCAGGATCACCCCAGCGGGGATCAGGACCTGGAGTGGCGGCGCGATCTTCAAGGGGTCGTGCTTCCGGCGTAGAGACGCTGCAGGGCCTGCGGCTCGAGTTGCTCCGGCGCGCAATCAAACAGGATGCGTCCCTCCCGCAGACCCACCACGCGGCTAAATCCCGCCAGCAGGTCCGGCCTGTGCAGGCTCATCACCAGCGCCCGTGGCGCCGCGGTCTGCTCCAGCAGGAGCTGGAGCAACTCCCCTGCCAAGCGGGGATCAAGGCTGGAGAGGGGTTCATCGGCGAGCCAGAGCAGAGGGTCCTGACGCAGCAGCCGAGCGATGGCAACCCGTTGGCGTTGTCCGCCAGAGAGCTGTCCCACCGATTGCGCCAACAGAGCGGGATCGAGATCGAGTTGCCGCAGGGCGGCTGCGCAGGCCTCGGTTTCTATGGGAAGGAGCAGGTTCAGCAGGGCCTTCGGCCAGCCCCACTGCGCGAGTCGGCCGCAGTTCAGGTTTTGTTGAACGCTGAGCTCCTCAATCAGGCGTAGGTCCTGCCAGAGCGTTCCGATCTGTCGCTGTTGGCGCCGTTTGATCCGGGGGCGCCTGGACAGGGCCTCCCCGCCCCAGAGCACTTGACCTTGATCGGCCTGGAGTAGGCCATTGGCGACGGCCAGCAGGGTGCTTTTGCCCGCACCGCTGGGGCCGAGCAGCGCCAGTCGTTCACCGGCGTGAAGGCTGAGCTGAACCTGATCCAGCCTGGGCTGTTGGCGTCCCTTGACGCTCACCCCCCGCAATTCCAGGACGGGCGCATCCATGGGGGCCTTAGCTCTGGGTGAAGCGGAAGACCATCAAGGCCAGGATTAACCCCACCAGGGTGAGTTCGATGACGTCGGGGCCGCGTGGGTTCATCCCCGCCCCTCACGCTTTTCCAGTTTGGCCACTGAGGGCAGGCCGAAGACCAGAACGAGCAGGGGGATCTCCAGCCAGAGAACCCCATTGCTCAGCAGGATCACCGCCAGGTCAATGGCGGCAATGGAGCGCAGAAACAGGACCCAGACCTCGTCGCCGTCGCTGCAGCTGCGCTGCCAGAGCAGCAGGCCAGCCACCAGCAGCAGCAGGTCCGTCAGCAGGGTCGTGGACAATGCGGAGAGGACAGGTCTCCCCGCATTCTGCTCCTGGAATCAGCGGATCTTGCCCATCTGCCGGCCGACCTGCTCGATCTTGGCGTAATCGCTGGCCTTCGCCCCGATGAAGCGTTGGGCCCCGAAGAGCTCCAGGATGGCCTTCTGCTCAGGGTTGCTGCTGCGCCAGCTCAAGATCGCCTGACGCAGCTTCGTGCTGAAGCCGGCTCCGAAGCGCTGGTTGAGGTCGGGCTGGGCGATCCAGTGGTAGTCGGGATAGCCGGGGGTGGTCCAGATCGCGTAGACCTTGGCCTTGTTGGCCTTGCCGCTGGCCAGGTTGGCTTCCCAGACCTGTTTGTTCAGGGCGCCGGCGTCATAGGCGCCGCTTTGCACCAGGGCCACGGTGGCGTCATGGCTGCCGCTGAAACCGGGGGCTCCACCGGCGAACTGGCTGGGCTTCACCCCGGCCTGCGCCAGGAAGTACTGGGGCATCAGCCGCCCTGAGGTGGAGCTCTGCGATCCGAAGGTGACGCGCTTGCCCTTGAGCTCCTTCAGGCCGTTGATGCTGCTGATGGGCTTGAGCTGGCTCTTGCGGTTGGCGATGAAGACCGATTGGAATTTGGCGTCGATGTCGCGCTGGGCGATCACCTGGGAGCCGGGCTTTTGCAGCCGGGCCTGGACACCGGTCAGGCCGCCAAACCAGACCAGATCCAAATTGCCGGTGCGGAAGGCACTGACCGCCGCGGCGTAGTTCGTGACGGGGACATATTTGACGTCGACATTCAGCTGCTTGCTGAGTTCATTGGCCACCAATCCGTAGAGCCGGTTCAGCTTCTCGGGCTTCTGATCGGGGATGGCGCCAATGCGCAGCACCGGCTTGTTGGTCTGGGCGACGGCTGCGGGGGTGAAGGCACTGCTCAAGGGCAGAGGTGTGGCCACCGGCAGCAGCGCAAGCGAAACGCCCACGGCCGCGGCGGCCCAACGTTCTCGGCCTGTCAAGCGGATGGTCATCGCAGGAGGTGCAGAAGAACCCGCGATTTTGCCTTTAGAGCTGTTCGATGAAGCGCTGCAACCGTGTCAGTCCGTCCTGGATGGTGGCGTCCGAGGCGGCGCAGGAGAGGCGAATGCAGTCGTTGTCACCAAAGGCGCCACCGGGCACCACCGCCAGGCCCTGCTCATCGAGCAGCCGCTCACAGAAGCGCATTGAGTCCAGGCCGGTGCTGCTGATGTTGGGGAAGGCGTAGAACGCCCCCTGGGGCGGCAGGAGTTGCACACCGGCGATGGCCTGGAGGCCATCGCTGAGCAGCTGACGGCGGTGGGTGAATTGAGCCGCCATGGTTTGGACGCACTCGCGCGAGCCCGTCACCGCCGCCAGGGCTCCGTACTGGGCAAAGGTGCAGACGTTGCTGGTGCTCTGGCTCTGCAGGGCGCTGGCTGCCTTGAGAACGCTGCTGTTGCCGGCCAGCCAGCCGATCCGCCAGCCGGTCATCGCCCAGCCCTTGGCGAAGCCATTGACGGTGAAGACCCGATCCGCCAGGTCCGGTGCGACCGCCGCGAAGCTGTGGTGGCTGTGGCCGGGTGCCAGCAGAAATTCGTAGATCTCATCGCAGACCACCGCCACCTGGGGATGGCGCCGGAGGACTGCGGCGATCGCTTCGAGGTCACTGCGGCTGAGCACCGCACCGGTGGGGTTGCCCGGGCTATTGAGCACGAGCAACTTGCTGGCCGGCGTGATCGCTGCCTCCAGCCGTTCGGGGTCGAGCCGGAATCCTTCTGTGGCTGAGCTGGGGATCAAGCGCACTGAGGCGCCAGCCAACCGCGCAATCTCCGGGTAGCTCAGCCAGTAGGGCGCAGGGAGCAGCAGTTCATCACCGGGCTCCAGCAGCACCTGAAACAGGTTGTAGAGGGCCTGTTTGCCGCCGTTGGTGACCAGCACCTGATCCGCGCTGGTGGGGACCTGGTTCTCCTGGGTCAGCTTCTGGGCAATGGCTTCCCGCAGGGGCGGCTCGCCGGCGGCCGGGCCGTAGCGGGTCAGGCCACTCTCGAGGGCCTGGGCCGCGGCCTGGCGGATGAAGGCTGGGGTATCAAAGTCCGGCTCACCTGCGCTCAGGCTGCAGATGTCGCGTCCCTCGGCCTTCAGGGCCTTGGCGCGGGCCGCGATGGCCAGCGTCAACGAGGGCTGCAGCGCTTCGGCCCGGGCGGAGAGTTTCAACGGGCGCGGCATTCGAGCAGCGACGTCAGGGGGGCACGCCTTGCGGCGAACCGGTGATGCTGTGCATCCTGCCGCATGCCGGGCCCCGAAACGATGTCTCCACTGACCTCTCCGACCGTTGGCCTGGTGTTGGCGGCGGATGACCCCGAGGCCTTGGCCCGTTTCTACGGCTCCGTCTGCCTCGCGCCGCTGCAGGCCGGCTTGAGTGCCAGCCACTGGCGGCTGCCCTTGCCCGGTTCGGGCTGGCTGGAGATCTACGCCCCCAGTCGCTCCAGACCACTCGCTCGCCAACGGGGACGTCTCGCCCTGGCGATCCAGCTCAGCGGTGGCGCATCCGGCCTTCAGGCTGCGGTCGAGCGGGCTCAGGCCCAGGGCGCTGCCCTGCTGGAGCCCCCGCGTCAGGAGCCCTTCGGTTGGGAGGCCTGGTTGAACGATCCCGAAGGCAACGCCCTGCTGCTGATTGCTAGAGAGACTCGCGAGTGATTGCGGGGCGATGACGGCCACCTCCCTTGAACAGGACCTGGCGTCCTTGGCGGAGAGCTGCGATGCCTGTCGCCTCTGCAAGTTGGGCTCCAGCCGCAGCCAGGTCGTGGTCAGCCGCGGCAATCCCCAGGCGCGCCTGATGGTCATCGGCGAGGGTCCTGGTGCTCAGGAGGATGAACAGGGACAGCCCTTTGTCGGCCGCTCCGGCCAGCTGCTGGATCGCATGCTCGAGAGCGTGGGCATCGACAGCAATCGCGACGCCTACGTCTGCAACATCGTCAAGTGCCGGCCACCGGAGAACCGCAAGCCCACGGCCTTGGAGATGGCCTCGTGCAAGCCCTGGTTGGATCGTCAGATCGCCCTGGTGGATCCCGCGGTCATCCTGCTGGCCGGGGCCACGGCCGTGGAGGGCCTACTGGGCATCAAGGGCGGGATGACCAAGATTCGCGGTCAGTGGCGCCAATGGGAGGGCCGTTGGTTGATGCCCGTCTTCCACCCCTCGTACCTGCTGCGCAATCCCTCCAAGGAGCGCGGTGCCCCGAAGTGGCTCACCTGGCAGGACCTGCAGGATGTGCAGCGCCGTCTGGCCCAATTGGACGCTCCGTTGTGACAGGCTTGGCCCAACCGGCCTGCCCAACGCTGCTGCCATGACTGCCTCTCTCACCGCAACGCCCGAGGCGGGGCAGCTGTCCTCCCGTTACGACACGGTGATCCGCCGCCGCCAGACCCGCAGCGTTCGGGTGGGCGACCTCTGGATCGGGAGCGAGCACCCCGTGGTGGTGCAGTCGATGATCAACGAGGACACCCTCGACATCGAGGGGGCCACCGCTGGGATCCGTCGCTTGCATGAGGCGGGCTGCGAGATCGTTCGTGTCACCGTTCCGTCCTTGGCCCACGCCAAGGCGATGGGGGAGATCCGCAAGCGCCTGGAAGACACCTATCAGCCCGTTCCCCTGGTGGCTGATGTGCACCACAACGGCATGAAGATCGCCCTGGAAGTGGCGAACCATGTCGACAAGGTCCGGATCAACCCGGGCTTGTTTGTCTTTGACAAGCCGGATCCGAATCGGACCGAGTTCACCCCCGAAGAGATCGCCCAGATCGGTGATCGCATCACCGAGACCTTTGAACCCCTGGTCAGCCTCCTGAAGGCCCAGGACAAGGCCCTGCGCATTGGCGTCAACCATGGCTCCCTGGCGGAGCGGATGCTGTTCACCTACGGCGACACCCCCCTGGGGATGGTGGAGAGCGCCCTGGAGTTCATCCGCATCTGCGACCGCCTCGACTTCCACAACATCGTGGTCTCGATGAAGGCTTCGCGGGCTCCAGTGATGCTGGCCGCCTACCGGATGATGGCCGACCGGATGGATGCCGAGGGCTTCAACTACCCCCTGCACCTCGGGGTGACAGAAGCCGGTGACGGTGATTACGGCCGGATCAAGAGCACCGCTGGCATTGCCACCCTGTTGGCCGATGGCCTGGGAGACACGATCCGGGTGTCGCTGACCGAGGCACCGGAGAAGGAAATCCCTGTCTGCTACTCGATCCTGCAGTCCCTGGGTCTGCGCAAGACCATGGTCGAGTACGTCAGCTGCCCCAGCTGCGGACGCACGTTGTTCAACCTGGAGGACGTGCTCAACAAGGTGCGCAACGCCACCTCCCACCTCACGGGTCTCGACATCGCTGTGATGGGCTGCATTGTCAACGGCCCCGGTGAGATGGCCGATGCCGATTACGGCTACGTCGGTAAAACCCCCGGTGTGATTTCGCTCTACCGCGGCCGCGACGAGATCCGCCGGGTTCCAGAGGCCGAGGGCGTGGAGGCTTTGATTGCCTTGATCAAGGACGACGGCCGTTGGGTCGATCCCTGAGGCCCTACGGCTAACCCTTAGATATCTCCGGTTTTCACGCCAACTGAGCTGTGTGAATTGCAGCTACGTTGAAGCAATCTCCCGGCCTCAGGAGCGCCTTGATGACTCAGCCACGCGGCCTGTTGCTTGTTCTGGCCGGTGCCGGCGCAGTCGGGGCGATCTGCTTGCCTCCCCTGCTGATGCCCAGTTCGGCATCGCTGGTGAGCGATAGCCCGAAGGAAGTCATTGATCAGACCTGGCAGATCGTCTTCCGGGACTATCTCGATACCAACGGCAAATACACCACCGACAAGTGGAAGGACCTGCGTCGTCAGGTTCTCTCCAAGAGTTACGGCAGCACCAAGGAGAGCTACGAGGCCATCCGTGGCATGTTGGCCACCCTGGATGACCCCTACACGCGCTTCCTCGATCCGCGTGAGTTCAAGGAGATGCAGATCGACACCTCTGGGGAACTCTCCGGGGTCGGCATCCAGCTGAGCCTTGATAAGGACAGCAAAGAACTCACCGTTGTCAGTCCGATTGAAGGATCTCCGGCCTCCCGCGCCGGGGTGATGCCCAAGGACGTCATCACCGCGATTGACGGCAAGAGCACCAAGGGGATGACGACCGAGGATGCGGTCAAGTTGATTCGCGGCAAGGCCGGCAGCACCGTGACCCTGCAGCTCCGCCGCAACGGCAAGCTGCTGGATACGCCCCTGGTGCGTGCACGCATTGAGCTCCATGCGGTCGACACCCAGGTCAACACCAGTGCCGATGGCACCAAGATTGGCTACATCCGCCTGAAGCAGTTCAACGCCAATGCCGCCAAGGACATGGCGCAGGCGTTGAAGGATCTGGAGAAGGAGCAGGTTCAGGGCTACGTGCTCGATCTGCGCAGTAACCCCGGTGGCCTGCTGGTGGCGAGCATCGCCATTGCCCGCCAATGGCTCAATGAGGGGGTCATCGTCTCCACCAAGACCCGCGATGGCATCCAGGACACCAAGCGGGCGGTGGGCCGCGCCCTGACCGAGCGTCCCTTGGTGGTGCTGGTGAATGAGGGTTCAGCCAGTGCCAGCGAAATCCTCTCCGGTGCTCTGCAGGACAACCACCGCGCTGTGTTGGTGGGGGAGACCACCTTCGGCAAGGGTCTGGTCCAATCGGTTCGCGGCCTGATCGATGGATCAGGAATGACCGTGACGATCGCCAAGTACCTCACCCCAAGCGGTCGCGATATCCATAAGCACGGCATTGATCCCGATGTGCGCGCCAAGCTCAGCGCTCGCGAGATCCAGAGCCTGCGGCTGGAGGATCTGGGCACCCAGAAGGACAGTCAATACCGTGTGGCTGAATCGACCCTGCTCAAGCAGGTCAAGGCCGCCGGCAGCCTGACGAAGTCACGTGCCTACAACCCCAGCAGTGCCAATGTCCCAGCGGCGCTGGCGGCTCCCGTTCAGTAATTAGGCCACAAAAAAGCCCGCGGTTGATCCGCGGGCTGAGCTGATCACGCTTATGGGCTGACCTCAGGCGGCGCTGCCCACGGGTTGCATCAGGCCGCCGCCAGGGGTGGAGTCGTCGTCATCGTTGCCGGTGTCTGCTTGAAGCAGAGCGAAGACACCCAGGGCCACCAGGGAGATCAAGCCAGAGACAAGGCTCAGGCCTCCGCCGAAGCCGCTGCTGAGATCGATGACTTCGCCGAGGCCGGGACCCATGAGCGTCCGTTACATCACTTCACGCAATTGTAACGGACTTTT
>Ga0181588_10000440_pt1 | contig 37370 bp, 38 predicted proteins | sample 071ome_26_FD_148607 | JGI IMG/M metagenome (GOLD analysis project Ga0181588, IMG submission 148607) | Coastal salt marsh microbial communities from the Groves Creek Marsh, Skidaway Island, Georgia - 071409BT metaG (spades assembly) | ecosystem: Environmental > Aquatic > Marine > Intertidal zone...
GGACGACATCATCGTGTGGTGGGTGGATGAGGAACGCTTCGACGTCATGCCGAACGCCTCGAACACCGACCGGGTTGCGACGGCACTGCGGGAGGCGGACGACCCCCCTGCGATGGAAGACGTCACGGCAACGCGCGCCGTTTTGGCCGTGCAGGGCCCCAACGCTCGCACGAAGCTCGAGGCGGTCGCGCCCGACGCTGCTGCGGTCGGCCGCTTTCGAGTCGCTCCAGTTGTCATCGGCGGCGCCGACACGCTCGTCGCCGGCACTGGCTACACCGGTGAGGATGGGCTCGAGATCGCCGTTCCGGTCGAGCAGGCGGCGACGGTGTGGGCCAGCATCGTCGGCGCAGGGATCACGCCAGCCGGACTCGGCGCACGTGACACGCTGCGCCTCGAGGCGGGCCTGCCGCTGCACGGGCATGAACTCGGCCCAGGCATCACGCCTGCCCAGGCCGGGCTCAGCTGGGTAGTCCGGTTCGATAAGGGGGAGTTCCGGGGCCGGGCCGCGCTTCGTGCTGAAGCCGAGGCCGGGGTGCCAAAGCGGTTGCACGGTCTTGTGGTCGACGGTCGTCGGCCCCCACGTGAGGGTCAAACGGTGCTTCTTGGCGGCGAGGCGATCGGGACGATCTCCAGCGGGAACTTCTCGCCGGTGCGCGAGCAAGGCATTGCGCTTGCGTTCCTCGACCGCAAGTTGTCCGACGGCACTTCGGTTGGGATCGACGTGCGCGGCAAAGAACTGCCGGCGACGGTGCAGCGCCCTCCGTTCGTGCGCTGACCGCCTAGGGAACGTCAGGAAGCGGCGGGAGGACATCAACAGCCTGCTGCCGAAGCCAGTGATCGGCAAGGGTCAGCAGCATCATCGACTCCACCATGGGGACGGCCCGGGGGAGCACGCACGGGTCGTGACGGCCGCGAGCGGCAAGTGTTGTCGCCTCACCGTCACGGGTCACCGTCTGTTGCTCACTTGAGACCGTCCCGGTGGGTTTGAACGCCACCCGGACGATGATGTCTTCCCCGTTGCTGATGCCGCCCTGGATCCCGCCGCTGTGGTTCGACGTTGTGCGAATCCCGCCGTCGGGACCAGGTGCGAAGGGATCGTTGTGACTCAATCCCGACATACGGGTTCCGCCGAACCCAGAACCGACCTCTACGCCCTTCGCGGCTGGAAGTGACATGAGGCCGCCGGCCAGGTCGGCGTCGAGCTTGTCGAAGACTGGCTCGCCGAGTCCGGCCGGAACTCGGCGGGCAATGGCGGTCACGATGCCACCGAGCGAGTCGCCGTCCCGTCGGGCCTGCTCGATGGCGCTCGTCATGGCTGCCGCGGCCGTGGGGTCAGGGCAGCGGGTGGGGTCGGATTCGACCTGCTCGAGGGTGACCTCGGCGGTGTTGATGTCGGCATCGATCTCGGCGACCGACGAGACCCAACCGAGAACCTCGAGTCCGAGCGCCTGGGAAAGCAGCTGGCGGGCGATCGCTGCGGCCGCAACCCGGCCGATGGTCTCGCGGGCCGAGGCTCGTCCGCCGCCAGCCCAGTTTCGAAAGCCGTACTTGGCGTCGTAGGTGTAGTCGGCGTGCGAGGGCCGGTACACGTCACGGAGGTGGTCGTAGGCGCCTGAGTTGTGATCCTTGTTACGGACGAGGAGCGCAATGGGGGTACCGGTCGTGTATCCCTCGAAGACCCCGGAGAGGATCTCGACCCGGTCGGCTTCATCGCGCTGGGTGACGAGCCGCGACTGCCCCGGTCGGCGCCGATCCAGGTCGGCTTGGATCACGGCTTCGTCGATCGCGAGACGTGGGGGACAGCCGTCAACGACGACACCCACCCCACCACCATGTGATTCTCCGAAGGTGGAGATCCGGAAGAGCGAGCCGAAGGAACTGGACATCAGGCGTTGGTGTCCAGCAGTCCGCGCCCGTCGATCGCCCGTCGGCGCTCAATGTCGGCGGTTCGGTCGTCGAGGGCGTCGTTGGCGGCGAGTTCAGCATCGACCCGGTCGATCCAGGCCTGGACCTGCTCAGCACGGTCGTCGTGGTTCCAGCCGAGTTCGGGAGCGAGGAGGTCGGCTACGCGCTCGGCGATGTCGACACCCCGGTCGGTGGTCTCGATAGAGATACGCATGCGGCGGGCGAGGACATCCTCGAGGTGGAGTGCCCCCTCGTGACGGACGGCGTAGATCGCCTCGGCGGCCAGGTAGCCGCCGCCCGGAAGGATCTCTGCCAATTCCGGGTCATGGCGGGTGAGGGCAAGCACGGCGGTCGTGCGAGATCCGTGACGCCACAGCAGTCGTTCGATGAGATGGAGCGGCAACCGGTAGTCGGTCGCGAGGTCTGGGCCGGCATCCTTCCAGGTCTGCTCCCACGCATCGGCGCCGATCAGGGGAAGCTCGGCAGTTGAGGATTCCGGCACGGCCGATGGAAGATCCTCGACAGCCATGTCGACAGCGTCTTGCGCCATGACGCGGTAGGTCGTGTACTTGCCGCCAGCGATGGAAATCAGCCCCGGTGTTGGTTGGGCGACGGCATGCTCTCGGCTGAAGCGGGCGGTTTCGTCGCCTTCTCCGGCGATCAGCGGACGGAGCCCGGCGTACACCCCCACGATGTCGTCTCGAGTGAGCGGCTGGCGCAGGGCGGCGTTGGCTTGCTCAAGGAGATAGTCGATGTCCTTGGACGACGCAGCCGGATGGGCCCGGTCGAGGGTCCAGGATGTGTCGGTGGTGCCGAGGAGCCAGTAATCACCCCACGGGATGATGAACAAGACCGAGGTGGGTGTCCGCAGCACAACGCCACTCTCGCCCTCGATCCGGTCCCGAGGAACGACCACATGGACACCCTTGGCGGCGTGCACGCGAAGCCCGGTTGGCCCGGCCATGTCCTGGATGTCGTCGATCCACACGCCGGTCGCGTTGATGGTCCGCTTTGCCCGAATCTCGTAGTCGTCGTCGGATTCGATATCGCGCACCCGAGCGCCAACGATCCGATCGGCGTTCTTGAGCAGGGACTCGACGCGGGCAGAGGTTGCGATCGCCGCTCCATGCTCTGCTGCGGTTCGAGCGACCGCGATGGTGTGACGAGCGTCGTCGATCTGGGCGTCGAAGTAGAGGATGCCGCCAATCAGTGAGGACGGCTGCAAGCCGGGAACCAACGCCAGCGCCTGTTTGCGGGACAGGTGACGATGACGGGGAAACTTCTTTCCCCGAGCAAGCGCCATCAGGTCATAGAGCAGAACGCCAGCGCCGTAATAGGCCCGCTGCCAAATCCGCCCCGTCAACGGAATCAGAAACGACACGGGGCGCACGAGATGTGGCGCGATCGAGGTCGTGTGGAGCCCTCGTTCCTGCAGCGCCTCGTGGACGAGCGCGAAGTCTTTTTGCTCCAGGTACCGGAGGCCACCGTGCATCAGCTTGGATGAGCGACTCGAGGTGCCCGAGGCGAGATCTCGCTGTTCGACGAGTCCAACGGTAAGCCCCCTGCTGACGGCGTCGAGCGCGCAGCCGACACCGGTTACGCCGCCCCCGATCACGAGCATGTCGAGCTCCTGCTCGGCCATTCGGGCGAGATCACGGCGACGCTGCGATGGGTTGAGGGAACCGGGTTCGGGCGACATCTGCCCCCCAGCGTATGCTCCACGCCGAACAGGGGGAACGGAATGCCGAATTTCGCCAGTATCTGGGAAGGGGTCGCCGACGCGGTGCCCGACGCGATCGCAGCCGCCCACGGGTTCGAGTCACACACCTGGGCTGAATTCGAGGGGCGGAGTGCACGGATCGCTGCGGCGCTTGCTGCCGCAGGGGTGGGGCATGACGACAAGGTTGGGCTCTACCTGTACAACGGCTTTGCGTACGAGGAGGCGCAGTTTGCGGCGTTCAAGCAGCGGGCGGTGCCGTGCAACGTCAACTACCGCTACTTGGCCGATGAACTCGCGTATCTGCTGACGAATGCTGATGCGAAGGCCGTGTTCTTCGACGTCACGCTTGCGGATCGGGTGGCCGAGGTTCGGGACCGTTGCCCTGATCTTGCACTCCTCGTGCAGGTAGGTGGGGGCGAGCTTCTCGATGGTGCGGTGCACTATGACGACCTGTTGAGTCGACATGAGCCGGCTCCTCGGATCGAACGGTCCGGCGATGATCTCTGGTTTCTCTACACCGGCGGTACGACCGGCAACCCGAAGGCGGTCATGTGGCCGCACGCCGAGCTTCAGAAGAGTGCGGAGGCGTTTTATCGCCCGTTGAAGCAGGGCGTGCCAACCACGGTCAAGGATGCGGTTGAGGCGGCGGTTGCGTTGCATGAGCGAGGCCGGACAACGCGGGTGCTCGCTGGGGCTCCGCTCATGCACGGCACGTCGGGCATCGTGTCGTTGCAGGTCCTCATGACCGGGGGTGCCGTAGCGACGCTCCCGAGCCGCTCGTTCGACGCCCGAGAGCTGTGGGAGGTTGTCGCGCACCACCGTCTCACCATGCTCGCGATCGTCGGTGAGGCATTTTCGCGGCCGATGCTCGAGGAACTCGATCGAGCGAAAGCGGCGGGAGAGCCCCACGACCTGTCGAGCTTGTTCCAGATCATGTCGTCAGGGGTGATGTGGTCGAAGGAATCCAAGACCCGGTTCCTTGAGCACAAGAAGCTGACCCTTCTCGACACGCTCGGCTCGTCGGAGAGCCCCGGACAGGGCAGCCAGTTGACGAAGGGGGAGGCGGATCAGGCCAAGACTGCCAAGTTTGAGCTCGGAGAAACGACCGTCGTGATCACCGATGATGGCCGCATTGTGGAGCCTGGCTCCGGTGAGCGGGGACGGCTCGCGAATCGGGGTGTCGTGCCGCTTGGCTACTTCAAAGACGAACAGAAGACGGCGGAGACGTTCCCGACGATCGATGGCGTTCGCTACTCGATCCCGGGCGACTATGCGACGGTGGAGGCCGATGGCAGCATCACGTTGTTGGGTCGGGGGTCGGTCAGTATCAATTCGGGCGGCGAGAAGATTTATCCCGAAGAGGTGGAGGAAGCACTCAAGTCGCATCCTGATGTCGTCGACTGCAACGTGGTCGGTCTCCCCGACGAACGGTGGGGGCAGACCGTCAACGCCGTGCTGTCGCTCGAGGCGGGCGCCGAGGTGAGCGACGACGATCTCATCGCCCACGCTCGCAACAAGATCGCCGCCTACAAGACCCCCAAGCGCATCCTGCGGGTCGACAGCGTCCTGCGGGGCCCGAACGGCAAGGCCGACTACAGCTGGGCCAAGAAGACGGCCGAGGAGCTCACCGGGCTCTGAACCGGCGTACACCGGCGGCGATGTCGCGCGTCAGGGGGTAAACGGACTGCCGTCGACGTCGAGGAACGCGCCGCTCTGCTCTGGGGTGACACCGAGGACGGTCTCGGCGAGCATCGATGCCGACTCGTCGACCCCGAGCGTTGCGCTCGCGCCTCCCATGTCCGTTCGTACCCAGCCGGGATGCACGGCAACGAAGGTGATGTCGGGAAGGGTGCGGGCCAGCGAGGCCGTGACGGTGGTGAGCGCAGCCTTGGACGCGTTGTAGCCCACGTCACGGCCCGAGCGCAGCGCCACTTCGTGATGGCCGAGCTGGGATGACACGTTGACGACCGTGGGCGACGGTGCCGCCCCCAGGAGTTCGACGAGGCCGCGGGTGAACAGCAGAGGCCCCAACGTGTTGAACTTGATCTGGCGCAGGAACACGTCGGGGTCGATCTCGAGCGGTCCCCGGTCGTCTTCCCCGCCGCCGACGGAACGACCGTCGAGACCGGCGTTGTTGACGAGCAGGTCGATCGGCTCGCCACGTGCGGTGAGGTCAGCGACGGCGGCGTCGATGGATTGCGTCGACGCAAGGTCGAGTTGGATGAGCCGGGCACACCGAATGGCGATTTCTGGTGGTGCATCACCCCGAATGGTGCCGATGACGTCGAAGCCGCGTTCGGCGAACTGATGAACGAGGGCTGCGCCGAGTCCGCGAGCGGCGCCAGTGATGAGTACACGCATCAGAGCTCCAAAAGGGCTTGTTCGACGACCTCGGGGAGGGCCGGGTGAATGTAGTACTGCTCGTGGGCCATCTGATCGACTGTTTGACCGAACACCATGCCCTGGATGAGCTGCTGGATCAGTGTGGAGGCTTGCGGCCCGCAGATGTGGGCGCCGAGAAGTGTGCGGGTTTGGGTATCCATGATCAGCTTCACGACGCTGGTCGTGTCCTCCATGGCCCAGCCGTACGCAGCGGACGCGTACTCCTGAACTTGGGAGATGTACTTGTGGCCCGACACGGCTGCGTCCTGCTCGGTCATTCCCACTGACGCCACCTGTGGGTGGCCAAAGACGGCGTGTGGAACGAACCGATGGTTCACCTCGATCATCGAGTCGGGATGGGCGAGATTGTGCCGAACTACTCGCGCCTCGTGGTTGGCGACGTGCTTGAGCTGCACCGGGTTGGTGATGTCGCCGAGCGCAAAGACGCCGTCGACGTTGGTTCGCAGCTGGGCGTCGGTGACGAGATACCCGGCGCCGTCGAGTTGGTAGCCGTGCTCGGCGAGCTGGAGCTCGTCGCCGTTCGGTATGCGTCCGGTCGCAACGAGGATTTCGTCGACGCGAAGCTCGTCGTGGTTGGGGAGGAGGTCGAGCACGATGTCGTCGCCATCGCGGCGAACCGAGGCGATACCCGTCTGGGTGCGGACGTCGAACTTCTTTGTGTACGCCTCGGTGAAGGTTGCAGAGATGGTCTCGTCCTCGTTGCGGAGCATCCGGTCGCTGCGAAGGAGGAAGGTGACATCGCTGCCGAGGAGACCGAAGACGTTTCCAAGCTCAGTAGCGATGTAGCCACCGCCGATCACGGCGAGCCGCTTCGGCATCTCATCAAGCCGCATTATCGTGTCGGAGGTCTGGTAGCCGACCGTCTCAAGTCCGTCGATCGGGGGGATCCATGACCGTGCACCCGCCGCAATCACGATCCTGTCGGCGGTGATCGTCTGATCGCCGACGTGAATCTCCTTCGGTCCGACGAAGACGGCGCTGTCGTCATACACGGTGACGTTCGACAGCCCCTTGCGGTAGCTCTCACCGCCACTGGCGATGGGGTCGATGCGGTTGAAGACGCGGTCGCGAATCGCAGGCCAGTCGGCCCCGTCAAAGGTCGTGTGCAGACCGAGCTGGGGGCCGACGTCACCCGCCAGTTCGGCGATCTCGGCGGCGTAGACAAGCATCTTCGATGGGATGCAGCCGACGTTGAGACAGGTGCCCCCGAAGAGGCCGCGTTCGATGATGGCGACATCCATGTCGTCGTGTTCGGGCCCGATGATCGAGTTGCCGGATCCGGCACCGATGATGATCAGATCGTGAGATCGCATACGCCCGCAGGCTACGGGCTCCATCCGGCGTGCGGTGGCGCCGGATCAACGGCTTCGACTCGTGCGACCGGTGGGGGATGGCGTCGCTGCGTTGGGCCGGGACGGCTACCGTCGCCGCCATGGAACGTCCCGTGAGCGGCAGGTGGTTTGAGGAGTTGACGGAGGGGCTGGTGATTCACCACGTCATCCGTCGGACGATCACCGAGGCCGACAATGTCGGTTTCACCACGATGACGATGAATCCGGCGTGGCTGCATCTCGACGCCGACTATGCGGCGAAGGAGACCGAGTTCGGGCGGCCGCTGGTGAATTCGCTGCTGACGTTGAGCCTGGCGGTCGGCATCTCGGTGCATGAGACGACGCTCGGCACCACGGTCGCCAACCTCGGATTTGAGGAGAGCGTGTTTCCTGCGCCGGTGTTTCACGGAGACACGATCCGAGTGGAGACCGAAGTACTGAAGCGTCGGCCGTCTTCATCCCGCCCGGGACAGGGTGTGGTGACGTTTGAGCATCGCGTCTTCAACCAGGACGAGGTGCTGGTGTGTCGCACCGTCCGGAATGCCCTGATGCACCGCCGTCCCGGCGGGGTGTGAGGCGCCGTCCCGGCGGCGTGTGAACCTGGTGCCTGGCGCTGCTGTCAGGTGTCAGCTTGGGCGAGGATTCGTCGGGCCTGCACGGCGACTGGTTCATCGACCATCTGGCCTTCGAACGCGATTGACGCAACGCCTTCGGCCTTGCCGTGTTCGTAGGCGGCGAGGAGACGGCGTGCCCGGTCGATCTCTTCGGCGGAGGGAAGGAACGCCTCGTTGCTGATGGCGACCTGGGCCGGATGGATGCAGAGCTTGCCTCGGTAGCCCATGGCTCGGGCGTCCAGACACTCCTGGCGGCAGCGCTGATCGTCGGTGAAATCAGCGACGATCTGGTCGATGACCGGTTTGTCGGCGAGGCGTCCAGCGAGCGCCACGTGGGCCCGGGCGTAGGCAACCTCGTCGTTGGACGAGGTGCGGAGGCCGCCCATGTCGGCGATGAAGTCTTCGGCGCCGAAGTAGCCGGCCTGAACAACTGGATGGGCCAGCAGTTGTCGGGCGTCAGCCACGCCGAGCGCGGTTTCGACGCCGCCGATGACAGGCAACTGCAGGGCGCGGCCGGCCAAGCGGTCCGCGAGTGCGTCGAGCCCAGCGGTGGTCTCGATTTTGGGAACCACGATGCCCGCGAGTCCTTCGGCGGGCAGGCTTTCGAGGTCGTCCTCGTGCCAGGGGGTGCTGTCATCGTTGATGCGCACGAAGATCGGAACCTGAGCTTCGAGTTCGGCGACCGCGGCGCGCATTTCGTCACGGCCAACTGCTTTCGCATCGGGTGGAGTGGCATCTTCCAGATCGATCACGATCGCGTCCGCTCCACTCGCCGGCATCTTCCGAAGGAGGTCGGGGCGGACGGCGGGAGCGAAGAGCAACGATCGAAGGCGTCGAGGCAGCACGAGCGCCACCGTACCGCTCCGAGGTGAGGTGGGAGCGGTCGGTGGGGAAGGTGGTGCGGTCTCCGTGGGGCGATGAACAGACATCGATGGTTCGCCTTCGATGGTCGGCGTCTGGCACGGTGGGCCCGAGACGTCGGTGATGGGTATCGATCGAGGAGGAGACTGGTGGCAAGACAGCAGGGGGTGAATCGGGTGGTGATGGCCGTTCGGGACCTCGACGCAGGTCGAGCGTTCTATGAGGAATTGCTCGGCTGCACGTTTCATCCGGCGGACGACGACGAGGCTGCTGCGTTTGGTGTCCGGATCCTCATGTCATGGGATGGGGGCGTTGAGTTGGTTGCGCCTATCGAAGGACGCGACAGTCACATCGAGACGATTCTTGACACAAAGGGAGAGGGCCTGATCGGTGTCGTGTGGGCGGTTCCGGACGCAGATGCGTCGAAGGTGGCGGCTGAGCGACTCGGCGTGCCGTCCTTTTTCACCCTTGACTACGACCAAGCTCAGATCGACGCCAAGCTCCAGGGGCGCTTTACCCGCTATTACGAGCACTTCCTCGTGTCGAGCGGTCCCCTCGGTGACGCCCAGGTGTTGGTCGGCGAGTTTGACGAACCCGACGCGTAGCGAGTCAGGCTGGCGTCGTCGCGAGCGTGTCGAGCGGTGGGCACGAGCAGATGAGATTCCGGTCGCCGGCCACACCATCGATGCGGCTGACCGGCGGCCAGTATTTGTTGGCCCGGTCGAACGCACTGGGGTGAGCAGCCACCCGCCGGGTGTACGCATGGTGCCACTCGTCGTCGATGACGTCGTCGGCAGGATGGGGCGCGTTCACCAGCGGATTGTCGTCGGCCGGCCATTCACCGTTTTTGACCCGCATCGCCTCGTCGTGGATCGCAATCATTGCGTCGCAGAAGCGGTCGATTTCGGCCAGTGACTCTGACTCCGTCGGTTCGACCATGAGTGTGCCGGCGACAGGGAACGACATCGTCGGTGCGTGGAACCCGTAGTCGATCAGTCGCTTTGCGATGTCGTCGACGGTGATGCCGGTCTCTTCCTTCAGGACGCGAGTGTCGAGGATGCACTCGTGGGCGACGAATCCTTGAGCGCCTCGGTACAGAATCGGGTAGTAGGGCTCGAGGCGGGCGGCGATGTAGTTGGCGTTGAGGATGGCGACCTCCGTCGCCCGGCGAAGCCCGTCTGCGCCCATCATGCGGATATACATCCACGGGATCGCCAGGATGCCGGCCGAACCCCAGGGCGCGCCGGCGATGGGGCCTGGCCCCGTCGGGGGACCGGCGACCGGTGTGGCCGGGTGGTTCGGCAGGAAGGGGGCGAGATGGGCGCCGACCCCGATGGGTCCAACGCCCGGCCCGCCGCCGCCGTGCGGGATGCAAAACGTCTTGTGGAGGTTGAGGTGGCTGACGTCGGCGCCGAACCGGCCGGGCTGGGCGAGTCCGACCATGGCGTTGAGGTTGGCGCCATCGAGGTACACCTGCCCGCCTGCGTCGTGGACGATTGCGCAAATCTTGCGCACCTCGACCTCAAACACGCCGTGGGTCGACGGGTAGGTGATCATCAGGGCAGCAAGGTTGTCGCGGTGGTCTTCTGCCAGCTGAGCCAGGTGGGAGACGTCGACGTTGCCGTCGTCGTCGCACTCGACGACCATCACCTTCATGCCCGCCATGACGGCGGAGGCTGCGTTGGTGCCGTGGGCCGAGGACGGGATGAGGCACACGTCGCGTTGTTCATCACCGCGGCTGCGGTGATAGCCGCGAATGGCGAGGAGACCGGCCAGTTCGCCTTGGGCGCCGCTGTTGGGCTGGAGCGACACGGCGTCGTAGCCGGTGATTTCAACCAGGTAGCGCTCGAGTTGGTCGATCATCCGCTGGTAGCCGACCGTCTGGTCGACTGGGGCGAACGGGTGAATGTTGGCGAACTCCGGCCAGCTGACCGGTTCCATCTCGGTCGCGGCGTTGAGCTTCATCGTGCACGAGCCCAGCGGGATCATCGATCGGTCGAGGGCGATGTCGCGATTGACCAGCATGCGCATGTAGCGGACGAGTTCGGTCTCGGAATGGTAGGCCTCGAAGATCGGGTGGCTCAGTGGAGGTGAGAGGCGACGCGCAGGTTCTGGGCGGGGGTCGAGTCCGAGGGTCTCGAGGGTGTCGAGGTCGGCTTCCACGCCGAACGCGTTCCAGACACCTTCGACCGTGGCCCGGTCGGTGAGTTGGTCAAGGTTGACGGCGACGGTGTTTTCATCAATACGGCGCAGGTTGATGCCGTCGGCGAGCGCGATCGCCATGACCTTGTCGGCGCGGCCGGGCACGAGGGCACAGACCGTGTCGAAGAAGTGCTGATGGGCGATATCGACCCCACCCCGGCGCAGACCTTCGGCAAGGATCGCCGCCAACTTGTTGACGCGGTCGCCGATGGAACGCAGGCCCTCAGGGCCGTGGTACACGGCGAAGAAGGACGCCATGACGGCGAGGAGAACCTGCGAGGTACAGATGTTGGACGTCGCCTTCTCGCGGCGAATGTGCTGCTCGCGGGTTTGCAGTGCGAGGCGAAGCGCAGCTCGACCTTTGGTGTCGACGGAGACGCCGACGACCCGGCCGGGGAGCGAGCGCTGGTAGGCCTCTCGCGTCGCAAAGTAGGCGGCGTGCGGCCCGCCGAAGCCCATGGGGATGCCGAATCGTTGGGTTGAGCCAACGACGACATCCGCTCCGAGCTCACCGGGCGGGGTCAGGACGGCGAGCGCGAGTGGGTCGGCGGCGACCACGACCAGCGCGCCGGCGGCGTGGGCCCGGTCGATGATCGGTTGGAGATCCACGATCTCGCCGGTGGTGCCCGGGTACTGCACGAAGACGCCGAACACGCCATCAAGGTCGGCGGTGGCAGGGTCGGCAACGACCGTCTCGAGGCCGATCGGTTCGGCTCGCGTTGCGGCGACCGTGATGGTCTGAGGATGGGCAGCCGCGTCGATGACGAACCGATCCCCCGACTTCTTCTTATTGACGCGGTGCAGCATGGTCATGGCTTCGGCCACCGCGGTGGGTTCGTCGAGGAGCGACGCGTTGGCGACGTCCATTCCCGTGAGCTCGATCACCATTGTCTGGAAGTTGAGGAGTGCCTCGAGCCGGCCCTGAGAGATCTCGGGCTGATAGGGCGTGTAGGCCGTGTACCAGCCGGGGTTCTCGAGGATGTTGCGGCGAATGACGGGTGGCGTGACGGTCCCGTGGTAGCCGGTGCCGATCAGCGAAACGACCTGTCGGTTGCGACTGGCGATCGACTTGAGTTCATGCTGTGCCCCAAGCTGTCCCAGCGGCTCGGGCAGGTCGAGCGACTCGTGGAGTCGGATGTCGGCCGGGACCGTTCGGTCGATCAGGTCGGCGACGGACTCGACGCCGACCGCCTTCAACATGTGGGTCTGTTCGTCTTCTGGGGGGCCGATATGGCGGGACTCGAAAGGGTCACGGCCAGCTTGATCAGCGATCGAGGTGAGGGGCGGCGTCATCGGGGGCTCCGGAGGTAGCGGTGATGTTGGTCCCGCTCGGTCCGTGTGCCTGAGAGCTTCGCCGTTGCCGGCTTTCCCCTTCGGCGGGTGCTCACGGCACCACTCTCCCGAGACGTCCACGTCACGACGGTCGGGGTGCCTGAGAGGTTCCGGGCGGTTGCTCCTTCGGCGCCTCACCGAGGTGAGGACTCTCCCGCCGCGACAGACGACGTGCTGCCAGGGTAGCGCAGGGGACTGTGGTGAGCGGGTCTTCGGAAGACAACCGTCAGATGGTCGCGAGCAGCACGGCCATGGCGATGCCGTTGATCAAGGCGTGCGCAATGATCGATGCGCCGATTCGCCCGGTTAACGAGCGTCCAACGCCGAGCGCGATCCCGAGCACGAACAACACCGGGAAGCGCTCGAGTTCGAAGTGAGCGGCCGCGAAGGCGAGCGACGTGATGACGAGTGTCCAGCCTTCCGAGACGCCCCGCTTGAGCAGTGCGCTCCACCACAGGCCCCGATAGATCAGTTCTTCGATGATCGGCACGGCGGTGGCAGCAAAGACCGCAACCATGACGATCCACACCGTGATGCGCCCGTCTTGCTCGTCGTCGGTGATCCCGCTGTCGTGTTCGGGGGAGCCAGCTTCGTCGAGTGCCTCGGTGTCCTGGCCCGTTGCGTTGTTGGCGTCGCTCTCGGCGGCATCGTCGATCAACTCGGCAACGGTGGCGTCCGGCGTCTCAACCCCCAGCTGCTCCATGAGCGCGCCGGTTGCGCCGGCGGCGAGAAAGCCGAGGATCAGGATCGCAATTCCCAGCAGGCCGTCGATTGTGCGGAAGCGAAAGCCGAGGTCACGGTCGAGTCCGGAGCCCTTCACCCGAGCCACCCCGACGGTGAACGCCCCTTGGGTCAGCTGTGGGCCTGCGAGGAGGAGGGGGAACCAGAAGCCAGCGAGGGGATCGGCATCGACGAGGATTGCGACCGCGACGAGCCCCACTGATGAGACGAGGAAGATACCGAAGCTCGTGAGGGCGTCACCGAGCCCCCACGACGCTTCGGGGGAGAAGGCGGCGATTGGTGGCCGGTCGGGTTCTTTCCACGCAGAAGGCCGCCGAGCCTGTGTCGGCGTTGGGCGAGGTGGTGGCGGGGGAGGGGGAGGGAGAGACGACGCAGTCATCCAGTGCCGGAGTGTACGGGCGGTCTAGGGGTGCAGGTCACCGCGGTCGTGCAGGTCCATCGGCGGGAATGGCCCGAAGAAGCCGTGCTCATACAGGCCGTAGCCGACCCGGTCGCCGTACCGGAATTCGCCGACGGAATCGACCACGCCGTACTGCGCCAGCCCACGAATGTCATCAACGTCGTAGGTCAGCGCTTGAACGACCTCGTCCTCGCCCTGCCACATGCCATGACGCCAGTCCTCCTCGAAGCCATAGCCGGTTCCAATGGAGATGAAGTTGGTGAGAAGCGGTCGGGCACTCATGGTGATCGGGCCCTCTGGAGCATCGGGCATCGTGATCCGGCTGGCGGCAAGCAGCCGACTCCCGCTGATCATGTCGTGCTCCCAGGTCGGGGTGCCGAGCCAGTCAGCGGGTCGATCTGGGTCGGCCCACACCCGCACGGCTTCCTCGAGCGGGCGATGGCCGTCGGGTCGCTCGTGGCACATGTAGATGATCGAGTGGTCGCCGAAGTCGACCGGCATGTAGTTCCACATGCCCGGCATCACCGAGATCGACTGCCGGATACCGTCGGGCTGCTTCTCACCCACGGGTCGAACACCCCATGAGCGATCGCGACTGCCGCCACAACGGTCGGGGGTGATGGCGATGTCTTCCCCGGCGACGGTGAGGGTGCCTTCCCATCGTCCCAGTTGGGCGAACCGCTGGGTGTCGAAGACAACGGTGCCTCGGCTTCGGAGGTATTGCCGCGGCTCTTCGAAGGCCGGGATGGCCGCAGTCCAGGTCACGTCCATCGCGATGTCGGCATCGTTTGGCTCCACGACCACTCGCAGCTTCTCCAGCGGTTCGATGACCTCGATTCGCATCGGGCCAACCGACACGTCCATCCGCTCGGTCAGCGGCTTCGAGGCCCGCATGATTCGCTGGGTGCCGTCCTTCGTGACCGCAAGGAAGGCATCAGTGGTCCCGAGGTTCGGGTACTGCCCGAGGCCGAAGATCGCGAAGAACTCATCTGACGACGGATGGAGGTTGAAGTAGTAGCGGTCGTAGAAGTTGCGGTCCGACGTGGCGACGTGACGAATGAATTCCGAGGTCTGATGCACCGGGTAGTCGTCCCAGGCCGAAAGGCTTCGCTCGCTGCTCGTCCGGTCGTTGTGCTCCATCGTCATCACAGGGACGGTAGTGGTCGGTTTCACGGCGGACCCAATGGCCGCGGTACCGTCTCGTCTCGTGACCAAGACACGCGTGCCCGCCGTACAGGGCCTGTTTACCGAAGTTGAAGGTGTCGCTCACCTGATCGGGGCCAGGGTTCCCGACCGGGAGTCGTACTTCTTTCCTGCCCATCTGCCCGGTATGGCCGGCGGGGATCCGGCTGCGGTTGGGGCGGAACTTGAAGAGGTGTTGTTGTCGCCCACGGGGACTGTGTGGAGCTACACGACGAGTTCCTACGCGCCGCCGCCCCCGTTCGTTGCAGCGACCGAACCGTACGAGCCGATCACCATTGCGGCGGTGAAGTTGGAACGAGAACAGATGGTGGTTCTCGGCCAGTGCCCGCAGGGAATTACCCCAGACGATCTCGAGATCGGGATGGAGATGGAGTTGGTCATCGACGTCCTGCACGAAGACGAAAAACATGAATACACCGTGTGGAAGTGGCGCCCGGCCGGGGAAGGGAACTGAGCATGGACGAACTCGCAATCATCGGCGTGGGAATGCATCCCTGGGGCAAATGGGGCCGCAACTTCGTCGAGTACGGCACGTTCGCTGCCCGGGCCGCGCTGGAGGAGGCTCGGGTCGGCTGGAATGACGTCGGCTACATCTCCGGGGCGATCACCGTGCGAAACGGCTATCCGGGATACGTGGCCGGTGCGACGTTCGCTCGAGCCCTCGGCTTCAACGGTGCCCAGGTCGCCTCGAGCTACGCAGCGTGTGCGTCAGGCGTGACCGCGCTGCAGGTCGCTCGTGGTCAGATCCTGTCCGGCTCGACTGATGTTGCCCTCGTGGTTGGTGCAGACACGACGCCGAAAGGCTTCCTCAAACCAAATGAGGGCGACCGGCCCGATGACACGGACTGGCTCCGTTTCAAGCTGGTCGGCGCGACCAATCCCGTCTACTTCGGGCTCAACGCCCGTCGCCGCATGGATCTCTACGGCGCAACCAGCGAAGACTTCGCCCGAGTCAAGGTCAAGAATTCCCGTCACGCCGTCCACAACGAGCGGGCCCGCTTCACGAAGGAATACGACATCGACGACGTGATGAACTCGCCGGTCGTTTCGGACCCGCTTCGCCTGCTCGACATCTGTGCGACGTCGGACGGGGGTGCTGCCCTCGTGGTCTGCTCGATGGAGTACGCAGCGGCGCACGGTCACACCGACCCGGTGAGGATCGCCGGCCTCTCGACGGTCACGCCGGTGTATCCCGACACCGTGATCGACTTGCCGTACATGGCGACCGACTCGGCCGGTGCCTCAGCCGAGCCGTTGCGAGGCTTCAAACAGTCCATCGGCGACAAGGTCTACGAGGAGTCCGGTCTCGGCCCGAGCGATGTCGACGTCGCAGAGGTCTATGACCTTTCGTCGAGCCTCGAGTTGGACTGGTACGAGCAGTTGGGCTTCTGCGCCGAAGGCGAGGCCGAGCAATTGCTGCGGGATGGCGTCACCGAAATCGGGGGCCGGCTGCCAGTCAACCCGTCCGGCGGCCTCGGTGCCTTCGGTGAAGCGGTGCCGGCGCAGGCGATCGCCCAGGTCTGCGAATTGACCTGGCAGCTTCGGGGTGAAGCGGGCGCTCGCCAGGTGGACGGTGCCCGGGTCGGGATCTCTGCCAACCAGGGCCTGTTCGGCCATGGATCGTCGGTGTTGGTGCGGCGATGACCCTCCACGAGCGTGTGAGCGACGACGGTGTGCTCGAGATTGTGATGGACAACCCGAAGGTCAATGCCCTCCCGATTCGTGACACCCATGCGCTCGCCGACCTGCTCGATGGCGTCAAGCTCCGCCCGGAAATCAGCGCAGTGATCCTGACCGCCACGGGTCGGGGATTCTGTGCCGGCGTCGACATTAAAGAGATGCAAGCGATGCCGGGCAATGCGGGAATCCTGGGGGTCAACCGTGCGTGTGCGGAGGCGTTCCGGGCGGTCTACGAATGTGCGGTTCCGGTGATCTGTGCGGTCAACGACTTCTGCCTCGGCACCGGCATCGGTCTCGCCGGGTCTGCCGACATTGTGGTCGCCGCCGAGGGTGTCAGGTTCGGCCTGCCTGAAGTCGACAATGGTGCCCTTGGGGCGGCCACCCATCTTGCTCGGCTCGTTCCTGAGAAGCACCTGCGGTGGATGCTGTACAGCTGCGAACCGGTGTCAGCTGAGCAACTGCAGGCTTGGGGCACCGTGCTCAAGGTCGTTCCCGCCGACGAACTCATGGCCTGCGCTCGCGAGGTAGCGGGTGTGGTCGCGTCGAAGTCTGATCCGGTCATCCGAGCGGCGAAAGCATCGCTCAACGGAATCGATGACGCTCCGATGAACTCCTATCGCTTCGAGCAGGGCTTCACCTATGAGCTCAACCTGCTCGGCCACGGTGACGAGGCGCGAGAGGCGTTCCTACGAGGGGACCGCGACCCCAACTCGGCGGCAGACTGACCCTGCTGCTTCGAGCGCGTCGACCACGGTGTCGAGGTTGGTTTGGGACCGGGCAACCGCAACGACTGCGCCGCCGGACCCGCAGAACTTGGCAGCTGCGCCAGCCGACCGCGCCTGCGTCACGAGGCGGGTGTGTTCGGCGGTGAGGTCGAAGACCGAGTGGCGGAGATCAAAGTTGGCGTCGACCGCATCACAGAACCCGTTGTGATTGCCGGCCAAGAGGGCGGCTCGGCCTTCCTCGGCGATGGTGGCGAACCCGTCGAGGCGTCGCCGGAGTTCGGTATCGCCGCTGTTCCACCGGTTCCAGACGGCCCGGTGGATATCACCGGAGTCCTCGCCGGGCTCGTCGGGCCAGGCAACGAGGAGTGGTGGCAGCACCGCCGCATCTAAGCGCTCATGTGTTCCGAGCGCCGCTTCTCCGCTGAAATCCATGAAGCACAGGCCGTCGAGTGCTTGGATCACGCGATCTTGTGGTCCGGCGATGATGTCGAGATCATGGCGTTCGATATCCCACACGATCTGCGCCATCTCCAGCGGCTCAAGGCCGAGTCCGAGATGTTGGTCGAGCGCTCGAAGCGTTGCGAGCAGAATGGCGCTGGAGCCGCTTAGGCCCGATCGCAGCGGCACATTGGTTTCGAGGCCGAGCGCAATTGCGCCCTTGTCGGGGCAGACCCGCTCGACGACAAGGCGTTGTAGGTCAGCGACGTCAGCTTGGAAGGCGGCTGGAGCGAAGAAGACGGTCGGTGTCACCGTTGCAACCGTTTCGAACGCATCGATCGTTGCGGCGAGGACCTTCCCGCCGTACAGGTCGCCTGGGTTGCCGAGCAGGCCGACACGACTTCGGGCATGGCCGGTCACGGTTGAGGCGACGTTGCTCGAAGCACGGCTTGGTGGTCCCTGACGATCCACAGCCAAACGCTAGTCCGTTCCTGCCGATCGACTGGGTGAGAGGCCGCGCTGTGGGGGTCAGGAGCGATCGGCGAACACAGGGTCCTGGTCGTGTTCAGAGCATCCGACGGGCCGCATCGACGACAACGCGAACCGCCAGCTCCTCGGTGGCGGCAACGGTCTCGTCATCGACGACCGTCTCCGCCTCGGTTCGTTGCGCAATGACCCCAGCTACACAGCCGGCGCGCCATCCATTGGTTGCGCACATGGTGAGCAGCGTGGCCGACTCCATCTCGTAATTGAGCACGCCGATCCGCCGCCATTCGTCGAGACTCCCGCGGAGCGACGCGGCCACGTCACCTGCGACCGTGTCCACCCGTTCCTGGCCGGGATAGAACGTGTCGCTCGAGGCCGTAATGCCGACCCGGTAGGGCGCCTTGAGGGCGCTCGCTGCGTCGACAAGTGCTCGGGTGCACTCGAAGTCGGCGACGGCAGGGAACACGGCGGGAGCGAAATGGTGGCTTGCGCCGTCAAGGCGAACCGAGGCCTGGGTCACGACGAGATGCCCGGCGGGGAGGTCGGCCTGAATGGACCCGGTCGTGCCCACACGAAGGAAGGTGCGGATCCCAAGCTGTGCGAGTTCCTCAACCGCGATCGAGGTCGACGGCCCACCGATACCGGTCGAGCACACGATCACGGGTGTCCCTGCGATCATGGCCCGCGCCGAGGTGTACTCGCGGTGTGACGCAAGATGGACGGGCTCGTCCAATGTCGAGGCGATCCGCTCGACCCGTCCAGGGTCGCCGGGGAGGATGGCGAGGGTCGCTCCGGCGAGATCCTCTTCGGTCAGCGCGATATGCATCTTCGGTGTGGCCACGCAGGGAGCGTAGCCAGCGACAACCGCCAGGCTCCGAAGCGAAGGCGCTGGCAACGGTTCGCTAGGGTCCGGGGCAGTGAGCGACCAGCAGATCACGGTGTACGAAGCGGTGGGCGGGGAGCCGTACTTCACCGCGCTGGTCAATCGGTTCTATGCGGCAGTGGCCGACGACGAGCTCCTGCGCCCGATGTACCCACGAGACCTGGAGGGCGCCGAGGAGCGGCTGCGCTTGTTTCTCATGCAGTACTGGGGAGGACCGAGTACGTACTCCGACCGACGAGGTCACCCGCGGCTGCGGATGCGGCACAACCCGTATCCGGTGGACATCGCAGCCCGTGACGCGTGGCTGCGTGCGATGGTTGCCGCGGTGGAGGCCGATCCACCCGAGGAACCCATGCGGTCGGCGATCCTCGAGTACTTCGTGCGTTCTGCAGACTTCATGCGCAACACGCCCGAGGTCGACGACGCCGGGACGACCGCGACCTGAGGGCTTGTTATTTGCGTCGCTGTCGGAGGGGGATCCCTCACTTCGGCTTGATTCTGCGGCAAAGTCGTAGTTGAGGAAGGCAGAAATGCTTGACTCACGGCGCGATCTGGGGTCGCGTGTAATCCAATCCTCCGCGAACGCCGTGGACAAAGCCAAGGAGCAACACCATGAACAAGGGCGAACTCGTCGCAGCGATGGCCGAAGCGGCCGATGTGTCTCAGAAGGACGCCGGCGCCTGCCTCGACGCGATGTTCGAAATCATCGCTGGCGAAGTCAGCAAGGGCAACGACGTGTCGGTCACCGGTTGGCTCAAGGTCGAAAAGGCCAAGACCTCCGCTCGCACCGGACGCAACCCGCAGACCGGCGAGGCCATCCAGGTTCCCGCCGGCACCCGCACCAAGCTGAGCGCTGGCTCGAAGCTCAAGGCTGCTGGCAAGAGCTGATCACGCTCTTCCGCCGCAGCGGTTCGCGAACGGGGACGGCCTTCGGGTCGTCCCCGTTGCGCGTGCAGTGTTGGTTCATGGCCTAGGTTGCGGAGATGACCCAGATTCGTCTCGAGCCGGGCCACCGGGCTCCAGCGTTCAACCTGCCTGACCAGGACGGCAACAAGCTTCGCCTCAGCTCCTTCAAAGGTCGCAGGGTGATGGTGTTCTTCTATCCGAAGGCAAACACCGGCGGTTGCACGACCCAAGCCTGTGGGCTGCGTGATATTGCCGATCAGATTGGCGATACCCAGATCCTCGGTATCTCGCCCGATGCGCCATCGGCCCAGGCGAAATGGGACACCAAGCACGGGCTCGGGTTTCCGTTGTTGTCCGACCCCGACCACGCCGTTGCCGACAAGTACGGCGTGTGGGGTCCCAAGAAGCTCTACGGGAAAGAGTACGAAGGGATCATCCGCTCGGCGTTCCTCATCGGTTCGAACGGCAAGATTGAGCACGCCTGGTACAAGATCAGTCCGAAAGCGACCCCAGAGGCGCTGCTCGCTGCCTTGGAGGCGGCATGACCCTGCCCCGCCCCGCCGACGTCCTCCCACATCGGCCGCCGTTCCTCTTCGTTGACGAGATCACTGCCTTGGAGCCGGGGGAGCAGGCCGTCGGTACGTGGACCCTCACCGGTGAGGAGGACTTCTTCGCCGGCCACTTCCCAGGCCGGCCAACCCTGCCCGGCGTTTTGATGTGTGAAGCGATCGCCCAGGTGGGAGCCGTCGCCCTGCTGACCGATGAACGGTACGTAGGCAAGCTTCCGCTGTTCGGTGGCCTCGACTCCGCTCGCTTCCGTCGACAGGTTGGGCCCGGTGACACGCTCGAGTTGAGGGTCGAGATGGGACGCCTGTCGGCCCGGGCGGGCAAGGGGAGTGGCACGGCGACCGTCAACGGTGAACTCGCCGTCAGCTGCGACCTGATGTTCGTGATTGTCGACGCCGCCAGCGCGACCTAGCCCGGTGGGCGATCCAGCTGCGATCGTTGCGGTCAATCGGGCGTTTTACGACGCCCATGAAGGGCGCGACCTTCCGGCGATGCAGGCGGTCTGGGAGCACAGTGATCGTGTCGTCTGTATCCACCCGGGCTGGCCGATCCTTCGAGGGTGGGACGCCGTAGAGGCGTCGTGGGAACGGATTCTGGCCGGGCCGGGTCGGAACCAGTTCATCATCACCAACGAGATCGTGCAGGTGGCCGACGACGTCGCCTGGGTGACCTGTGACGAAAATCTCGTGGCACCCGGGGGTACGGGGACGATCGCCGCAACCAACATCTTTGTCCGGGATGCCGGGGATCGGTGGCTTCTGGTCTCGCACCATGGCTCCGGTGTTGCGGGCTAGCCATGCCGCGGCAGCTGCGCCTCGGGGTTGCACAGCCCGTCTCGTTCGTCGGTGACCTCGAGGCCACTGTTGCCAGCCATGTCGATCTTCTTCGGGGACTTGCCGCCGAGGTTGTGCTCTTCCCAGAGCTTTCGCTGACCGGGTACGACATGGCTGCCGATGCCGTTGACCCAAACGATTTGCGACTCGAGCCGCTGGTAGATGCCTGCACCGAAGCGTCGCTGGTGGCCCTTGTCGGAGCGCCGACAAGAACCCGTGACGGGAACGGCCGTTACCTGTCTGTTCTTGCCGTCGGTCATGGCGGCGTCGAGACGGTGTACGCCAAGCAGTTCCTCGGGGGCGACGAACCGGCGCACTTCACTCCTGGGTCGGAGCCGGTGGTGTTCGAGGTCAAGGGTGTGCGGCTCGGCGTGGCTATCTGCAAGGACACCGGTGTTCTAGAGCACGCTGCGGCCGTCGCCGACCTCGGCATGGACGTCTACGCGGCCGGGGTGTGTGAGGCCGAATACGACCGTGCCGCGCAACCGGCGAGAGCCGCTCGCGTCGCGCGAGACCATGGCGTGTGGGTTGCCTACGCCAGCTTCGCTGGTCCAACCGGCGGTGGTTTCACCGAGACTGCTGGCCGCTCGGCGGTCATTGATCCAGACCGGCGCGTTCGCCTCAACCTGCCCCGAGGTGCTGGCCACGCTGGCTGGACCACCATCATGGTTGACGACGGAACTGGCTAAAAATGCCGGTCCGCCTCGGAGGCTCCGGGGCGGACCGTGATGGGTGTCGTGAAGCTCAGGTGCCGGGGCCCAAGACGAGTGTGCCGTTGTGGCCCCCAAAGCCGAAGCTGTTGGACAACGATGGGCCCGGCTCCCAGTCTGCAGGGGTGTCCCGCACAATGTTGATCCCCGGCAGTTCAGGGTCGGGCTCGACGAGGCCAGCGGTTGGCGGCACCTGTCGGTGATGCATGGCGAGCAGCACGGCGACAGCTTCCAGCGCCCCAGCGCCGCCGAGCGCATGCCCGGTGATGCCCTTCGTCGAGGTGACGAGCGGGCTTGCAACATCGGTTCCAAAGACTTTGGCGATGGCTTCTGCTTCAGCCGCATCGTTCTTGTCCGTCGATGTGCCGTGAGCATTGATGTGCCGGACCTGCGGTGGAGTGATCCCTGCGTCCTCCATGGCGAGCTGCATGCAGTTGACGGCACCTGCGCCACCTGGCGAAGGGGCCGTGATGTGATGCGCGTCGGCAGTCGACGCAGAGCCGAGCACCTCACCGAGGATGGTGGCGCCACGGCTGATGGCCATGTCCCATTCCTCGAGAACAAGAATTGCGGCCCCTTCGGCCATGACGAAGCCGTCACGGTTGGTATCGAACGGGCGGCTATCACCGCTATTTGACAGGGCGGTCATGTTGCCGAATCCAGCGACCGCAGTCGGGGTGAACGGCGCTTCGGCCCCACCGGCCATCACGATGTCGGCACGGCCGTCGGCAATCATCCGGGCGGCGTTGCCGATCGCATGGGTGCCTGCAGCACAGGCGGTGACGGTGTTTTCGCATGGCCCTTGCCAGCCATACCGCATGGAGATCGTTGCGGCTGGGGCATTCGCCATCATCATCGGAACGAGGAAGGGGGAGACCCGTCGCTCCCCCTTGCTTAAGCGAACCTCAATCTGTTCCTCCAGCGTTCCGATACCGCCCACGCCGGTCCCGACGAAGGTGCCGCGCCGGGCGGGATCGGCGGTGATATCGCCGGCCTGTTCGAGCGCCTCCGCGGCGGCGGCGAGGGTGAACTGGCTCACCCGGTCGCTGCGCCGCGCCTCTTTCGGATTGTCGAAGTACGGCGCAGGGTCCCAGTCCTCGATCTGGCGGAAGCCGTTCGGCGCAGGCGCGAGAAGACCAGCCCAGAACGCGTCCTTGCCGATACCGGCGGGCGCAACGACACCGATTCCGGTGACGGCGACGCGGCGTCCCTGCATTAGAGCTTCGAGGTGACGAGGTCGAAGGCGGCCTGAATCGTGTTCACGCCATCGAGTTCTTCCTCTTCGACGTTGACGTCGAACTCTTCCTCGAGCGCCATGACGAGTTCGACCAGGTCGAGGCTGTCGGCGTCCAGGGACTCAAAGGTGGCGTCGGGAACGACCTGCGCCTCGTCCACGGACAGAACGTCGACCGCGCACTTCTTGAATCGCTCGAAGTTGTCACTCACTGCATTGCTCCATTCATTGATGACCGCGCCGTATCGAGACGAGGTCGAGAGATCGGTTTTCGGGGCGTCCCCAGGCTAGTCAGCCCATGGAATAGCCACCATCGACCGGCAATACGGTACCGGTGATGTAACCAGCGGACTCGGACGCCAAGAATTCGACCGCGGCTGCGATCTCATCACGCTGACCGAGACGGCCAGCGGGGACCACGCTGAGCATTGCGTCACGCTGATCATCGGTGAGCGCAAGCAGCATGTCGGTCTCGATGGGGCCGGGGCACACGACGTTCGCGGTGATGTTGCGGCTCGCAAATTCCTTCGCCAGCGACTTCGCCATCCCGATCAGACCGGCCTTACTGGCGGCGTAGTTGGCCTGACCGGCCTGGCCTCCGAGGCCGACGATCGACGAGATGAAGATCATGCGGCCCCAGCGGGCCTTCATCATGCCTTTCGAGACTCGCTTGGCGACCCGGAAGCCGCCGGTGAGGTTCGCGTCGAGCACGTCAATGAAGTCGTCGTCGCTCATTCGCAGCACAAGCCCGTCTTTGGTGATGCCTGCGTTTGACACGAGCACCTGGACCGGTCCGAGTTTCTCCTCGATCTCGGTGACTGCGGCATCGACCGATTCGGTGTTGGTCACATCGGCCTGCACGACGAGGAGATCGTTGGCGTCGTCGGCGGTGCCTGATCGGGAAGTGATGGCGACCTGGTGGTCAGCAGCTGCAAACCGTTTGGCGATAGCGTGTCCGATACCGCGGTTGCCGCCGGTGACGAGAACAACGTGCCCGGTCACCAGCGCACCACCACGGTTCCCCACGCCATGCCGGCGCCGAAGCCGGTCATGAGCACGATTGCGTCAGGTTGCAGGGCGCCTGCGTCGTTGGCAGCGGCCATGGCCAGCGGGATGCTGGCGGCGGACGTGTTGCCGGTGTGTTCGAGCACGTTGTGGGTCTTCTCCATCGGGATGTTGAGGCGTTGGCAGATCGCGTCGACGATGCGGATGTTGGCTTGGTGGGGGAGCACCACGTCAATGTCAGCGGTGGTTAGCCCCGCCTGAGCGAGTGCGGTTTCGATCGAGCCGGTGACGGCGCGAACCGCCCGCTTGAAGACCTCGCGACCCTCCATCTTGATGGTGTCTGCGAGATCACAGTAGAGGATCGAGCGGAGTTCCCCGTTGACGGCGAAGTCTTGCCCGAGAAGCGCACCTTGCTCGTGTCGTTCGAGCACCGCGGCACCGGCGCCGTCCCCAAAGAGGATGGCGGTACTGCGGTCGGTCCAGTCGACGATGCTGGACATAGCGTCGCTTCCGATCACGAGGGCCCGTTCGGGTCCGCCAGGAGTCAGCATCAGGCCGTAGACGGTGGCGTACGCATAGGGGAATCCAGCGCAGGCGACATTGATGTCCATGGCGCCGCATTGCGCCCCGATGGCGCCAGCCACCTTGGTGCTTGTGCCCGGAAACGTGTGGTCAGGTGTGCTCGTCGCGAGCGCGATGAAATCAATATCGGCGGGGCTGAGGTGGGCGTCTTCGATCGCGGCAACGGCGGCATCGATCGCCATGGTCGACGTGAGCCCGCCGACCCGGCGCTCACCGATACCGGAGCGCTCTCGAATCCACGCATCAGAGGTATCCATCTGCTCGGCGAGGTCGTGGTTGGTCACGATCTTGTCGGGCAGGGCGGTACCGATGCCGGCGACTCGAACCGTCATGCGCTGGTTCGGAGCCAAGCGATGGGCTGACGCGAGGTGACACGCTCACCGTCGTAGGCCAGAACACCCTTGATCTCCCCGGCAAAACTGCTGCGAACTTCCATCGCTCCGACCATACCGAGCAGTTGACCGACCTCGATCGCCGTGCCGTCGCTGCAAACCTCGTTTGGCTCGAAGATGCCGGCACCGGGGGAGACGACCATGCGTTCGGTGGCAAAGAGGTGTTCGCCCTCCAGCACTGGGGCCGGGGCCGCGTCGCTGTTCTTGGTGCCCGAGAGGGTTTCGAGCAGGCCGTCGAGATCGGCCGGGGTGGAGACACTGAGACGACCTGCGGTCTTGACGGCTCGCTTCACGAGACCGGTGAGCACCGTGCCAGGGCCGAGCTCCACAAAGGTCGTGAAGCCGTCGGCTTCGAGTGCCCGCAGCGTTTGGCGCCAGCGAACCGGTGAGGTGAGCTGGGCCCCAAGGAGTTGAGCGAAGTCGCCAGCGTCGGTGTGGCTCATTGCGTCGACGTTGCAGTAGACCGGCTGTTCAGCGGCGCGGAATTCGACCTGGTCGATCGCTTTTCGGAGTCGGTCGCGGGCGGGAGCCATCAGGGGGGAGTGGAAGGCCCCACCAACCGGGATCTTCATCGCCCGCTTGGCGCCCAGTTCCTTGGCGATCTCGCAGGCGCGATCAAGGTCGGTGGGCGATCCGGCGATGACGACCTGCCCGGGCGCGTTGTAGTTCGCGATCCAGGCGTCGCCAGAAGTTCGCTGGCAGGCAATGTCGACCTGGTCGTCGTCGAGTCCAAGGATGGCAGCCATGGTGCCGTCCTGTTCGTCGGCCGCAGCCTGCATCGCGTCGCCTCGCTCGTTCACCAGCTTCACGGCGTCGGCGAAGTCGAGCACACCAGCTGCGGTGAGGGCCGAGTACTCCCCGAGCGAATGACCGGCGTGCGCAACCGCTTCAGCGCCAGTGCGGCTGACGGCATCCATCACGACCATTGAGGTGATGAACGTCGCCAGCTGGGCGTTTCTGGTCATGGTGAGTTCTTCGGCGTCGGTGTCGAGCAGCAGCGCCGCAATGTCTCGGCTGGTGGCGTCGGACGCCTCCTCGACGAGTTCCCATGACGGGTGGTCGACCCAAGCCGAGCCCATCCCGGGGGTCTGGGACCCCTGCCCCGGATACGTGAAGACGATCATTGCCCTGCCCTCCAGCAGTTGGCCGACCAGCAACCTGAGGAACGGCTCAGGTGTTCTGACCCGAAAGAGTGGCTGAGGGTTTCATTACCGTCGAGTAAGTCCAGCAGATTTCAGCGGACTCTTGGGGCTGGCTGGTCAGGTCTCGGCCTGGCGGGGCCAGTCGTCGAGGTCGGCCTCGTGGCGACGGATTGATGCCTCTCGCCAGACCAGTACCGCAACCGCCAGTGCGAGCAGCGTGATCAACCGGGAACGGATGCAGCACGACACGCCAGGGAGGGTACGCTGCCGCCCACACAACGTCACCCTCTTGTGAGGGTGACACACTCGCCCGGGTGGTGGAATTGGCAGACACGGCGGACTCAAAATCCGCTGCTCCTAGAGCGTGCGGGTTCAAGTCCCGCCCCGGGTACTCACGCTGAGTCGGCACCGTTCGCTTTCGAGCGTCGCCGTGACCACGACGACGCCCCGACGCTGGTTACGGGCGGCTCGAAGTTGTGGCATCGTGCGATTTGTTCTGGGAAGATCACTGCTCATGCGGGGCTGGCTTCGGCCGACCGAACCGGTGAGACCGACCGACGAAAGGCGAAGTTCCTGTGTTCGACTTTGTGTCCGACCCTGCCTTTCGTGATTCTCCGGTGGCGTATTCGGTGGTTGCGACCGATGGGAGCCAGATCGCCGTCAACGGGCGATTCCGAGCACTCTTTGGCCTCGATGACGATGCAACCGTCACGGTTGAGGAAATCACACATCCGGCCGATCGCGAGGCGACCGCGGATTACTTCGGCTCGTGGGCTGCGGGTAGCGACGAAACCGTGCGTGTCGAAAAGCGCTACATCCGACGAGACGGCTCGGTCTTTTGGGGCCGGCTGACGGCGACACCGATCGACGTTGACGACGAACGGCTCTTGCTCGGGGTCATCGAAGACATCGATGACGAGCGTCGCCTCCGGGTCCTGGAAGCTGGGGCCGCACGAGAGCGCGCAGCCATGGTCTCGCGCGCAAGTCACGAACTTCGCAATCCGCTCCACGTCATCACCGGACTCGCCGAATTGCTGGCGGAAAGCGACCTCGGAGACGGCCAGCGTCGGCAGGCCGAGGCCATCTTGTCCGAGGCAAACGGACTCAAGCGCGTGGTTGATGAGCTCCTCGAGTTCGGGCGTGCTGATGCTGGCAATCTTCGACTGCAACCGATCGATTTTACCCTGCGCCCCTTGGTTGCGCGAGTCGACCGAGTCCATGGTCCCACGGCTCGAGACAAAGGCATCGACCTCATGATCGAGGTCGATGACGACGTGCCCCTGCACGTGCACGGCGACCCGGACCGGTTGTTGCAAGTGCTGTCGAACATCGTTGGCAACGCCGTGAAGTTCACCGATGACGGCCGGGTCACGGTTCGGGTCGTTCCGGGCGGTCGGCAGTCCGAGGTGCAGTTCATCGTTCGGGACTCCGGACCGGGGATTCCCGAGGATCAGCTGCGGTCAATTTTTGAGCCGTTCGTCCAGGTCGATCAGCAACGCCCCGGGGTGGGGCTCGGCCTTGCGATCGCAAGCTCTCTCGTGGGCCTGATGGGCGGGTCGATCGTCGCTGAGAACAGCACTCCTGGCGCAAGCTTCAGCGTGACGATCCCGCTGCCCGAGGCTGATGGGCCCGTGTCGGAGCCGGCCGAGCCTGCGAGTGCTGCAGGTGGGCACCTCGGGTCGAGTCGGGTCCTCGTGGTCGAGGACAGTACGGAGAACCAGCTGCTCGCTCGTGGACAGCTCGAGGCTCATGGCGTTGTGTGCGACATCGCCGAAGACGGGTTCGAGGCGCTCGGGCTTCTGGAAACCGAGGCGTACGACCTGGTCTTGATGGACTGGCACCTGCCGAGCATTAGTGGTTTAGAGACCATCCGCCGGTGGCGTTTCCGAGAAGTTGAGCTCCGCCGTGAACGGCTCCCGATCATCGTGGTGACGGCGCGGGCGATGGCGCAGGATGCCCGCACCTGTCTCGACGCTGGGGCCGATGATTACCTGCGCAAGCCGGCGTCGTTGGCTGATATCGGTCGGGTGCTGCGGACCTGGTTGCCGAGCGCTGACGAACTGGCCGAGTCGACCTCGCTTCTCGATCGGTCGGCGGTCGACACCTTGGTCGACGACATTGGTGATCCCGGTCTTGTGGTGACACTGCTCAAGACCTATCTCACGGAGCTACCGGTTCGAGTTGAACGGATCCTTGTTGCGGGTGAAGAGTCGAGCGAGGTTTCGGGAGTGGAGGAAGCGGCCCACGTTCTGAAGTCGACGAGTGCAATCGTTGGAGCCGCTGCGCTCAGTGACCTTGCGGCCGAGCTTGAGCAAAGCGCACGCAATGGTTCGGCCCCGTCGGAGGCGCAGCGTGAGCAGCTCCGCACCCTGGCGGCATCGACCGAGACGGAGATCGCTTCCATCGCAGCGGGGCTTGAGGAAACCGGGTGAGCGACGAGCATTCGGGCCGTCTGACGTCCGCCGAGCGGATTGCTCGTTTGGAGCGTCGGCTCCAGCGAGAGCGAGACGCCCGGGTCGAGGCGGAACGCATCGCCGAAGAGGGCATGCGGTCGCTCTACGAGGCCAACGTCCACCTCGATCAGCGCATCGCCGAGCGAACCGCGGAACTTGACGAGGCACTTGCCGCAGCGGAGACCGCAGCGGACAACCTGCGCGCCCTTCTGGTCGGCTTATCTCATTCGCTGGCAACGCCGCTGAACGGCGTGCGGGGCATGCTCGAACTACTTGAGGAGGTTGCTACTGACGAACCGGCTCGGAGCTGGCACGCATCGGCAACCCGCTCCGCCCTTCGCCTCGACCGCCTCGTGCAACGCCTGGTTCGCCAGGTGGAGCTCGACGAGTTGGATCTCCGCGCCAGGCTTCGTCCAGCAACGGCGCGTGAGTTGCTGTTCGAGGTCGAGCAGCGGTGGCGGGCTCGCCTCGCAGCAGCCGGTCAACTCTTAGTCGTCGATGCGGGGCCGCGAGGCGAAGCTCAAGTCGGTGCGTCTGAGGAGCTAGCGCTTGTTTTCGACGAACTGTTGGACAATGTGCGCACCCATGCGGCCCCCGGATCGGTGCAGGTCACGACGACGACTGCTGTCGAGCCTTCGGTAGTGCGGATCGAAATTCGAGACGCTGGGCCGGAGACTGCACCCGAACCCGATGAGGCGCACGTGGACCGTCTTGCGCGGTCCGGGGACCACGGCAGCCAGCTTGGGTTCGTGCTGGTAGAGCGGATCGTGACCGGCCTCGGCGGGCGCTTCGAACGCGATCCTGACGAGCTCGGCGTGGTGGCGGTGGAGCTCCCTGAGCTCAGCTCGGTGTAAGGCGGTAGCCGACACCGCGAACCGTGGCGATGTGCTGGTGCCCAGAGCGGTCGATCTTTTTGCGCAGGTTGGCAATGTGGACGCTGACGAGATGGTCGTCGCCGTACCATTCGCCGCCCCAGACAGCCTCGAAGAGAATCTGTCGGGTGAACACCATTTCGGGCCGGGCCGCAAGAGTCGTGAGCAGGTCGAACTCGAGTTTGGTGAGATCGATGGACTCACCGGCGACCTGTACCTCCCGGGCGAGCATGTCGATCCGGAGGTCGCCGAGTTCGGTGACGTCCTCAGATTTCGACTCGACCGGCGACCGCGGACGTCGAAGCAATACCTGGACTCGCGCTGCGACCTCTCGGGCCGAGAATGGCTTGGTCACATAGTCGTCGGCGCCAACGGCGAGACCTACCAACCGGTCAACCTCGTCGTCGCGACCAGTGAGCATGAGCACGTAGGCATCAGTGAAGGTACGCAGTTCTCGACAGACGTCGATTCCGTCTACCCCGGGGAGACCAAGGTCGAGCACGACAAGGTCGGGGTCGAGGCTCCTGGCCCGCTCGATGGCCTCGACACCGTCTGAGGCCACTTCGATCTCGTAGTCGCCCGCCCGTTCGAGGGCAGCGCGCACCAGTTGCACGAACTCTGGCGCGTCTTCGACGATCAAGATGGTGTGCCGTTCGGCAGCGCGGGTCGGCTCTGGCTGGGATGCAGAGTTGGCGTCGGTCGGACTCATGAGGGCTCCTCGACTCCCAGTATCGGCCGGTTCAGGTCCGTGGTGAAGGGATGGTCGTAGCCGCCGGTCGCGCTCACTGCGAACGGCCATGGCGTGATGGCGCGGTGTGTCCAGCGCTGGTGAACGGTCGAACCGGGAGCATTCGAGGGGATGTCGCGCATGCGGTCGAGTAGGAGCATAACGACCAACGACGCCTCCCTGATCGCTCCGGCCTCGCCAACCGGACCGGGGAGAGCTGAGAGGCGCACGCCACCGGTAGCGTCCTGTCCATGGTCGAACGCGTGATTTCAGACAGCCGGGTGCTGCCGTTCTCGCCCGAGGCCATCTTCGATGTGCTTGCGTCGCCGGCGGGTCATGTTGAGATGGACGGGTCAGGCACGGTGCAAGGGGTTGCGGCCGGGCCGGATCGGCTGAGCGAAGGTGCCCGGTTCCGGATGAAGATGAAACTCGGTCTGCCGTACCAGATGGCATCGACGGTGAAAGAGTTCGAGGAGGACCGTCGGATCGCGTGGGCGCATTTCGGGGGTCATCGGTGGCGCTACGAGTTGGAGTCGGTTGAGGGCGGAACGAAGGTGACCGAATCGTTCGATTGGTCGACGTCGATCGCGCCTCGCTTTATCGAGATGGTCGGGTATCCCGAACGACACAAGGGCAACCTGGCCAAGACGCTGGAACGCCTGGAGACCGTGGTCGCCGCTCGGCAGGGCTGAAGGTCAGTCGACTCCAGGTGCTGCGGCGGTTCGCGTTGTGGCGAACGCATCGAGTGCGAGCAGGTCGATGGCCGAGCAGGTGAGTTTCCATGTCCATGCGGTGGCGACGATCCGTTCGGGCAAACCGCTCGACGCGGGCGCAACCACGATCCTCGATGATGCGATCGACTTGAGTTGCTCGAGTTCTGCGCCAACAACCGAGTCGTCGTACTGAACCATCACGCCGCCGGACTCCAGAAGTCGCACTTGGATCTCTTCGGCGACCGGCGTCGCCAACACCCCCGATGGGGCAGGACCAGCGATATGGGGCCCGCTCGTCGGCGGCGACGTCTGATACGCCACCTCGCCCTCGGCCAGCACATGCTGGCCCGAGGATTGGTCTTCGGGCTCGCGGAGTTCCGTGCACGCGACATCGTCGTGGCCACCACACGCCACCAGCACGAGGGAAAGTGCGCAACACCAGGACGCGAACCGCATTGCCACCATCGTGCCCGCATCGGCGGGGGCTCGCATCGTCCGCCGTATATTCGAAGCATGTCCCGTGCCGGCATCGAACGACGTCTCCGATCAGTGAGTGAAGAACTCCGTTCGGCGCGTGATGATCTCGCCGTCACCGAAGAGCAACTGATCCAACTTGTGGATGAAGCGGAGGATGCCCGTTTGCGGGCGCTTGTTTCGGAAACCCCGCTGGCCGAGAAAGCGCATCGAAAAGCGAGTCGTCATGCCGACCGACTTCGCAGGCACCGCGACAAGCTCGCGGCCAAGATTCAGGCGCTCGACGAGCAACAAGACGAACTTCTCGACCGCTTCAGCTCGTCATGACCGACGCAGTCACCGTCGTCGTCGCAGAGGACGAAGCCATCATCCGCATGGATCTCGTCGAGGTTCTGCGCGAAGAGGGGTATGCCGTCGTCGCCGACACGGGACGCGGCGACGATGCCGTTCGCCTCGTGACCGAGCACCGTCCGGACCTTGCCCTACTCGACATCAAGATGCCGGGCTTGAGCGGGATCGAAGCTGCTCGTTCAATCGCTGAGCAGACCGACACGGCGGTCGTGATGCTCACGGCGTTCAGTCAGCGTGAGTTGATCCGCGACGCCAGCGATGCCGGCGCCATGGCGTACCTGGTGAAGCCCTACCAGCGTGAGGATCTCGTTCCTGCGCTGGAGTTGGCGATCGCTCGCCGGCGAGAGACGGCCGCTCTGCGCAACGAACTCTCTGCGGCGGAGCAGCGGATCGAGGAGCGCAAGCTCATCGACCGAGCCAAAGGCCTTTTGATCGACCACCACACGCAGAGCGAAGCCGATGCGTTCCAGTTCTTGCAGCGATCGGCGATGTCCTCGCGTCGACGCATGGTCGACGTGGCGACGGACGTGCTCGAAGGTCGACTTACGCCTTAACCGGCTGGGCATCAGGATCCCGACCGGCTGCGTTAGGGTCGCCGTCATGGCGACCGTGATGCTCATCGACGGCAACTCACTCACGTATCGAGCGTTTTTCGCACTCCCGACGGACATGGCGACAGCCTCAGGTCAAGTCACCAATGCGGTGTTCGGCTTTACCTCGATGCTGATCAATCTGATGAAGGACCACGCGCCCGACCATGTCGCCGTCGCGTTCGACCGTCCCGAGCCGACGTTCCGGCACGAGATGACACCGACGTACAAGGCACAGCGAGAGTCGGCGCCGGACATTCTCCGACAACAGATGGGCCTGGTGCGTGAGGTCCTCGAGGCCATGGCGATCCCGACCCTGGAGACGGTTGGGTTCGAAGCGGACGACATCATCGCCACCCTGGCCACCCAGGGTCGAGATCGGGGCGACGATGTCATCATCGTCACCGGCGACCGCGACAGTTACCAACTGGTCGAGGACCCTCACATCAGGGTGCTCTACAACAAGCGCGGCGTCAGCGACTACGCCCTCTATGACGAGGCCGGCATTCTCGAACGGGCCGGCGTCAGACCGGTCGACTATGTCCAATACGCCGCACTCCGCGGCGACAACTCGGACAACCTTCCCGGGGTCCCCGGCGTCGGTGAGAAGACGGCTGCGAAGCTCATCAATGAGCGGGGCGGTATCGATGGCATCTACGAGGTGCTGGACGAACTCACCCCGAAGCTGCGGGAGAACCTGGCGGCGAACGAGGCAAACGTCCGCAACAACGTCGAGATGATGGAACTCGTTCGGGATGTCGATCTCGAGTTCAGCCTGCAGGATCTCACCCAGGGTGCGCCCGACACGGAGGCGATCAAAAAGCTGTTCGATTTCCTCGAGTTCCGCAGCCTGTGGGACCGGCTTGCGCCGGTGCTCGGTGAGCGGGGGAGTGCACCGACTGAGGTTCTCACGACCGACGTGATCCGCTTCGAGACGGCCGCCGATGCAGCCGCAGCACTGGGGCTTGCAATCGCAGGAAGCGATGTGCTCGCGCTCGCAGTGCCCGAAGCGGGTATTGACGCCGGCCTGGCGTTCGTGATCGACGCAGCGGCAGCAGATGTGGGCTTCGTGGATGCCGCTCAGCTCACTGAACCGGTCGTGCTTGATGCGCTGCGAGCGCTGCTCGGGAGCGAGGGGCGCCCCGTGGCGATGCACGGTGCCAAACCGACGATGCGGCGACTCTATGACCTCGGCGTCGATGTCCGCGATCTGTCGGTCGACACGCAGCTTGCGGCCTACCTTCTCGATCCGGCGGACACGGTCTATGACCTCGGCGCGTTGCTCCTTCGCCACTGCGAACTCGAGATGCCCGAATCCGGACCCCCGGAAGGCCAGTTGGATCTCGAGGCTGGTGACGCTGGGGATGCTTCCCAGGCCCCGGCGCTTGCCGCACTCGCCGTGCACCACCTCGTGATGCCGGTGCGAGAGGCAATGGCCAACCAGGGCTTGCTGGCTCTCCATGATGATCTTGAGGTGCCGTTGGTTCGGGTGCTGGCCAAGATGGAGCACCGAGGTATCGGTGTCGATCCGGCCGTACTTACCCAGATTCGAAACGAGTTGGTGTCCGAGACGGAGGCGAAGCGGGCGGCGGTCATCGAGCATGCTGGGCACGATTTCAACGTCAATTCCACCAAGCAGTTGCGCGAGGTCCTCTTCGACGAGCTCGGCCTGACCCCGCAGAAAAAGACCAAGACTGGCTACTCCACCGACGCCCAGTCCCTGGAGAAGATGCGCTCGGAACATCCGATCGTCGAAAACCTTCTGCAGTACCGAGAAGTTGAGAAGCTGCGGTCCACCTATGGCGAAGGCCTTCTCGCGGAAGTCGGTGACGGCGACCGCATCCGAGCCACCTTCCAGCAGACGGTCGCCCGAACCGGTCGGCTTTCATCGGATCAGCCGAACCTGCACAACATTCCCGTGCGCTCCGAGCGGGGGCGCGTCTTCCGCACAGCGTTCGTGGCCTCGGCGGGCCACAAACTCTTGATCGCGGACTACGACCAGATCGAACTCCGGTGCATCGCCCACCTCGCCGAGGATCCGGGTCTCATCGAAGCGTTCGAAGCGGGCGACGACATCCACACTGCGACCGCTGCACGTGTCTTCGACATCGCACCAGATGATGTTCATGTCGAGGAACGCTCGAAAGCCAAGATGGTCTCCTACGGCCTCGCCTACGGGATGGAGGCGTACGGCTTGGCCCAACGTCTCAACATTGCCGTCGCCGAAGCGGCCGAGATTCTCGAGAGCTACTTCGAGGCGTTCCCAGCCGTGAAGCGCTACATGGAAGACACCGTCGCTCTCGCTCGTGAACGTGGCTACACCGAGACCCTTTTCGGGCGGCGACGTCAGATCCCTGAGTTGGCCTCGAACAACCGGCAGGTCCGACAGGCAGGCGAACGGCAGGCGATGAATGCGGGCATCCAGGGGCTGGCCGCCGACATCTTTAAGGTGGCCTTGGTCAACCTCGACCGAGCGTTGGAGGAAGAGGGGCTTGAGAGCGCGATCGTGCTCCAGGTTCACGACGAGATCATCGTGGAGTCTCCAGATGCGGAAGTTGAGCGAGCTGGTGAGCTCATGACATCGATCATGCGAGACGCGTACGAGTTGCGGGTACCGCTGGAGATTGACTTGCAGGTCGCCGCCACCTGGGCCGACGCCAAGGGGTAGTCGCTACCGCCGCATGCCCGAGCGCATGCGAGTTCGTCACGCGACGATGGAGTTCCCTGGCTTTTTCTTGGCCTCGAACATCCGTGCGTCGGCCCGCGCCAGCAGTTCCTCACCGTCGGTTGGCGTGAGCGGCGAACTCTGGGCCAAGCCAACACTGACCGTGATCGACACATCGATGGAAGCAAGGCTTTCCGTGAGGCGTTGTGCGACGGCCCAGGCGTGCTCGAGGTCGCAGTCGCCGAGGATCGCGCCGAACTCATCTCCACCGAGTCGGGCAATGACGTCGTGGTCTCGGCATGCGCTACGAAGTGCTGTGGCCACGGTTCGGAGCGCGGCGTCACCGGCCCGGTGGCCTTGCTGGTCATTGACCTGCTTGAAGTCGTCGACATCGACATAGATGACGGTGGCTGGTTGGCCGCCGATGAGGGATTGGCTCAGGGTGGTGCCGAGTGCCTCCATAAAGCCCCGCCGGTTCGAGAGCCCGGTGAGTTGGTCGCGACGAGCGACCTCTTCGAGTCGACGGGCCCGCTCGGTGTGGCGCCGCTCGACGTCGCGCACATTGTCTTCGGAGCGAGCCCAAGCCGTGTCGATTTCGTTCATCAGGCTTCGGAGATAGGCGTCGAAAACGAGCGCTGAGTCGAAGTGGAGCACCTTGTCGAATGCGTCGATGGCATCGGTGGCATCAAACCCGTCGATTCCGCGGAGGTGTTCCGACACGACCTCTTTCAGGATGCGGACGGAGCTGAGATACAGCTTCGGCGACACGCCGATCCGCTTGTGGACCATGCCCACTCGAAGCCGTCCGTTTACGCAGTCGGCATTGAACTCCGCCGTGAAGATGTCGACGATGTAGCGCCGCATCGCTCCTTGTAACCGGGCCAGGCTGTCAGCATCGCCGATGATGACCGAGATCTCGTCGACCGCGGTCTGGCGTCGGTAGAACTCTTCGACGATCTCGTCGAGTCGATCGATCACGCAGGGGTGGGCGTGGCCGAGGGCGTCGAGGTCGGCGGGCGAGACGCCGACGAGATCGAGCCGTGACCAGACTTCGGTGTCGGTGATCCCAAGATGCTCACGCAACGATCTACGCGTCGGATTGCTCCGTGCTTGCTTCATGATCCGCCTTTGGTTCGGAGACAACGGTCGGCCGCACGCTGCGGTGTGCTCCAGAACACCACGAAGAGTACTCTGTCGCAGACAAGGAGTGGCATGACGGTCCATCGGTTCGGGACACCCGACACGTGAGGCACTGGTTTGAGGCGCTCGCTGAGCACATGGGGCCGGCGTACCTCCGCTACTCATTCACCAAGGGCACGGCGCGAGAGATGGATGAACTGCTCCGGCGAGTGCCGCTCGAACCCGGCGCGCGTGTGCTTGATGTCGGATGCGGGCCAGGGCGTCATGCCCACGAACTCGGACGGCGTGGGTTCGTCGTCCATGGTGTCGACATCAGTGAGCGATTTATCGAGGTGGCGCGCGTCGACGCTCCGGACGGCGTGACCTTCGAACATCTCGACGCCCGCACCATGCCATTCGCCGATGAGTTCGACCTCGTCCTTTCGGTCTGTCAGGGCGCATTCGGGATGAGTGGTGGGCCAGCAGCGGGGGCCGCCCTTGATCCGGACGCCGAGATCCTCGCCGGCATGACTCGGGCTGCGAAACCGGGTGGTGCGGTTGTCTTCACGGCGTTCAATGCCTATTTGCAGGTCGCCCATCTGCTCGACGGCAATGAGTTCGATACCGAACGGGGCGTGCACCGAGAAACCACCGAGGTTCGTGATCCCGCCGGGGTAGCGGCCGAGGTCAACTTGTGGACGACGTGCTTCACGCCACGAGAGCTTCGGCTGATGTGCGCCGCAGTTGGCCTCACGGTTGAGTCGCTCCATGCTGCTGAACCTGGGAATTGGACACCTCGCCCGCCTGATCTTGCGAGCCCCGAGTTTCTCGTCATCACTCGGCGGTGACACGTCAATCGTGATCGGCGGCGGCGCCCGATAGCCTTGCGAGGCTGTCTCCCTGACAGATCCGTGTGGTCCGATACCGCCCGGGTACCTCGATTCGCCGAGAAAATGCAATGACCGATACCGCCACTGAGTTCGGAACTTTTGATTCCGACGGCAACTACATCCCCCGCCAGATCATCGACGCCGACCTCGGTGGCGTCGACATCGAAGAGGCCTACACCTCCACCATGGTCCTCGTTGAGGACGGGCAGCTCGTTGAGGGC
>Ga0181588_10000448_pt1 | contig 36941 bp, 32 predicted proteins | sample 071ome_26_FD_148607 | JGI IMG/M metagenome (GOLD analysis project Ga0181588, IMG submission 148607) | Coastal salt marsh microbial communities from the Groves Creek Marsh, Skidaway Island, Georgia - 071409BT metaG (spades assembly) | ecosystem: Environmental > Aquatic > Marine > Intertidal zone...
CCTTCAACCGCTTGGCATCGGCTTCACTCATGAGGCCGTATTTTTTGCGCCACCGATGGAGAGTTGCTATGGATATTTGCTTCTGCCTACAGAACGCCTCCTGGTTCAGATCGCTACTATCGGCCTCTCGCAACAAGCGGATAATTTCTTCTGGTTTGTGTCTTTTTTGCTTCATTGTGAGTTGTTTTGTTTATTCAAAACTTCTCACTCGCTTTGGGCCAGTTTTTCAGGCGGCGGCCAGGGTTGCGCGCCGAGACGCCACGCTCTACCTGGGGGCGATTATAGGTAGACCGGACCGTCCCGGTCCGTTCGCTAGCGTCAGCATTGCGGATGTTGGGGGTTGGGTGCAATAGGGTTTTCCTTTGGGAGTTGATATGCAGGGTAGGGAGGCCACAGGGGTTGCGCGCCGAGACGCCACGCTCTACCTGGGGGCGATTTAGCTCCAATTCACCATTCACCATTTACAATTCACTATTTGAAAATGGGCGATTATTATCTAAACCTGAAACTTGCCGAGTGATGCGGATGTTTGGCAGGATGTGGGTATGAACCCTTCAGAGTTTGGTGCTAAGAGCAGAGTCAATCGTCGTCGGTTTGTGAAGCGTGGTTTGGGCGCGCTGGCTGTCGGGAGTCTTGGTTTTCCCGCTGTTGTTTCTTCGGCGGCTCCCAACAGTAAGTTGAATATTGCTGCGATCGGTGTTGGTGGACGCGGTGGGCATAACACAGGACAGATGGCGGGTGAGAATGTCGTCGCGATTTGCGATGTCAATGCCAACAATCTGGCCGCTTCTGCCAAAAGATTTCCCGATGCCCGACAGTTCAGGGATTTCCGGGAGTTCTATGCGGCGGATTTGGATTTCGATGCGGTGGTGGTCAGCACGACCGAACACACCCATGCCTTCGCCACCTTGCCTGCCTTGAAGCGCGGAAAGCATGTTTATTGTGAAAAGCCGCTGACGCGGGATGTCTACGAGGCACGCGTGATCACGGAAGCCGCAGCGAAAGCCGGTGTGGCTACGCAGATGGGAACTCAAATTCACGCGGGGGACAATTACCGACGGGTGGTGGAATTGATTCAAAGCGGTGCCATCGGGACGGTATCTGAAGCCCACGTATGGGTGTCGCGCGCCTGGGGGTGGCAGGCACAGGCCGATGCCGAGAAGAATCGAGATTTGGTCTGGAGTCATGAACGTCCCAAAGCATCCATGCCGGTGCCGGATCATGTGGATTGGGATTTGTGGATCGGTCCCGCTCCGTGGCGGCCTTACCACGAAGTTTATTTTCCCGGTCCCAAATGGTATCGCTGGTGGGATTTCGGCAACGGCACCATGTCAGACCTCGGAAGTCACTGGAATGATTTGCCGTTCTGGGCATTGAATTTGGATGCCCCCACCTTGGTGCGTGCCTGGGGACCGCCTCCTCATCCGGAGATCGCTCCCGCGTCCATGTCGGCCGAATACACCTATCCCGCTCGGGGCGATCGAGCCGGTCTTAAGTTGACCTGGCATCAGGGCGCAAATAAGCCGGACATCTGGAAGCGAGGTGAGATTCCACAATGGGGGAATGGTGTGTTGTTCATTGGTGACGAAGGTATGTTGTTGTCCGATTACGGAAAGCATGTGTTGCTGCCCGAAGGACGGTTCTTGAACTTCAAACGTCCCGAACCATGGATACCCAAATCCATCGGACATCATCAGGAGTGGATTCATGCCTGCAAGACCGGTGCGCCGACAACTTGTCATTTTGGTTACGCCGGTCCATTGACCGAAGCGAATCATCTGGGCAATGTGGCCTATCGCATCGGCAAGACCATTGAATGGGATCACGCCGCCATGCGCATGCCCAATCTGGATTTGGATCAGCGTTACTTAAAGCGGGAATACCGTGATGGTTGGATCTTGGCTTAGGGTTTTTGAGTTGGATTTGGAACCGCAGATTTCACAGATGAACGCAGATGATGTTTGAGTGGGGGTATGATTCAAGTTGGTCAAATAGCTTGCTGCTTGATGATTGGGGATGTCTGTTCCAGGGCTTTCTTTTTATCCGCGGACATCTGCGGGTGATAAGCATATTGGATACTTCATAGAAAAACGGAACGATGGCTTATCCTGTTTTGACATTACAAGCCATGCGCGACTGGGAGGAAAGGACCTGGGCGCAGGGAGTCCTGGAAGCCGATGTCATCGCTCAAGTCGGGCGACGTATTGCGGAACGAATCATGGAGATGACCGCTCCGGGAGATTCCATTCTCCTGTTGGCAGGGAAAGGACACAATGGTGATGACGTTTGTGCAGCCATTCCATGGCTGTCCCGGCGATCTGTTCAGTTGATACGTTTTCATCATGTTTCAAAACAGACCGCAACTTTTGATGCTGCATTGGCTGATGCTCCGGATTTAGTGGTGGAGGGTTTGTTTGGCATTGGTCTGAACCGGGCATTGGAAGGGGACTGGGCGGATGTTGTTCACAAAATCAATGCTTCAAGAGCCACTGTGGTTTCAATTGATATTCCGTCCGGTTTACATGCCGATTCGGGGCAGCCATTGGGATGTGCGGTTCGTGCGGATCAGACATGGACGGTGGGGGCTCCAAAAGCGGGTATGGTGGTTCAAGGAGCCAGTGTTTATGTGGGGCGAATGAGCGTTCTGGCGGATGTGGGGTTGACTGATCTGGGTGACGTCGGGATGGGAGGTGTTGATTTGTATTGGGGGGATGAAGGTGATTTTGTCGACTGGCCGCCCAAGCGTCCTTTGGTATCCCATAAAGGAAGCCATGGTTGTGTGCAGGTTCTTGCGGGGAGTCGCGGCTATCATGGTGCCGCGGTCCTGGCCGCACGTGGAGCAACCCGGGCGCGTCCCGGTTTGGTTGAATTGATGACGCACGTATCTTCGATTGATGCCGTGGCTTTGCAGTTGCAGAACGTCATGGTCCATGCCTTTGACAGGCATCTCCTCGTTTCGCCCAAAACAACGGCGGTGGTGATGGGACCAGGCTTGGCATCGAATGACATCCATGTGGATGTGAAGATTCAAGTAGCTGAAATTTGGCGGGATGCATCGGTTCCGGTCGTCGCAGATGCGTCTGCGCTGGACTGGTTGCCTGTTTCCGAAGAATCACACTCGACGACTCGCGTGATCACCCCTCATCCTGGAGAAGCAGCACGCATGCTCGGCATTTCCAGTCAGGAAGTGCAAGCAGATCGACTTGCCGCCTTGCGATCACTTTCCGTGAAATACGGCCATTGCTGGGTGGTGTTGAAAGGGCACCACACCATGATCGGGCGTTCTTCCGGTCCGGTTTATATCAATCCATCCGGCAATCCCAATCTGGCGCAGGGTGGGGCGGGGGATATTCTTGCCGGTTTTTTAGGTGGCTTGTTGGCGCAGCATGAGCTGATGGATGATCCGGAAAAGATATTACGGTATGGCGTGTGGGCACACGGTCATGCGGCGGATCAGTGTCAAGCACTTCTGGATTCGTGGGATGTCAATCAATTACCGGACTGGCTATAGGAAGGATGATTTACCACCGCCGGATGATTCGCTCCGGTAGGGACACGCTGGCGCGGCTCCGCGAGCGCGTGGTGGGTTTGGGAATGACTGTGGCGTGATGCGGACACGCAGGCGGACGAGCAGCAGCTCATCCCTACCGATGATGACATTTTTTTAACCAAAATGGTCTTGAACACGGAGTTCCTATTCGATAGCACTCGTTCTAACCCGGATGCGAAAAAGGAGTAAGGGGATTCATACGTACGGATGAACACAGGTAAGCAACCAATGAATGAAACCGCACCACTCTCGGTGGAAGCGGTTGTATTTGATGTCGGGGGAACGTTGATCGATCCCTATCCTTCCGTCGGGGACATCTATGCGGATGTGGCATCCAATCTGGGGCATGACAATCTGGATGTGGAACGTTTGAACGTCCAGTTTGCAAAAGCCTGGAGTAACAAGGGAGATTTCCAGTATAGTGAAAGCCATTGGGAACACCTGGTCATTCAGACATTCGATGGTTTGGTTTCCGAGACGGATTGTCGTGCCATGTTCCCGAAGATTTATCAACGCTTCGAAGATCCGGAGGTCTGGAAGATCCATGAGGATGTGATGCCTACATTGGATGACCTGGCTGGCAGGGGATTTCGGCTGGGCATAGTTTCCAACTGGGACACCCGTCTCAGACCACTGCTTGAGAGCCTCCGCTTGGAAGGATTTTTCGAGTTGATCAGCGTCTCTTGCGACATTGGTTTTACCAAGCCTTCCCCTGTGATCTTTGAACACACCATTTCCAAACTGGGACTTCCTCCCGATCGGATCCTTCATGTGGGCGATCATCACAATGAGGACGTTCAAGGAGCTCAAGCAGCCGGATTGAACGCCTTTCAGGTAGATCGAAGTGGTACAGGTGGAAATGGTAAGCTGCGTCAATTGACCGATTTGATTTCACTCGTCAACGAAGCCTGGCTTTAAACCCCTGCCTCCTGTGTTTTGTTAATATCTAATATTAGTTAGCCTAATTCTTTATCAGGATCATTGACTTCGACAAGCCTAGCTTATAGACATTGAAGAGAGCTTGTGACGGGGATAAGCTGCGTCACGGAGAGATTGATCGATCCATTGCCGGGATTCAAAACTGTATGAACATTTTCAAAGCCATTTTTCACTCCTCGCTGGGGAAAAAGTATATCATGGGCCTGACGGGACTTGCCTTGTTCGGGTTCGTGATTGGTCACATGGTCGGGAACCTTCAGATTTTCATGGGCCAGGAAAAAATCAACGCTTATGCGGCCATGTTGAAGTCGGTTCCCAAGTTGCTTTGGGTGGCGCGTATCGGCCTGCTCGTTTGTGTGGGACTTCACATTTGGGCTGCCAGTCAACTGGTCCGCGAAAACCGTGCGGCGAGACCGAGTCGTTATGAAGTGAATGATCCGACCGTGACGACTTTTGCCTCACGCACCATGATCTGGAGTGGTTTGATTGTTTTTGCTTTCATTGTTTACCACTTGTTTGATTTTACGATTGCTCCGGAATACACGGGACATGACGCCAAAGACCGGCACGATGTCTTCAAAATGATTATTCTGGGTTTCTCAAACCCTTTCTCCTCGATTTTCTACATCATCGCCAACGGACTCCTTTGCATCCATCTCAGTCATGGTGTGAAGAGCCTGTTCCAATCTCTGGGATTCAGCACCGGTCAATTCCGCGGTTGGTTCAACCGCTTTGCGGTGTTGATTGCCTGGGTGATTTTCATCGGTAACACCTCGATTCCTGCAGCCGTTCTTCTCGGATTTGGGAAGGAGGTATTGAAGTAATGAACTTGGATTCAAAAATTCCTTCGGGGCCTTTGGCCAGCAAATGGGAGCGACATAAGTTCGATCTCAAACTCGTCAATCCCGCCAACAAGCGCAAGTTTGAGGTCCTGGTGGTCGGCTCCGGTCTGGCGGGCGCTTCTGCCGCGGCTACGCTGGCTGAGCTGGGCTACAAGGTGAAGTGCTTCTGCTACCAGGACAGCCCGCGCCGTGCGCATAGCATCGCGGCTCAGGGCGGCATCAATGCGGCAAAGAACTACCAAAACGATGGGGACAGTGTTCATCGTTTGTTTTATGACACAATCAAAGGTGGTGATTTCCGTGCTCGCGAAGCCAATGTGCACCGATTGGCTGAGGTCAGTCGTCAGATCATCGACCAATGCGTTGCGCAAGGTGTTCCGTTTGCCCGCGAGTACAGCGGGTATCTGGCCAATCGTTCCTTTGGTGGAGCGCAGGTTTCCCGGACCTTTTATGCCCGGGGACAAACCGGTCAGCAACTTCTGCTCGGCGCCTACCAGGCATTGAGCCGTCAGATCGGTCTGGGCAATGTCCAGATGTTCCCCCGCACCGAGATGCAGGATCTCGTGTTGGTGGACGGTCATGCCAAAGGGGTGGTCGTGCGTAACCTGGTGAACGGGGAAATTTCCTCGCATTCAGGGGATGCCGTCATCCTGGCAACAGGTGGATATAGTCCTGTCTTCTACCTTTCTACGAACGCAGTGGGTTGCAATGTGACGGCTGCATATCGCGCTTACAAACGCGGGGCGGCCTTTGCTAATCCTTGTTATACCCAGATTCATCCGACTTGTATCCCTGTCAGTGGCGATCATCAATCCAAGCTGACCCTGATGTCCGAGTCCTTGCGCAACGACGGGCGGGTATGGGTGCCGAAGAAACAGGGTGACAACCGCAAGTCCTGGGATATTCCTGAAAACGAACGTGATTATTTTCTGGAGCGCAAGTATCCCAGCTTTGGTAACCTGGCGCCTCGTGACATTGCTTCGCGTGCAGCCAAGGAAGCCTGTGATGACGGGCGGGGAGTCGGCCCCGGCGGTTTGGGTGTGTTTCTTGATTTTGCGGATTCCATCAAGCGTCTGGGCGAACCGGCTGTCCGTGAGCGTTACGGTAATCTGTTCGACATGTATGAGCGGATCACCGGTGAAAATGCCTACAATCAACCCATGCGCATCTTCCCGGCGCCTCACTACACGATGGGCGGTCTCTGGGTGGATTACAACCTGATGAGCACCATCCCCGGTCTGTTTGTGCTGGGTGAGGCGAATTTCTCCGATCATGGCGCGAATCGTCTGGGGGCCAGTGCGCTCATGCAGGGCTTGGCGGATGGTTATTTCGTGATTCCTTACACCATCGGGCATTATTTTGCTTCGCACAAGCAAGTGCGTCCTTCCACTTCGCATGATGCCTTCAAGAGCGTTGAAAATGAAGTGAACGAGAAAATTAGCAAACTTCTTTCCGTCAAAGGAGGTCGGACCATCCGCTCCATGCACTGGGAACTCGGTCGCCTGGTCTGGGAAAAATGTGGAATGGCCCGCGACAAGGCCGGTTTGGAAGATGCCATCAAAAAGATTCCGGAATTGCGTGAAGAATTTTGGCAGAACGTCAGTGTTCCCGGCAGTGCCAACGAGATGAACGTTGCCCTGGAGCAGGCCTCACGGGTGGCTGATTTTATGGAATTTGGCGAGTTGCTTTGTCGGGATGCACATCATCGTGAGGAATCTTGTGGTGGTCATTTCCGCACCGAATATCAGACCGAAGACGGTGAAGCCTTGCGGAATGATCAGGATTTCTCCTACGTGGCCGCCTGGGAACATCAGGGTGTCGACAAGGCTCCGAACCTGCACCGGGAATCGCTGCAATACGAAGAAGTCAAAATGACCCAAAGGAGTTACAAGTAATGAATCTGACCCTTAAAATTTGGCGACAGAAAAGCGGCAACGAGGCCGGTGAGTTCGTAACCTACCAGGCCGACGATGTGAACGAGGACATGTCTTTCCTCGAGATGTTGGATGTGGTGAATGAGGGATTGATTGCCGAGGGTAAAGAGCCTGTGGCTTTTGATTCCGATTGCCGTGAAGGTATCTGTGGAACATGTTCGCTGGTGATCAATGGCGTGCCGCATGGCGGCCAAAAAGCCACCACCGCATGTCAGTTGCACATGCGACATTTTCAGGATGGTCAAACCATCACCATCGAACCCTGGCGCGCCAAGCCGTTTCCGGTGGTGCGGGATCTGGTGGTGGATCGTGACGCGTTTGACCAGATCATTCAATCAGGAGGATTCGTCTCCGCCAGCACCGGGGGAACACCCGATGCCAATGCCATTCCCATTTCCAAGGACGCCTCGGATGCCGCCATGGATGCCGCACAGTGCATTGGTTGTGGTGCCTGCGTGGCTGCTTGCAAAAACGCTTCCGCCATGTTGTTTGTATCCGCCAAGGTTTCCCACCTTGGACTGCTGCCTCAGGGTGAGGTGGAGAAGGATCGCCGTGTCCTGTCCATGGTCAAAACCATGGATGAAGCCGGGTTTGGTAATTGCACGGTAACCGGCGCTTGTGAAGCGGTCTGTCCGAAGGAGATCAGTCTCGACTTTATCTCTCGCCTGAACCGGGATTACGCCACGGCGGTGTTCAAGTCCGCATGGGGGGCCAAGTAGATCGGTGTTTTTTTGACAGCCACCGCTGTCGCGGGATCTACGAGATATTTACCGGATGGTTTACTGGTAGATCGGATTGTCCTGTTAAGGTGGATCCTGGTGGTTTCTGGTGTTTAATGGGGCGGTGGTGTGGGGTGTTTTGGGGATAGCCTTCATGTGGGGACATTGGAGATGGAGGCCCTGAGGGTTGCGCGCCGAGACGCCACGCTCTACCTGGGAGGTGCCTCACCGCTCGATCGAATCATCTTGATTCGAAGAAAAATTCACCATTCACTATTCTCAATTCACCATTCTTTTGCGTGGTTGACGGAATATGCAGACACCTTGGAATCAAAATGGATTGAATCTGAAGACCTGGATCGCCCGGGAACTGGCGTCGTTGGTTCGAATGAATGCCGCGTCCAAGAGTCCGAGGCGTGCTTCCTCCCTGGTTCACTATTTATTTCTGTCTACGGTGACTCGATTCCCTGAGCTTTGGGCCATACGGCGTGATTACTACACGCATGCCACCCATGAGATGATTGAAGTCTGGAAACGTCTGAGCCACCAAGAAAGGAATGATCAAATCGCTTTTGCATGCCCCGCAAACGAAGCGGGTGCCCTGATCGATCATCTTGAGAGTGCTTTTCCCGGGGGAGGCTTGCTTATGCATCTAGCCCGGTTGAAATATCTGCTGGGGCTTGGTGAAGTGGAGATCGCTGAAATCATGGATCTCCCGGAACGTTCCGTACGGCGACAAATCGCTTCCCTTTCGATAGATCTGACCGCATCGCACTGAGTATTGATTGATGTTTTAAGGGGGGGCTTGGTGGATGCATTGATGCGATGGTCATTCTGGAGTGCTCCGAGTCATCGGAGCTCTGGATACGGTCCGTATACGCCGTTGGTATTCGAATACTACAGACGCGAGCTTTTACACCAATGGGGCCCACAAATAGCAAATGGATCCTGGAAGGCAGTAGGACATCACAACGTTATCCTGGCGTATCCAAAGCGGTATCAAGCTACCGCAGTCCATAAAGCACCTGGCCAATGGTGATGTTTTTGAAAATTCGAGTGAACCAGCTGGTTTTGGCATTGTGTGGATGTGTGATTGCTTCTTTGCCGATGGGGTATTAGGATGCGCGCATGAACTTCTCCCATTGGTTTCGTTTGCTCGCGGTGTCATGTCTTTCGATCATGGCATTCCATGTCCATGCTGCGGATCGTCCGAACGTCGTGTTCATTCTGGCTGATGATTTGGGGTGGCGTGATTTGTCCATTCAGGGCAGCACCTTTTATGAAACTCCCAATATCGACCGTATTGGTCGCGAGGGGATGCGATTCAAACAAGGCTATGCCACGTGCCAGGTGTGCAGTCCATCCCGAGCCAGCATCATGACGGGGAAATATCCGGCGCGACTGGCGATCACCGACTGGATAGGCGCAGCCGAGGGAACAGCCTGGAAACGCAACACCAAGCTCCTTCCGGCTCATTATCACCACCAGTTGTCCCAGGATGAAACGACCTTGGCCGAGGCATTCAGGGAAGGTGGTTATCGTACGTTCTTTGCCGGTAAATGGCATTTGGGTGGCGAGGGGAGTTTTCCAGAAGACCACGGATTCGATATCAATATTGGAGGACACCATCGCGGCTCACCTCCCGGCGGTTTTTTTGCGCCTTACAACAACCCGAAAATGGAATCCGGACCGAATGGTGAATACCTTCCCTTGAGACTTGGAAAAGAAACGGTCAAATTCATCGAGGAACACAAGGACGAACCGTTTTTGGCCTATCTATCATTTTACATGGTTCATGCTCCTCTGGAAACGACGCAGGCTCTGTGGTCCAAATACCGAGACAAAGCATCCCGTCAACCTGAACCGGATCACCGATTCATCGTTGATCGCACTTCGCCCGTTCGTCAGGTGCAGGACCATCCGGTCTACGGCGGTATGGTGGAAGCCATGGATCAGGCTGTGGGGATGGTTATGGAAACTTTGGATCGTCTGGGATTGTCCGAGAACACCATCGTGGTGTTCACCTCGGACAATGGCGGAGTGTCCGCAGGTGATGGCAAAGCCACTTCCAATCTACCGCTCCGCGGTGGAAAGGGGCGTCAATGGGAAGGGGGCATTCGTGAACCTTATTTCATCAAATGGCCCGGTGTGGTTGCAGAAAACTCCACGAGTCATATTCCTGCGATTGGCACTGATTTCTATCCAACCCTGATGGAAATGGTTGGTCTGCCTTTGCGGCCGGAACAGCATGTGGACGGCGTCAGTCTGGTTCCGGTCCTGAAAGGTGGAACCATTGAGGACCGCCCATTGTTTTGGCATTATCCCCATTATGGAAACCAGGGAGGCGAACCATCATCCATCATGCGGGAAGGTGATTGGAAACTTATTTTTTATCATGAGGACGGTCGGTGTGAATTGTATCACCTCCCGAATGATCCGGGTGAGCAGAACGATCTGGCGTCCGAAAGTAAGGAACGAGTCACGAACATGTTTGAAAAATTGGTGGCCTGGATGCAGTCGACGGACGCTCGCATGCCTTTCCTCAATCCCGCTTTCAGCGAAGAAAAAGCTCGAGAAGACCGGGTGCGAACCCGCACCCGCACCTTGCCCGCGCTGGAAAGTCAGCATGCAGCGGTCCTGGAACCAGGCTGGGCGCCGGGTGGTGGTTGGTGGGAATCGCGCGGACGTTAGTGCAGCGTTGCGAATGGTGAATGACGATCACGGTTTATCGGCAATCGGAACGAGCCGGATCTGTCGAACATCCATGACCGCGCCGCCGGCTTTTTTAACGGGAATGAGATCAAGCCGATATCGGTCGGGGCGGGCGAATTGGGTTTCTCCGACAACGCGAGGAACGAAATGTTGAAAGTGTCCGGTATCTTCCACCAGGAATGGAATCGTTGATTCGTGAACTTTGATGTTCATGTGACTTCCTCCGTGTCCTGTTCCACAGCCTTGAAGGATTTCAATGGCGTATCTGCCCGGGCGCAACAATTCAAATTCCCAGGAAGGATAATCCGTTTCATGAATCCAATACCCAACCGTGTTTTTGTGCGGGAGGGGTTCGTATTGAAGCTTCGTTCCGTGAACAGTGACATCTCTCGCATGCAAAAGAACCGATCCATCGGAGAGCTGGCGGATGGGCTCGCCTTCCGGGGCGGGTCGCAACACGACATGGGAAAGGTCGATGGATTCCAGTGACGCCTTTTGGATGTTTAGATTCCATTTGGATCCCTTGGGTTCGGTGATTTTGATTCTGCCCAGGTCAAACGTCTGCACGGCCAACGGGTCGGCCGTGGATTTGATGGATCGCATGGTTTTGGATGACTGCAAGGAGAATTCCATATCCAACGGCGCATTGACCTTTGACTTGATATAGACTTCCGCACGATAAGATCCTGGTCGCGTTGGTTTGATGACACCCGACCAACCGTTCTCTTCTTTCTCCAAGGAGTGCATTTGCCATCGGCCATCGGAAAACTGGTGCTGCGTTTGACTTCTTTCCACGATCAGCTTGAAGGAATGACCGAATGGTTGTTTGGGTGCAATGACTCGGGTTGTTGAATTACTTTCAGCGGTAAAATTGCAATGTTTGATATCGCCATACTGGTTGATGAGATACGTTGATCCGATCGTATCGATGGGAAAGGGGATGATTTGAGAAGTTTGATCCTGTTTATCCCAGCCAAGCTCCATGCGATCTCGTCCATCCCAGATGTCTGCGGCGGAGACTGATACTGTCAAGATGCTCAGGATTAAGAGGTATCCCAAACGGAACCAGGTTGTTATTGGCCTGTCCTCCGCTTGATGGTTGTTTCTTGCAGCGAGTTGCATGTTCGAATCATGGGATTTCTGACCATGAGGTAAAGCAAATAACTTGCTCCAGACAGCTTGCCCTTGTCCCGTGCCTTTGGCAGACTTGTCGGCCGATGCGTTTTTCGATCAGGGATTGGACAGAATCCATTGAAACTTTGGTTCTGGAAGTGATCTCCGGTCATCGTCAGGACCGCAAGGCCACGGTGATACGGAGCGCTTTGTTCTGTCTTTCTCTTGTTTTCACCGGGGCCATCAAATTGCGACGGAGCCTCTACAATCTGCGTCTGTTGAGAGATTCCACTTTAGGGGTGCAGGTCATTGCTGTAGGGAATCTGACGGTAGGCGGCACCGGCAAGACGCCAGTGGTGGAAAAATTCGCCCGTGAGCTTCAGGATGCCGGACGCAAGGTAGCCATTCTTTCCCGTGGTTATCGTTCAAAACCGCGTCCCTTTCATGAACGTTTGATGAACAAGCTGCTGCTGCGTCAGGACATTACCCCTCCAAAGATTGTCTCCAATGGCGAATCCCTGCTCTTGGATTCCGAATCATCCGGGGATGAACCTTACATGCTGGCGGCTAATTTACGGGATGTGGTGGTCCTGGTGGACAAGGATCGTGTCAAAAGCGGTCGTTATGCCATCCAGAAGTTCGGGTGTGACACCTTGTTGCTCGATGATGGTTACCAATACTGGAAGTTGCAGGGGCGGCGTCATGATGTGGTTTTGATTGATTACCAGGATCCGTTTGGCAAGGAGCACTTGTTGCCGCGCGGAACATTGCGCGAGCCCCCGTCCCATTTGGCACGGGCCCACACCATATTCATCACCAAAATCAACGGCCCCACCGAGGCGTTGAGGAAACGCATTCAGGAGTTGAATCCCCGGGCGGGCATCATCGAGTGTGTGCATCAACCATTGTTTTTCGAGGATTTGTTTACGGGAGAGCAACTGCCGCTTGAATTCGTGCGTCACCGCCGACTGGCAACGATCAGCGGGATTGCACAACCGGAGAGTTTCGAACAAAGTCTGATTCAGTTGGGGAATCAGATTGTTTATCAACGGCGCTTTGCGGATCACCATCGGTACAACCAGCAGGAGGTGCTCGATGTCATTAATCGCGGAGTGAAACGTCAGGCTGAAATGTTGATCACCACTCAAAAGGATGCCGTTCGTTTTCCCAAACTGGACCGGCGTGATCTGCCCATCTACTTCATGCGCGTTGAAATCAACATCGTGAAAGGCGCCAAGGACTTTCAGGAATGCGTCAAAAAAATCTGTTTCCACTGATCCATGGACAGGTTGATACAATGGTTGCTGTATGCGTTGGGCCGGAGTTTGGTCTTCGTGATTCAATTGTTTCCCCTGACATGGGTGGCGGCTTTTGGACGATTGGCCGGGCGTCTGGCATTTGTGGTCGATAAGCGGCATCGTCGTGTCGCGATCGGACAACTGGAGTGGTATCTGAAGCAAACCCAAACCGAGGGAGATCCCGAAGCCATGGCTAAGGAACATTATCAACGTCTAGGGGAGAACTATGTTTCCGCCATCAAGACGGCGGGCATGACATCGGCCGGCCTCCGGAAGCATTTGGAATTTGAAGGTTTGGAAATGCTTCAATCGGAACCGGGAGAGGGAACTGATCCGGAATGGAACAACAATTGGGTGTTCGCCATTGGTCACTTCGGCAATTTCGAGCTGTACGCCCGATGCATGTCCCGGGTGGAAGGTTTTACCGGGGCAACAACGTACCGCGGATTGAATCAACCCGGACTGGATAGATTGCTCCAGGAACTTCGTGCCCGTTCAGGGGTGTTGTTCTTTGATCGTCGAAAACAGTTCGGGAAGCTGCGCCAGATAATGAATGAAGGATCGGTGATGCTGGGATTACTGGCCGACCAGGTAGCGGGAAGCGGCACTCCGATGAAATTTTTGGGAGATGAATGCCTTTGCTCGACGGCGCCTGCCGTTTTTGCGCACAGATATCATTGCCGTCTTGGAATGGGTGTTTGTTACCGGATTGGACCGGCAAAATGGAAGGTGGTTTTTGACCAGGAGATCCCCACGTTTTCTCAGGGTGAACGGCGATCCGTTGAATCGATCACCCAGGATGTGAACAGAGCTTTTGAAAAAGCAATCCACCGCGATCCCTTGAACTGGTTCTGGGTGCATGACCGTTGGAAGCGTTATCGAAAACTCAAAAAGAAAAAACCAGCCCCGCCAGCCAAGTAGGGACTTCAGGTGTATGATGGGGTGGGGGAAACCTCGTCCGTTCAGCTGAACAATGAATGGATGACATTTCCGTGCACGTTGGTCAGGCGTCGTGCGATGCCGTTGTGGTAATAGGTCAGTTGGGTATGATCCATACCCATCAGATGCAGCGCGGTGGCGTGGATGTCGTAAAATTCGGTTGGATGTTGAACCACTTGATTCCCCAGTTCATCGGTTGCTCCGTAGGCGTATCCTTTTTTAACTCCGGCTCCAGCCATCCAGATGGTGAACGCATGTTTGTGATGATCCCGTCCCCGGCTTTCAAGTCCTTCCGTGATCGGAGTGCGTCCAAATTCGGTGGTCCATAACACCAACGTGTCCTCCAGCATGCCGCGTAATTTCAGATCCTTCAGCAGAGCGGCCACGGGTTGGTCCATGACGGCGGCCTGTTTGTCATGGTTGCTGGTGAGGTCCTCATGAGCGTCCCAATTCACCCTGGGGGAACCTTGCCCGCCTCCATTGTAAATCTGAACAAACCGCACCCCACGCTCCGCCAGGCGTCGCGCCAACAGGCAGTTGCGCCCGAAATCACCACAGACGGGTGAATCCAGACCGTATAGTTTGCGGGTGGCCTCGCTTTCTCCTTTCAGGTCGGTGAGTTCGGGGACCGACATCTGCATTTGTGCTGCCAGTTCGTAGGCGTGAATGCGTGCTTCCAACGTGGAATCGCCCTCAAATTGACCGGCAAAATCCTTGTTCATGCGCGTCAGCAATCTGGAAGCATCGGTTCGCGCGCTTGAGTCGATTCTTGCTGGTGTGTTGAGGTCGGCAATTGGGTTGGGACCTGATTGAAATGCCACTCCCTGATGGACCGCGGGAAGGAACCCGCTTGTCCAGTTGATCGCACCCCCTGCGGGATACTGCCTTGGATCTGGCAGCACAATGTATGCGGGGAGATTTTGGTTTTCGGATCCCAAACCATAGGATGCCCATGCTCCAAAATTGGGAAAGCCGTTGCGGTCCATCCCGCAATTCATCTGGAAAGTGGCGGGTGTGTGATTCGAATTCCTGGTGTGCATGGAATGAACAAAAGTCAGCTCATCCACACACTCGGCCAAGTGGGGAAGCAGATCACTCATCCAAAGACCGCTTTGTCCGCGTCGTTTGAAGGTATAAGGACTCCCCATCAAGCGTCCGGGCTTCAGCCGATGGGTTTTCATGGCGTTGCCGGTGTAGGTTTGACCGTTGCGTCGATCGAGTTCGGGTTTGTAATCGAACGCATCGACATGACTGACCCCGCCCAGTGCGCAGATGTGAATCACGCGTTGTGCTTTGGGCACGAACCCGGCTGGTCTGGGCAGGTAAGGGGAAGTCGAAGCCTGTAAACCTGCTTCCGATCCCAACAGCCAATGCAGCGCCACCGCTCCAAAACCGCACCCCGATTGTTTGAGGAATTGTCGCCGCGATGTTGCGTTGGTGGATGGCTGATTCGAATGATGAAACGGATTCATGATGGTGTGTGTTGGGTTGACCGGATTATTGCATGTAAAGAAATTCACTCGAGTTCAACAATACCCAGCAGACTTGTGACAGTCCGTGTTCGGTGGCCAGGGATTGATGTTCTTGCAACTCCTCCGCGCTTGGGTTGCGTTGCATGGTTCGTTGAAAAGCGGATCGAATGGTTTGGCTCAGGTTCTTGGGCCATTGTTGTTCCAAATACTGCGCCATTTTTGTGGCCTGCCGCAGGACGACCGAGTTGTTCATCAAGGTCAATGCCTGCAACGGTGTCGTGGTGATGCTTCGGTTTGGCATCAGATCGCTTGGGCGCGGGCAATCCAGCGAATCCATCAGGGGATCGTTGGCGGATTGAACGTGCGTGCGGTAAACGGAGCGCCGGTTGTAGGTCGCTCCCTGGTGGTCGGCCCAGGTGTAAAAATGGGAGTTGTTGACCTTGAGGGTATAGGATTTGTAACCAGGTCCTTCCATATCGTAATTGATTTCACCGCTGGCCACCAGCATGGCATCCCGGGCGACCTCGCCTTCAACCCGGCGCGGTGAAAACCGCCACAACCATTGATTCTCTGCGTCTTTTTCAATGCTCGTTTCATCCGGGGCGGATGATTGCTGGTAAGTGGCGCTGGACATGATGAGCCGGTGCATGTGTTTGACGTCCCAACCGCTGCGGATAAATTCGGTGGCCAACCAATCCAACAATTCCGGATGCGATGGACGCGCTCCGAGTTGGCCAAAATCATTGGGCGTGATGACCAGGCCGCGCCCGAAATGATAGTGCCAGATCCGATTCGCCATCACGCGGGCCAGGAGCGGGTTCGCCGGATCGGTTACCCATTCCGCCAGCGCGCGACGGCGTGAGGATTCTTTCGCGTCCGGCTGCAGCCCGAAATCAAAATCCAATTGACGCAGCATGCTCAGGCCGCCTGCGCTGACAGGTTCAAGCGGTTGTTGAACATCCCCGCGAGCGAGGACCTGGGTTACATCGGGTTCGCGAGGGTTCGCCGCGTAGGTTTTTGGAAGTCGATTGTCGAGGTCTTTGATTTTTTGTTCCAGAGATTTGATGGACCTGTTCAGCGTGGCATCCTTTTCCTTCTTCAGGGAAGTTCGTTCAGTCTTCAGTGTCTTCAATTCGGACTCAAGGGATGCGCGTGCTGAAGTGTAATCAGAACGTTCCTCCTTGGTCAGGATCGGGCGGTCGCCATGATGCGCTCCGTCCAATGCGGATTTGATGCGGTAATAATCCTTGAGCGGGATGGGATCGAATTTGTGGCTGTGACAGCGGGCGCAGTGAATGGTGGTGGCCAGAAATGTTTGGCCGAGTGTGCCGATCATTTCCTCCAGTTCGTCTTCGCGCACTTGTTTCCGACTGATGCGATTGACCTGATTGACTCCGACCTCATCCCATGGACCCGCAACCAGAAATCCAGTGGCAATGATCCCATCCGGGTTGACGGGTTCGATTAAATCTCCCGCGATTTGTTCGCGGACGAATTGATCGTAGGGTTTGTTCTGGTTGAAGGAACGGATCACGTAATCCCGATACCGCCAGGCATTCGGGCGATGTTTGTCGCGCTCGTATCCCTGGCTTTCGTTGAACCGCGCCACATCCAGCCAGTGCCGTCCCCAGCGTTCCCCGTAACGTGGCGACTGCAGCAATTGGTTGATGGCCTGATCGATGGCGGACGGGGAGGCGTCTTCCTCAAATGCCTGGACGGCTTCCCATGATGGAGGAAGCCCGGTCAGGTCCAGCCCCATGCGTCGGATGAGCTGGCGACGTTCCGCTGGTGGATTGAGGTGGAGTCCCTGCTTTTCAAGTCGATGTTGAATGAACAAATCGATTGGATTTTGCACGCGCCAGTTTTCCCCTGGAGGCGGAGGTGTCGGGGAAGTCACGTTCTGGTAGGCCCAATGACGATATAAGATGGATTCATTGTTGGCGTCAGCAGGCCAGTCGGCTCCCTGTTGGATCCACCTTCGCAAGGCCAATCGTTCATCCAGCGAAAGGCTGGCGCCTTCAGGAGGCATTCGCAGATCCGGATCCTGAGAATGGATGCGCTGAAGGATGGCGCTTTGGTCCGGGTGTTCGACATTGATGACCGGACCGTCCTTGCCGCCCTTCATTGTTGTGGTTTTCAGGTCGAGCCGCAGTCCGCCTTTCTGTTGATCGGGACCATGGCAAGCAATGCATCGACGGACGAGAACCGGTTGGATGTGTTGATCAAAATCGATGGACTCCGTTTGAACCGACGCGAGAGACAGGACGTTTCCCATGCAAACCAACAATGTCCAAAAGTGGCTGGTCGACATGAAATGAACTGGATGTGTATTTTGCCTCATAATCAGAATGAGTCCTGCGTGCCAACGGTTACCATGGACACCCCTGCGTTTCGTTTGGATATCGGGTATGGAGTCATCATAATAACTCAGGCAAAGGATTCAAAAGTTTTTTCAAGGATGCTGTGAGGTATCCAAAGCAGTGTCGAGCCACAACAGCCCAAAATGCGATATGGATTGCGGTAGCTTGATACCGCTTTGGATACGATCCGCATACGCAGTCGGTATCCGAATACCTCCAACTCGAACTTGTACTCTGACGGGGCCCAGAAATAGCAAATGGATCGTGGAGGGCAGTAGGACATCACAACGTTTCCCTGAGGTATCCAAAGCTGTGTCGAGCCACAGCACTCCAAAAAAAGGGTGGCACTTGATGTGTTTTGTTGGCTTTTCATTTTTTGTGGGTGGATTACATTGGCGGGCATGTATTCGAAGGATGATCGGTTGATGCCGATTCGACAGTTTATTTGTTTTCTTTGTTGGGGGGCGGTTCTTTGTCTGCCTCCGGGTTTGTTGGCGCATCCTATTTCCATGAGTACGGCGGTGGCTGATATTTATGAGGATCATGTTCAGGTGGAGTTGCGAATTTTGACCGAGGATTTGATGTTTTATCAGTCGCTCGAAGCCGATCAGGATCAGGTGCTGTCACGGGACGATCTTGTGAAAGGTGCGGATGCTCATCGTGCTTTTTTGACGAAATATTTTCGTGTGCTCACCAAGGATGGCGTCGTGCTTGAAGGGGAGTTCACGGAAGTGGATGCGGCTGAGATTCCTGAGGAGGGGGTGAGGCTCGATCAGGTGATGGACATCGGTGTTTATTTTCAATACCGGATCGGATTGGAAGAGCGTCCGGATTTTTTGACGTTCTCCCAGAATTTTGGGGGTGACGATGCCCCTGTGCCGGCGGTGATGGATTTGATCCTGTTGCAAAGTGGAGCGCGCTTGGATTTTCCTGTTCAAATCGGGCCGCGTTCGCCGCATTCCGTGGCCATTGACTGGGAAAATCCTCCGCGAAACGATCGTATGTACTGGCGCGAACGTCGTGATCTGATGCGTCAACGTCGGGAGGAGCTTTTAGGGATCACCAGTTACAGTTCCACCTATGCCTACATCTACGTGGAGCCTCATGAAATTCGGTTTGAGATTTTAACACCCCTTTTGACTCTGGATACCTGGCTGCCGGTTCAAAGGGAGGAGAAGGATATTCTTTCGGTTAAGGAGCAGGAACAACTGCAGGATTCCCTGGAAACGTTTTTACGTGAGAAGTGTAAAGCGGTGGTGGATGGGGTGGAGGTGACGCCGAATTTATCTCGACTGGACTTCTTCACGTTGGATATCCGGGACTTTGCCAAAAAGGCAGAGAAGCGTCCTGTGGGAATCCAGAACGCGCGCGCGGGCATGATTCTGACCTTCAGCACCAAAGGTGCTCCCAAAGCTGCCTCCATTGAATGGAACTTGTTCAATGATTTCACTCCGCTGTTGAATACCATGGTCTACATTTTCGATGGGAAAGGGGAACGCCACTTTTTTACGGAGAACGAACCGGTCTGGACATGGCAGCATGAAGGGGAGATGCCAGAGGCAAGGTCCTGGTTAAGTTTGCCCAAAGCCCCCGAGTTGCCGATCATGAGGGTTTCCATCCTGGGATTGATCTGTTCCTTTTTGGGAGTGATCGCGCTTTTAGCCGGAGTGGTTCGCATCAGGTTGTGGTGGGTTGTAGGTGGCGTGGGACTCATACTCGTTGCCGGGTTGGTCTGGCCCGTCGGGCTGCGGGCCATGCTGCATCCTTTTCAAGACGTGCCGAAAATATCGTTACAGGATCAATCGATGGTCGCTGAAGCGTTGTTGAAAAACGTTTATCGAGCGTTTGATTATGGGGATGATGAACAAGTTTACGACGCGTTGGAACGTAGCGCTTCGGGTGAGTTTCTGGAATCACTCTACTTGCAGATCAAGAAAGGTCTGGTCATTCAGGACCAGGGCGGAGCGCGTTCAAGGGTGCGTGAGGTGAAGTGGTTGAGCGGAGAACCTGAATCCTATCCAGAAAACGAAGTTGGATTTGCTTTGAAGATTCAGTGGGAAGTCACCGGAACGGTGGAGCACTGGGGGCATATTCATACACGGCAGCATGCTTACCAAGCGGTTCTGAAAGTTTCCGGCGTAAACAGGGAGTGGAAAATTGTTGATTTACAAGTGGTTTCCGAAGATCAGATCAAGTCGGTTACCGGTTTGCGGAATGCGGCATGAGATATTTTTGCTTTTGTAATAAGCGGCTCCGTGGGATAAGGATGGCATCATGAGTGGGCGAACGGCCGAAATCAATCGAAAGACGGGTGAGACACACATCCGTTTGAAGTTAAATATCGATGGCACAGGGGTTTATCGGAATCAAACCGGGATTCCGTTTTTCAACCATATGCTGGATCTGTTTGCGCGGCATGCCGTGCTGGATTTGGATCTGGAGTGTGATGGTGATTTGGATGTGGATGGCCATCATACGGTTGAGGATTGTGGAATTGCCTTGGGGGAGGCCTTTTTGGAGGCTTTGGGCGACAAGAAAGGGATTCGAAGATACGGTTTTGGTTTTGACCCCAAAAATCCTTTTACCGGAGAAGCCTACGTTCCTATGGACGAGTGTCTTGCGCGCTGCGTGATCGATTTTAGCGGGCGACCTTATATGGTGTGGAAGGGGATGGATGATCTTGGAATGAAGTGCATTACCGAGGACGAAAAAAATCAGGACATGTCCTCGCGCTTTCGTTTTGGATTGGCGCGGGAGTTTTTCCAGGGATTTACCAATGCGGCGAAGTGCAATTTGCATTTGGAACTTCTTTATGGAGAAGAGCCGCATCACGTGGTGGAAGTGCTGTTCAAGGCCTTTGCGAAGGCGGTGGATTTTGCCTGTTCGCATGATCCGCGCATCAGTGACAAAATTCCCAGCACCAAGGGAAAACTTTGAGTTTTGAGTGAATAGGAATCCTGCTTAGAGCGTCCCATCCAATGGCGGAAAACCAGTCATTTGAAGAATTAGATGAATCGGAAGTGGTGTCCGCCGCTCAGGCTGGTGACGCATTGGCGTTTGAGGAGTTGGTTCGGAGGCATGGCGACAAGATTTTCCGGCGTGCCCTGAGCATGTTGAGAGATGAGGATACCGCCCTGGACATGGCTCAAATGGCATGGATCAAGGCTTGGAAACGGTTGAAGCAGTTTCAGGGGGACAGCAGTTTTGCGACCTGGATGACGCGAGTCACCATCAACGTCTGTCTGGATCACATTCGAAAGATGAAACGCTGGAAATTTGCGGAATCGATCGAGGATCTGGATGAAAACTCGGGGGGCGTTGAACGGAAATTACCGGTAGTTGAAGCCAATCCGACCGAGGGATTGGAGAGAGAAGAATTAAGAGAAAAGATAGATCAGGCACTGGGACAATTGAGCGAAGGACACCGTGCCGTCATCGTCATGCATACGTTTGAAGAAATGGCTTACAAGGAGATAGCAGATGCAATGGGTTGCTCCATTGGGACCGTCATGTCGCGACTTTTTTATGCCAGGCGCAACCTGGCTTCCATTTTGCAACGCATGCTCAAAGAAGGGGAAACATCATGAACGAAGCATTGGCCATTCGGATACAGGCACATCTCGACGGAGAACTTTCCCAGGAGGCATCCAAACTATTACTGACCGAGCTGGAGTCCAACGCGGAAGGCAAGGAACTCCTGAAAGCCCTCCAGGCGGAGAATTCTCTCTTGAGCGCTGTGACCGAAAAGGAACATTCGCTGCCGGTTGCACATAGTTATTTTTGGAAAGGCATCGCTGAGGAGATTGCACCGGATGCCGACTTACCAGGCCATGCGCCGACGGGGCCGGTTGTCGAACCTTGGAAACGTTGGCTTTCCTGGTTGTTGCCTGCCGCAGGGGCTGCCTGTGTGGCTTTGGTAGCAATCATCCAGGGGTTGACCCCCGGGGCATCCGGCAACGTGTCGGGTGATGGAGATCGTTCCAAGCTGCGACGTGCACCCAGCTTTCACGAAATCGACAGTCGTCAACAAAACGCCGGTTTCATATCGTTCCGATCGGAATCCGAAGGTGTTTCCGTTGTATGGATCAGCAACGAATGACCTTTTTACCATTGCCCAATCGCGGTCAAACCTTTATGACGTTTTCAAACTGAATGAATTTATGAATTGGAATCGCCTCTCCATTTGTATAGCGCGCCGAAACCCGTCCTTGTGGATGTTGGTGTTGGCCGTTCACTGGTTGACAGCGTCATTTGCCGTTCAGGCAGCCGACTTGACGTTGTCCGCCCGTCTGGTTTGGGGTACCAACAAGGAGGCTCCCAAGGGGGAAGACCTGAAACCTGTTTCAGTAAAACTCAAGTCAAAGTTCGTCAATATTTTCAAATGGATGAACTACTATGAGATTTCGAACAAAGAATTCACCTTTCCGAAACACGCCGGCAAAAAGACCCGCTTGAGTCCCAAGTGTGAAGTCATCATGGAAATCATTGAAGATGACACACTGCAGGTAAAGGTCTTTGGAGAGGATCAACTCCAGCGCACCGTCAAGCATCCTCTAAAACCCCTCATCAAAGATGGCGAATTATTCGTGGTGGCGGGTGACGACAAGGACAGCTATGGAGACGCCTGGTTCCTCGTGATCGCGCATCCTGACATCGACAAGGAAGCCGAAGACAAGAAGGAAGAAAAGAAGTAGTGACTTCTGCCTGACTTTTGGGGTTTCGGTCGTGAGGTTGTATCCTTGCTATCTACCTTCTCCTGTTTTCCAAATAATCCTTGGCAATCTGCCCAAGGCCATGGATGATTCGTCCTTAATATTTACCTCTACCAAAAATCTGCTTTAGCCGGGGGGAGAGGTGTATCAATGACAGCATGATTATGGAATTATCCTATCATTTTAAGAAAAACGGGCTCCTTCTGTTAGCCAGTATGATGATGGCTCTCAGCACTTGGGCGCAGGCTGCTGAAACGGCCATTCGACTTGCCACTCAGCCTGGAAAATTGCGGTATGATGTGGAGACCTTTGCGGTGAAACCAGGGGTGGACGTGGTGCTGACCTTCGTCAATAACGACGAAATGCAACACAACCTGCTCATTGTCCGGGGAGAAGAGGGCATCACATTGAAAGTGGCGCAGAAAGCCTGGGCCATGGGGCCGGGAGCGGCGGATAAGCAGTTTGTGCCGGATATGGACGGAGTGGTGCTTGTTCACAGTCGCGTGTTGAACCCTGGACAGCAACAAACCATTCACTTCAAGGCCCCCGATCAAACGGGTATTTACCCTTATGTGTGCACTTTGCCCGGACATGCTTTTTCGATGAAAGGCAATATGGTGGTGACGGATGATCCCGATTCAGTGAAAATTGACAAACCGGAAGAGGACGAAACTTTGGGGAACAATTTTGTGCTGCACCCCCATCACAAGCCCATCGTCAAACGCGCCTTCGTTCAGGACGGTCCACCACGCGCCATCAATGTCGGAATTCCCGGGGGAATCAACTATTGCTTCGATGCGGAGTCTTGCACCGTGGCTTTTGCTTGGTTTGGCCCTTTTCTGGATATCGGGCCCGATTGGGGGCGCAATGCCAATGAACGCGGTGGTCGTCCGGTCCGTGTCCTTGGTGAGCGATTCGACGCGGGGCAGCCCGTGTTCCCGGTGCGACTGGGCGGTAAGAACATCCCGTCTCAAGTTCGGTTCAAGGGGTATCGATTGCATGGCATGAATGCCCCGACTCTGGAGTTTACCGTCAACGGAGCCTGGGTTAAGGAAACCATCACGCCGTCCGAACAGGGAATCGGTTTGAAATATGCTTTTGAAATGGATCCCGGGCTGGTCACTCCGGTGTATGTGTATGTCGATCGAAATGACGCCGAGGTAGTCGTTTCCCATGGCACATGGGAAGGTTCATGGCTGAAAATTGCGCCAGAGGACATTGCCTCGTTTTCCATCACCCGTTTTTATCAACCTTGACCCATCGTATCCTCATGAAGATTCCAAATTTAAACAAAACAGTCTGGACGAAACTAATTTGCAGCTTGTTCCTGGCAAGTTGCTGGAATGCGTTTGCCGCCGAGGAACGGTCGCCGTCAAACATCCCCGCAGGGTATATTGTTGAAACGGTTGAAATCCCAGAGGGCATCACGCTCGGTGTGGGCGGGATCGCTTTTGCTCCGGATGGCGCCGTGTTTTTAACCTCTCGTGAAGGCCAGGTGTGGCGTCTTCAGAATGAGAAATGGAGCTTGTTCGCCGACGGATTGCATGAGGTGCTCGGGATCTACATCGACCCGGTCACTTCTGAAATCTGGGTGATGCAACGCCCGGAACTGACCAAGCTCATCGATGAAGATGGTGACGGCACCGCGGATGTGTTCCGCACGATCAATGCCGAATGGGGGTTGACCGATAACTATCACGAATACGCTTTCGGCATTGTGCGAGATTCTTCCGGTAACTTTTATGGAACACTGAACACCAGCCTCAGTTGGGTGGGCTGGGCGGGAAGTTCGAAGTGGGATGTCGGTCGTGTTCATGATGGCAAGATGGGGCGCGCTGCGCGTTACCGTGGTTGGTCGTTTCAAATCACACCGGACGGTCGGTTTGTTCCCTGGTCTTCCGGTATGCGTTCACCGGCCGGGATCGGTATGAATAAAATGGAAGAGATTTTTTATACGGACAATCAAGGTGATTGGAATGGATCTTCCACCCTGCAGCATGTGGTCAAAGGTCGTTTTCACGGGCACCCGTCTTCCTTGATGGATCACCCTGATTTTCAAGGGCAGGATCTGAATGCCATTTCGGTGGAAGCTTATCGGGAACTTCGCACGCCTCCGGCCGTGTTCTTCATTCATGGTGATCTTGCCAACTCCCCTGGAGAACCTGTTTTTAACGAGACCGGCGGACAATTTGGCCCTTTCGAAGATCAAATCTTTGTGGGAGATCAGACGCGATCCAATCTCATGCGCATTTATCTCGAGAAAGTGCAGGGAGCCTATCAGGGTGCCATCTTCAATTTCATTGATCCCATGCAAAGCGGCATCGTACGAAATCAGTTCGACAAGAATGGTGTGTTGTATGTGGGACAGACCGGACGCGGTTGGCGTTCGGTGGGGGATCAAATCTTCGGACTGCAGAAAGTTCGCTGGGACCGCCGCACAACGCCTGTTGAAATGCAATCCATTCGCCTGACAACGACCGGATTTGAAATCCGGTTCACGCAACCGATGGATGAGGACTTACTCAGGGACCCCGGCAGTTATGCCATTCGACAATGGCATTACCTCTATCGCCCTGAATACGGATCTCCAAAAGCGGATCTCACCAAATTGGAACCATCCGGGATCCAGATCACCCACAACGGCATGGGGGTGCGACTCGAACTACCATTGGTGACCGGAAAGGTGTATGAATTCAAACTCAACGGAATGCAGTCTGCATCCGGATCGGATCTTACCAACCCGATCGGCTGGTATACATTGAATCGCTTGCGGCTGGACGATCTGCGTTGAACCGAACAGGCGTCGTGATGGCCCCATAGTGCTTATTCAAAGGTCAGGGATTTGGCCTTTTGGATGTCGTTCCGGATTTGCTGCTGAAGCGCTTGGACGTCAGGGAATCGTTGTTCGTCCCGGATGCGTTTCTTCAATTCCAGCGACAGGAACTCACCATAGATGTCCCCATCGAAATCCAAAAAGTGGACTTCAGCCTGGGTGCGGGGCCTGGCGTGATTCAGGGTGGGGCGGGTGCCGATATTCAACACTCCCCGCAATGGCATTCCATTGTGTATTGCTTCCACTGCATAAACTCCGGATTTGGGCAATGCGAGTGATTGGCTGTTGAGGTTTGCCGTGCGAAAGCCCAGTTTTCGCCCCAGTCCGTCTCCTTTGATCACTTCACCTGCCAGGCAGTAATTGCGTCCGAGTAATCTGGATGCCTTGGTGATATCTCCTTCGGAAAGCAGACTTCGAATACGCGTGCTGCTCACAGCTTCTCCATCGCATGTCACGGCCGATTTGCATTCGGTTCGGAATCCCCATTCCCTGCCCAGTTGCTTGAGTAGATCGATATTGCCACTTCGACGGTGTCCAAAAGCGAAATTGTCTCCCACACAAATTTCTGCCAGTTGGCCGCAGTAGGATTTGATTTGCCGGATGAATGATGTTCCGTCCAGTTGTCTTAATCCTTCGTCGAAAGGAATGATCCAGGCGATATCCAATCCCGAGGCGTCCAGTAATGATTCTTTCAACGCCTGAGGATAAATCAAGCCGGGCGCATGTTCGGGCGCCAGGACGCGCGCGGGATGTTCCTGAAAGGTCAGAACCAGTGCCAAGCCGGCATCTGCCTTTGCTTGCTTGATGATGTGATTCAGCAATGCCTGGTGGCCTTGGTGCAATCCGTCGAACATTCCAATGGCGCAGTGGACAGGACGTTCCTTCTGAGCGATGGATTGGAATTCACGAATGATTTGCATGACACCAGCAATCAAATGATTTTTATCTCGAGCTTGCCAGCGGAGTCGGAACGATCAGTGATTTGCTTAGCGTTCCGAGATCCTGGTCGAGAATATCGTTCAGCGGTCTGGCATCCTTGACATTGAAATCACCGGAGACCGTTCGTCGCAATGTCTTCAAATAAGCGCCACAACCAATTTGTTTTCCCAGATCGTGCGCCAGACTGCGAATATAGGTGCCCTTGGTGCAGGCGATTTCAAAGGTGCATTCGGGAGCCGTGTAGTCCTTGACGCGGAAATAATAAACATGAATCAAACGAGGCGGTCGCTCGACTTCGATGCCCTTGCGTGCGAGCTTGTAGAGAGGAACTCCGTCTTTCTTGATGGCTGAGACCATGGGGGGCGTCTGCATCTGATCACCCTTGAATGCGGCGGCGAACTTGTTCATGTCTTCCAGAGTCAGATCCGGCACGTCGCTTTCCGATACGGTTTCACCGTCCACATCGTAACTGTTCGTTTCCCGGCCCAGTTCGATGCTCCCCTGGTAAACTTTGTCTTGCCCCATCAGACGTTCGGATAGTTTGGTGGCCTTGCCAAGAACGAGAATCAACAGGCCTGTTGCGTTTGGATCCAGTGTCCCGCAATGCCCGACTTTCTTGATGTGGAATTTTCTGCGAACCCTATCCACCACATCATGGGATGTCATGCCAGGGGGTTTGTCGACGAGTAAGATGCCGTCCGGAGTGGTGTTTTTAACCATCGGATAAATTGATATAAATAAAGATTAAAGATTTTCGGGAGGAACAGCCTGAATGGCTTTGCGGATGGCGGCAATCACGCGGCGTTGTACCGTCATGGGTTTGCCTTCGATACGAGCGCCGGATGCAGCCTTGTGTCCGCCTCCACCAAACTGTTTGGCGATTTCATTCACATTGATCTCCGGATGTTTCGAGCGAAGACTGATGCGTGTTTCACCTTGTTCAATTTCTTCGAACAAACAGGCCACTTCCACCGGTTCGATGGAGCGAATGTGATCGATCAATCCCTCGGTGTCCTCACGCGTTGCCCCGGACTTGGAGTAATCCGATTTCTTCAACCACAAATAGGCAATACGGTTTTCTTCGGTGAGTTTGAATTGATTGTAAACGCGTCGCAACAGCCGGACGCGGGGAAGGGGGTAGGATTGGTAAACTTCATCACAGATGCGGGCAAGATTGGCGCCTCGTTTGACCAGTTCCCCGGCAATTTCAAATGTTTCCGGGCTTGTCGAGGGATATTGAAATGAACCGGTATCCGTGGATATTGCGGTGAACAGGCAGTCCGCCATCTCAGGCGTCATGGGACAACGTGCGGCCTTGATCAGTTGAAAGATCATTTCGCCACTGGACGAGGCATTGGATGCAATCCAGTTGAGATCCCCGTAGCGTGTATTGCTGGGGTGGTGGTCAATATTGATCACCACTTTATGTTCCTTGATGGCATCTCCCACCGTGCCCAATCGATCATAAGAAGCTGCGTCCACAGCGATGATACAGTCAAACTGTTTGTCAGCCTCCGGGCATTGGCAGATCCCGTCGGGATCCATGAATTTCAGTTTGGCCGGTGCGGGATCCTGATTCCAACAGACAACATCAAATCCCTGAGCTTTGAGCGCCATGGTCAGGGCCAGTTGTGAGCCCAGGCAGTCACCGTCGGGTCGAATATGCCCCACGACACAGAAGGTTTGGTGCTTCTTGATTTCCTCCAGGATCTTGATGGCTGATTTGGGTGCTGCCTTCATGAGGGCGATTCCTCGGAGTGCTCCAGCTCGTCGATGATATTGAGCACTTGGTTGCCTTTTTCGATGGAGTCGTCGAATGCGAAACGAACTTGAGGGGAATATTTCATAACCACCCGGCTGGAAATATCCTTTTGCAACTCGCCACGATGTTCGCTCAGATGATGCGCAGCCTTTTTGCGTTGATCCTTGGTTCCCACATGGCCCAACAGGATTTTGGCATGCTTCAAATCACCTGAAACAAAGACTTCGTGAACGGAAACCAGACCGTAAGATTCCAGTGGCAGATGTTGCCGCAGCATATCTCCGGCTTCTCGTTTCAATAGCTCGCGGATGCGTTGATGCCTCAAGGACTGCATGAATCTGCTTGCTGTCTGCCTTACAGCTGTTGGGCCACTTTTTCGAGTGTGTAGGTCTCGATGATGTCTCCCTCCTGATACCCCTGGAATCCATCAATACGAATACCACATTCCATTCCATTGCGAACTTCCGGTGCTTCGTCCTGGAAGCGGCGCAGTGATTGGATGAGACCTTCGTAGATAAGGTTGTCCTTACGGTAAACACGAGTGCGTCCACGCACCAGTTTGCCGTCGATGACGTAACTTCCCGCCACGGCTCCGCCTTTGGAGAGATCGAAGACTTTGCGGACTTCGGCCTTGCCGGTGACTTGCTCGCGGGTGATCGGATCCAGCAGGCCGGCCATGGAGTCCCGGACTTCGTCAATCAATTCGTAAATGATGCTGTAAAGCTTGATCTGAACACCTTCCCGTTTGGCTGTGTCCGGCACTCCTGTATCAAGTTTGGTATGGAAACCAATCACAATGGCACGGGAAGCGGATGCCAGCATGACGTCGGAATCCGTAATGGATCCGACCCCGTGATGGATGACATCCAGATCCACTTTGTCGGAATCGATCTTGTTGAGCGCATCCACAATGGCTTCGGTAGAACCTTGTGTGTCAGCTTTGACCACCACTTTGAGTGTTTTGGAAGCGCCTTCTTCCAAGGTGTTGAAAAGGTTTTCCAAGGTGACGGCTTTGCGGCGATCGGCGGATTTTTGACGCGCTTCTTCGTTGCGCTCTTCTGCCAGTTTACGCGCCTGTTTTTCCGATTTGACGATGTTGAATTCCAAACCGGCTTCCGGGACACCGTTCAATCCGAGAACTTTCACGGCTACGGAAGGACCCGCTGTCTTGAGTCGATTGCCTTCTTCGTTGATCAGGGCTTTCACGCGTCCCCAGAAGGATCCGCAGATCATGGCGTCGCCTACTTTCAAAGTTCCCTTCCGGACCAGCACGGTGGCGGTGGGTCCGCCCTGTTGCATGCCGGATTCGATGACATTGCCGGTTGCGTTTCGATCGGCGTTTGCTTTGAGTTCGAGGACTTCGGCCTGGAGCAGCACCATTTCCAACAAGGTATCCACACCCTGCTTGGTGACGGCTGATACATCGACAAAAATAGTTTCACCACCCCACTCCTCACACATCAAACCGCGATCCTGCAGCTGTTGTCGAGCCTTCAACGGGTTGGCCGAAGGATGGTCGCATTTGTTGACCGCAACAATGATGGGAACACCCGCGGCTTTGGCATGGTTCAGAGCTTCGATGGTTTGAGGCATGACACCATCGTCTGCCGCCACCACCAGAATCACAATATCAGTGACATTGGCTCCGCGAGCCCGCATGGCGCTGAACGCGGCGTGACCCGGAGTGTCTAGAAAGGTAATTTGCTGAATCTCATCCGGACGCTCAGGATGTGGGAAATGGATGGTGTAGGCACCGATGTGTTGTGTGATGCCTCCCGCTTCACGTGAAACCACATTGGATTTGCGGATGACGTCCAGCAGGGTGGTTTTTCCATGATCCACGTGCCCCATGATGGTCACCACCGGAGGTCTCAATGAGAGGTCTTCATCTTTGTCCCGATGGTCGAGTTTGACCTTCTCCACCGTCTTGGTAACACCTGCACCTTTTTCACGTTTCTCGACTTCGAACCGGAATCCGTGCTTGGCGCAAACTTGCTTGGCAACCGGTTCTTCGATGGCCTGGTTCACCGTTGCAAACACATTGAGTTCCATCAGATCAGCGATCAATTGGAACGGCTTGCGATCAATTTCCTGGGCCAGATCACGGATGATGATCGGGGGTTTGAGTGTGATCAGTTTGCCGGATTCAGGGATTTTGAATTTCTGAACAAATTTGGGTTTGGGCTTTGGTGAGGAGGAACCGGCTGTGTCCTGGCCCTGTCCCTGTCCCTGTTGTCCGGGGCGGCTCTGGAATCTTGCGCCGGCTGATTCGCGTTCCTTTTGTTTGGCCTTTTTACGCTGTTCCCGTTCTTTGCGACGATCCGCCATACGGGTCTGCTTGCTTTGTCCGGCCGGTTTCGTTGGAAGCTGAATAAAACCTACTTTTGCTCCCAGGCCCGGTGCGGGGGCTTCTTTGGGGGCTTCGGGCTGAGCCGGTTGGTCGGGCTCTTCTGCCGGGGGCTCTTCTGTCAAAGCTTCAGGGGATTTGTCATTCCCAGCGGCAACTTCCTCGGTTTGTTCCGGTTCAGCTTGCTCTTCCTGGCTTTCGGGGGCAGGTGTGGTTGCCTTGGTTTGTTCGTCTGCAGGTTCAGGTTCGTCTGCCGGCGTCGCACTCTCAGGAGTTACATCCCCGGTGACGTCTTCTTCCTCTTCTGTCGCTTCCGGCTCGGCGTGAATCACTTTGATGGCCGGTTCTTCGGTGCCTGTATTTTCCTCGGTTTCCCGGGCTGTTGGTGCGTCCTCTGCAGGCGTCTCGTTCTGTTGTTCGGAAGACGCTTCCTTGTCGTCCTTCTTGACGACGACAATGCCTTCGGATTCTGAGGTGGCGGGAGTTTCCTCTTCCTTGGGGCCACCCAATTCTTTGATCAGATACTCCGCAGAGATTTTGTCAATCGAGCTGGATGGTACTTTGGCGTTTGCGATCCCCAGGTCCTTGGCGCGTGCGATGACTTCCTTGTTGGGCATGCCAAGGGTTCTGGCGATATCGTATATACGAACGGGCATAAATTTAATGTGGCAAGTCCGACGTCAAGGAGGAGATTGTCGGCTTGCTTTAACTTTTCTTGCAATTTGTTATTCTTAGATGGCTCGATGCCTCTCTGGGCGAACTAGGATGCCTCACCCTCCTCTGATGGGGCATTTCTTCGCTGTGTTTCCGTTTGAACAGCTTCCAAAATCTCTTTTGCTGCGTCACCAATCCCGGGAATCTCGTTCAAATCATCCATTTCCACTTGAAGGAGATCTTCCAGGGTATGAAAACCACTGTTGACAAGAGCGGTGGCCTGTTCTTCGGAAATACCATTGATGCTGGCGAAGGCGTCTACAGCCTGTGCCACTTTTTCTTCAAATCCAAGTGTCTTTTCTTCGCGAGCCTGAATGTCGACGTGCCAGCCGCACAACTTGGATGTCAAACGGGCGTTTTGACCGCGTTTGCCGATGGCCAGGGACAGTTGTTCTTCGTCAACCATCACATTGAGACGTCTTCTTTCTTCGTCGATGTCAATGGATTGAAGCTTGGCGGGATTCAGTGCGTTGGCAACGAATTGTGTGATATCCGGATCCCAGGGGATGATATCCACTTTTTCGTTGTTCAGTTCACGGACGATGTTTTTGACACGTTGCCCGCGCAAGCCGACACACGCGCCCACCGGATCCACTTTTTCGTCTCTGGAATAAACAGCCAATTTGGTGCGGTAGCCGGGCTCTCTGGCGATGGCTTTCACCTCAATGGTTCCGTCGTTGATTTCCGAAACTTCCAGTTTGAAGAGTTTGATGACAAAATTGGGATCAGCGCGGCTGAGAATAATTTCCGGACCGTGAGACCCTGTGTCCACAGCCTTGACGAAGCATCGCACGCGTTCTCCCACCTGGTACTCTTCGGTGGGCACTCGTTCGCGATTCGGGAGGAGTGCTTCAAATTTTCCTAAATCCAGATAAACATCCGATCGTTCAAACCGACGCACAATGCCGCTGACAATATCGCCCGTCCGATCTTTGAATTCGCTGTAAATGAGCTGTTTTTCGGCTTTTCGGATGTGCTGAAGGAGTGCTTGTTTGGCGTTTTGTGAGGCAATACGGCCAAAGTTTTCGGGAGTCACCTCGACTTCAACTTCTTCACCCAACTGAGCGTTGGGGTGGTGGCGTTTGGCTTCCGCCAGGGAAATGTGATCGTGTTTGGACTCCGGTGCTTCCATGACCATCAGTGTCGCAAACGCTCGAATATCGCCGGATTTGGGGTCAATTTGGACGCGCAGATCTCTTGCCGGTCCCACGGCCTTTTTGGCCGCTGAGATCAGCGCTTCTTCGACAGCCTGAAGCAAGACATCTTTGCTGATGCCTTTCTCCCGCTCCCAGTATTCTAATATGGCTAATAAATCTGCATTCATCCGCGAGATTCCTTTCCCGTTAAAGAGAACAAAAAAGCCGGCTGAAAATCGCCGACTCTGGCGTGCCGCCCAATGCGGCCTTAAATTGTTATGGAACAAACTAAATGGGGCCAAGTATAGCGTCAAGTTCGTTTTATGGGCAAAATGATCCTGTTCAGCGATTGAACTGTGTGCGGATTCATTCAGGATGGATCGATGGAGTTTTCAAGGGAGGATGGGTGTTTTTGAGGCCGAAAAATCAATGGTTTACTTCCGTTGACACCGCTGCCAGCTATGCACAATAATAGGGTGCTTGCCTGAAAACGGAAGCCGCCTCGATCTCAGTCCGGTTGAACATATGATATGAATGATTTGAATCAAGAAACACCCAGAGCCCCACGCGAACACTTGGCCAATGAGTTGCAGTCTATCATCCAGGATGCCGAAGCTCTCTTGAACGCCACAGCTTCGGAAAAAGGCGAAAAAGTAGATTCTGCTCGTGCCAAGATGAAAGACGCGCTGGAGCGGGCCAAGGCAAACTACAGTACCCTAGAGGGAAGGGCTCTGGCTCATGCCAAAGCAACGGATGAAGTGATACGAAGGCACCCTTACGAAACACTGGGATTCGGATTCGGGATCGGTCTCGTGCTTGGATTGTTATTGAACCGGCGTTAATGCATGTCGCATGAATGCTCCCAAAGACAACAGTGAGACCTCATCGGCGGTGCTTGATTCCGCAGGGCGCTGGTCGGAATCACTTTTAAGTTTCTTTCGAACACGTATCGAACTCTTTCTTCTTGAGCTTGAAGAGGGGAAGATTCACCTGGCTGAAATGCTGATATGGCTGGTGTGCCTGGCTGTCTTCGCGTTGGTGTTTATTGGAGTTTCCTCCTTGGCATTCTTGTATTTCCTTCCGGCAGGGTGGCGCGGTGTGGGGCTCGTTGGGCTTTCTTTGGTGTATGGTTTGATGACTGTTTTTTGTTTGTTTCGTCTGCGGCGCCTGGCGCAATTGGAATCTCCCATGTTTCAAGCCTCTTTGGAACAGTTGAAAAAGGATCAATCATGTTTTTCGAATCCAAAATAAAAGTCAATCAAGTGCGTAAGCAAATGATTGTGTTGGAATGTGATACACAGCGCCTCTTAATTGAGGAGCGTTGGCGTGATTTGCGGGGGCGCGTTGGGTTTGGGGGGCGAGCCTTCGATGGGGGAAGTGGACGCTGGCAGCGCCTGGCCACCTTGGTGGCGCCGGTGGGAGCATTCCTGCTGACCCGCTGGTTCCGGCGCAAAGAAACATCGTCAGGGCAAGGGGCTGGCTCATCCACCGGTGATTTCTTGAGTTTGCTGGGTTCTTTTTTTGATTGGATGGGGCGTTATCATCGTTCCTGATTGTTCTTAATGAGTTTTTTGGGATGAAAAGATTCCAAGGGGGGGGGCTTGGTTTCAATTGGGGCTCTTTTCCTGATGTTGGTTTAATGTGTTCTGTACGAGGATTTTTGTGGGATTCGGAACCAATCCTGCTGCATTTTTCGTGATCCGATACCCTGGGAGAACGGCATGAAAGCGGTCCAGACGAGCTGGTGTGCTGTTGAAACAGCCTTGTGGTCAATTGGATGTTGATGAAATGGATAGTGAGACACCTGACATCGAAGTGGAAAAAGAGAAAGAATCCAACTCCTTGATGGCATTGCTTTGGCCTTTTGATGAGTTGCGAAAGCTGAGTGAAATGGATAATCGCAACTTGTTGGCGATTACGGCAATTGGTGTCGTGCCGATGGCTATCCTTACTTTGTTTTCCGGCTTGATCCGTGAGCAGTTTGCGTTTGTTCTGACCGGGCTGTACTTCTCGGTGCTCTGGTCCATACTCTTTTATAACCTGTTTCCAGCTCCAGCGATACGCATCGGCACATCCGTTTTTTGTTTCCTTGGGACGGCGTTGGTGTCAGTCAGTTTTCTGGCGTTGATATTTAAACTTCCTTTTGTTCAGCTTGATTTTGAAATGCTCAGATCTCCCAATCACCTGGAGAGGTTTGCCGGGTTTTGGTTATGGGTTGGATTTCCGGAGGAGTTGGTGAAGGTTTTCATGCTCTATGTGCTATCGAAGCGAAAGGATATTCTCTTCCCGAGTACGTATGCGTATTATGGCATGATGTGCGGTTTGGGTTTTGGGATTTATGAAGGTATGGATTACCAGATGGGGGCTAATCACCAATTGGCTGAGAGTCCGGGAGAATATTTGTTTTTGAACCTGCTTCGCTTGACCACGCTTCCGGTGTTGCATGCTGTCTGGACGGGTATTGCAGGTTTTTTCCTCGGTTTTCTTTTTCTTTATCGGCAGAAGAGAGTTCTTCTTTTTGTGGTGGCATTGGGATTGCCTTCCGTTTTGCACGCTCTATTCAACGCTTTTAACCATACGGTGGCCAGCCTTGGGCTTGCAATTATGAGTGTCCTGGTTTTTAGCCTTTACTTTGCCAAGCATGAAACGCTGAATTACTTCCTTGGGAGACAGCAGTGATCGGTGTGCTTGGCAGAGTTTGTCAGGATGAATCAAAATCAAACTTGATCGTCCTGTTACATTCTGGTCATACTTTCGTCACATCCTTTCGGGCGCTCGTTTCGGTCTTGTTCGCGATAAGATAACATCCTTGTCATTAGATTAATGTGAAAGTTTTTAGTGGTACGTCCAATCTGCCTTTGGCAACCAAAATCACCGATTACATGGGGATTCCGCTCGGACGCTGTAAAGTCAGTGCTTTTCCGGATGGGGAAACCTTTGTAAAGATCGAAGAAAACGTGCGTGGACAGGATGTTTTTGTTCTGCAATCCACATCGCCTCCCACCAATCATCACCTGATGGAAATGTTCATCATGATCGATGCATTGCGAAGGGCGAGTGCATCTAGGATCACTGCTGTGTTGCCGTTTTATGGCTATGCCCGACAGGACCGCAAAGATCAGCCCCGCGTTCCGATTACGGCCAAGCTGGTGGCCAATCTGATCGTTGCAGCCGGAGCACATCGTGTGCTGACAATGGATCTGCACGCTCAACAAATTCAAGGGTTTTTCGATATCCCTGTGGATCATTTGTATGCGGCGCCGGTGATGTACGATTATCTGAAGAAAAAAAATGTGCAGGATCTCGTCGTGGTCAGTCCAGATGCCGGTGGTATCAAGATGGCACACGCCTACTCCGAGGTCCTTGGGTGCCCGCTTGCCATCGTTGCCAAACGGCGGAAAAGTGCCACGGAAATCGAAAGCATGACTTTGATCGGTGATATCGAGGGCAAATCCGTCTTGTTGGTGGATGATCTCACTGAAACCGCCGGAACCCTGACCGAAGCCGCCCGCCTGCTCAAGAAACAGGGGGCGCGATCCATTTTTGCCTGTGTTTCACATGCACTGCTGAATGATCTCGGAATTGAAAGATTAAGAAAATCAGATATTGACGAGTTGATAACAACTGATACAGTCCTTCGCTCCGCCGTCGAAGGCGTCAATATCACCACCTTATCGGTGGCAGGACTTTTGGGCGAAGCGATCAAGCGAATTCACAACAATTCGTCGGTCAATTCGCTTTTTGAGTTTAACGGCGCGCGAACGAGTTAAGCGGAATGACCTTTGCGAAACGCAATCAAGTTTAGACATATAAATACATGGAAGCGGTAGCCTTAAATGCCCAATCTCGCAGTGAATTGAAGCGGAGTCGTGTTAAGAAACTCCGTGACAACGGCGTATTGCCAGGAGTGCTCTACGGTGGCTCGGAAGATCCTAAAGCGGTCTCTATTTGTGCCACAGAATTCACCAAACTGATGAAACACTCCGCTTCGGAGAACATTCTGGTCGACCTCGCCGTGGATGGCGGGAACCTTCTGGCCATGGTGCAGGAAGTGCAACACCATCCGCTTTCAGGAAATGCGCTGCATGTTGACTTCCGCGAAGTGCGTGCCGATCAACCTATTATCGCCACGGTGCCTATCGAGCCTCGCGGTGAAGCCTACGGTGTTAAAAATGAAGGCGGTCTGCTCGAACACGTTTTGTTCAGCATCAAAGTCAAGGCGCTGCCCAAAGATTTACCTGAGGTCATCGACGTTGATGTAACCGAAATGCGATCCGGTCAAACCATGCACTTGGGAGAAATTCCTTTGCCGGAGAACCTGGAAGTGATCGGAGAAAAAGGGATTCCCGCATTCTCCATCTCGGTCGGACGTGCCGCACGCGCCGAAGCTGCTCAGGAAAAAGCCGCAGCAGCCGCAGCCGCAGCTAAGTAATTTTTTAAAGTTAAAGATGGAGGAAAGAAAGTTCCTCCATGACAACTCAAAACCGTTTCGAGCTCGAGATGAATTATCGTATGCTCGTCGGTTTGGGGAATCCGGGAAAAGGCTATGAGCAGAACCGGCACAATGTCGGGTTCATGCTTTTGGATCAACTGGCGATCGGCTGGCAATGTGCCCTGAAT
>Ga0181588_10000461_pt1 | contig 36515 bp, 28 predicted proteins | sample 071ome_26_FD_148607 | JGI IMG/M metagenome (GOLD analysis project Ga0181588, IMG submission 148607) | Coastal salt marsh microbial communities from the Groves Creek Marsh, Skidaway Island, Georgia - 071409BT metaG (spades assembly) | ecosystem: Environmental > Aquatic > Marine > Intertidal zone...
TCTATCGCGAATGCGTCGACACGAATCTATGACGCGAAGCGACGGCGCTCTTTAATCACCTGAAAGGGCGCGACCTCAATCTCGTGAACACCGACATCGATATCGATGTTCTTCACGCACAACGTCACCCGCAGAGAACGTCGAGTCACCCTGAGACGACACTTTTCCACCTGTTGGAACCGAACAGAACAGAACAGAACAGAACAGAACCGACGACGACGACGACGACGGCGTTACTACCACTGCGACGAACGGTGCTCGATAGAGCGTGCGCGGCGTTTGTGTTTTCTCTCACCGCGCCCGCGTGCGGATCGTCGGCGGGGGTCGGATCGTCTGCGGCGCGCGCGTCCGACGACGGCGGCGGCGGCGAGAGATCTTACTCGAGCATAGGCGACGCCCGACGAGTGTTAGGGTTGCGGTTTTCGTCCACGACGGCGGGAGAGGCGACGATGGGGGACACGAGCACTCGGGCGTTTTATGAAGAGATTCGCGATGGGAGCGCGGGGGCGTTCAAGTACGCGGTGAACGGGACGTGGAGGACGTCGGCGAGCGGATCGACGTGCGACGCTTTGAACCCGTCCAGGGGGAACGCGAGGTCGAGCTCGTTTCAAGCGTGCACGACGCAGGAGGTGGATGAGGTGTTCACGGCGGCGAAAAATGCGCAGCGAGGGTGGGCGAAGACGCCGTTGCACGCGCGAGCCAAGTTGTTGCATGAAGCGGCGAGGTTGATGCGGGCGCACGCGGAACCGATGGCGCTGGCGTTGACAAACGAAGTGGCTAAGGGGGCCAAAGATGCGCGTGTTGAGGTTGAGCGCTCGGCGGATTTGATTGAATACACCGCGGAGGAAGGGGTGCGGTTGCTCGGGGAAGGGAAGCTTCTCATGAGCGATTCTTTCCCGGGGAATTCGAGGAATAAGTTGTGTCTGGCGAGTAAGGTGCCTGTGGGCGTCGTGTTGTGCATCCCTCCGTTTAATTACCCAGTCAACCTGTGCGTGAGCAAGATTGCCCCGGCGCTTATCGCTGGTAACACGGTTGTCGTCAAGCCGCCGACGCAAGGGTGTACGGCGACTTTGCACATGATGCAATGTTTCATCAAGGCGGGCTTCCCGCCGGGTACGGTGAATGCGTTGACGGGGCGCGGAGGAGAGATTGGCGATTATCTCACGACGCACCCCGAGGTAAATGCGATTTCGTTCACGGGTGGTGAAACCGGTATTCGCGTCGCGCAAAAGGCGGGTATGGTGGCGCTTCAGACGGAGCTCGGTGGTAAGGATGCCTGCATCGTCTTACCGGATGCCGATTTGGATTTAGCCGCAAAGTCAATCGTCAAGGGTGGCTTTTCCTACAGCGGTCAACGATGCACCGCAGTCAAGCTCGTCGCCGTCTTCGAGGAGGTTGCGGATGAATTATTGAGCAAAGTGAACGCGCAAATCGCCCAGCTTTCGGTGGGTTTACCCGAGGACAACGCCAACATCACCGCCGTCGTGTCCAAGAGTTCGGCGGATTTCATCGAGTCTCTCGTCCAAGACGCCGAATCCAAGGGCGCCAAGCTCTGCCAAGAGTGGCGTCGCGAAGAAAACCTCATCTGGCCCTTGTTGATTGACAACGTCACGCACGACATGAAGCTTTGCTGGGAAGAACCCTTCGGTCCGGTGCTTCCCGTCGTGCGCGTAAAGAGCGAAGACGAGGCGCTCGAGCTCGTCAACAAGTCTCGATTCGGTCTTCAAGGATGCGTCTTCACCAAGGATATCGATCGCGCCATTCGCATGAGCGACGCGATGGAGACGGGTACGGTGCAGATCAACGGCCCGCCAGCTCGCGGTCCGGACCATTTCCCTTTCCAAGGTGTCAAAGATTCCGGGATCGGTAGTCAAGGCATCACGAATAGCATCAACGTCATGACAAAGGTGAAATCCACCGTCATCAATTTGGCCCAACCGTCGTACACGATGGCTTGAGTCGTTTTGTTTTTAGTCGTCGTCGTCGTCGTCGTCGTCGTCGTTGGGAGAATACGTATTTACTTACTTACTCATCATTGCATCATCGTCAACTACTCGCGCAACTTACCGGTACAACAAAAAAAGAATGAAACAAAAATTACGACTGCCCACCCGTCGGTCGCTTATTCTGAGCGACGGCGCGCGCGATGCGGCACTCGACGTCGCCCTCCGCCGTGGCGTCCACCTTCAAATCGCACGAATCCAAAATCTTCTTCCCCGCCTCGAACGCATCTGGCGGCAAGTCACCGAAGAGCTCATTCAAACCGGATTGAATCAATCCAATCATCTCTGGACCGCCTTTGAAATCAACCTTGACTCTCGCGTTGTTCGCCTTGAAGATGGCTTCAAGCGTGCTCACGTTTTGGAAAATCGCATCCACGGCGTACGGATCCACCCCGTACTGCTCACTCAGCGTCGGCAGCGCTCTTCGCAACGGACCAGACACCCTGCTCGACGTTTTCACGTTCAACTGGCTCAAATCGCACGCGAACACCGGCGCTTCGCACGTGTCTCGAAACGCGTCGTTTTGCGCCTGAATGTCCACCAACGCCCTCTGCGCCGCCAACGCGACGGCGATCGCCCGCGGACCATCCTCGATCGGTTTATCCAAATCCGCGTTAAACATCGCGAGCGCTTCGTCGTTCGCCTTCACCCCGAACCCGATCGCCGTCACCGTCGCCGTCAACGCACCGAGCGCCGCGCGTCTCGTCGTCTTCGTGCCCTCAACGGCGTCGACACCGCGTTCTTCGTTCGGCGACGCCGACGACACCGAGACGACGCCGCGACGAACGCCGTTCCGGGTCTTCAACGCGGAACGAACTCGCGAACCGCGCGCGGGCGCCGTCGGGATCGGCGTCGAGCGCGAGAGCGTCGTCGCGGTTCGCATCGGTCGCGTTCTCGTCGAGTCGCGTCACCGAAGTGTGACGTCAAAGACGGACGCATCCAACCGTTCCGCTCCAACGGATCGATACTCGCGCGACGGACGCGCGCGCGCGAGCCATCGGAGACGCGACGGGGAGGGAACCAACCGAGAGGGGACGACGCGCGGTCGGGTCGGTCGGTCGGTCGGTCGGCGCGAAACGAAGACGGTGTCGGTCGGGTTTCGTTCAGTCGGTCGAGTCTGTTGTTTCTTTCGAGTTGAGCTTGGATTGATTTTGATTTGATTTGATTTGATTCGGTTCATGTCTGCGACGATATCTTCTGTGGCGTGGACGATCGCGACGTCGGCGGTGGCGGTGTCGGTCGGGACGCGGGTCGGGGTGTTGTCGACGCACACGCACAAGATTAAAAACGAAAACGCGCGAACAGTCGTGGAGAGTATTTTGAGCGCGTCGGACGCGTGCGTAAACGTGGCGTTTGACGTCGGGGATAGAGTGGTTCGGGAAATTAAAAGACGATAAAGAAGTGCGTCGGGAAGATATGCACTCTGGTGGTCACGTGATCGCGGCGCCGATGGCGATGACGCGGAGAGGACGGGCGATGCGGGTGTTGGTGCAAGGGGTGGTTATCGGGCTCGCGTTGACGCTCTTGCGAGCGGATTTCATGTCGGTGAGACCCATGGATTCGGGGCGGACGAGCGGCGGCGGTGGCGGCGCTTCGTTGGCGACTGAGCGACTCTATGAGGGGATTCATTTAGATCCACCGCGTGAAGGTGATGGAGGGATGAAGGTTGATACCTTCGCGATGGCGGAGCTGGATTCGCAGGCGGACGACTTGCCTGCGACTCGTTTTGAAGAGTTGTTTCATGAAACGGCGGTAAAGATGGAAGACAAGAAACCGAGCGTCGTCCCTGTCGAGTCATCGGAGATGATGGAAGAATCACCCGTCGTCGTCGAGAAGGAAGCGGAGCCGAGCGTTCGCCCCGAGTTGACGGTGAGCTTTGTCGAAATGGAAGAGCCAAATCCGGACAACGGACCTCGAACCGTGGAACACCAAAGGACGTTTATGGAGCCGTTCGCTCTGCGCGCGATCAATGCGGTGCGGCCGGATACGTTTGCATTCGGCGACTCCGACACCGATGATAATCTATGCGCGCCAAAAAATGTTAGTCAAAAAGTTTGGGGAAATCCTCGTGCGCTGGATTACATCGTGCCATTGGACGACGCCGAGTGGCCCCAAAATTGCCAGGGGCGGGAAGATTTGTGCGCCGTTCTGAGACGCGTAGCGCGGAACAGAGAAGTGCTCGCGGCGGTGGCAAATTCGCAAGCGCCCGGTTTGACGCCCTTCTTGGAAATGCTCATCGCGTTGAAAGTTCCAAACTTTCTCGTCATTGCCCTAGACAAAGCGCTCACCGAACGCCTCGATGGCATGCACGTTCCGTATTACTTTTACGAGGACCCAGTCACGGGTAATCACAAGGTGAGCGCGAAGAAGTTTGCTCTGATTCAAGAATTTGTCTCAGTCGGTTGTTCGGTTTTGCTCACTGACACCGACGTCACATACCAGCAGAACCCTTTCATGTACTTGTATCGCGACAGTGACATTGAAAGTATGAGCGACGGATTTGACAACGAATCTGCAAATGGGTTTTTACAAACAATCGACGATCCTACGATGGGTGCGGCGCGAAAGAGAGCTGCTTCGTATCGCGTCGCGGCGCTGAATAGCGGGATGTGGTACGTCAGCGCGACCGAGGCAAGTTTACGTCTCATGAAAATCATGGCGCACAGGATGGCCACAGAGGATCTCTGGGATCAAAGCGGATACAACCTCGAACTTTGGTTCGCGAGTCGCGACGCGCACATGACTTCCGGCGCGACGGTGCGAATCATGAATCCGTACTGTTTCATGAATAGCAAAGTGATGTTCCGCATCATACGACACACTGAACAGTTGCAGCGAGAGAAGCATCGACCTGTGGCGATGCACGCGAATTACCACACGGACAAGGACAATAAGATTCGACTTGTGCACGCGTATTACACTCAAGACACACCTTTGTCAACTTTGGAGTGCAGTGTCGGTTGCGATAGCGACTTGAAAACCATCATTGAATTGGAGAGCAACCATTTACACACCATTAACGACGCGTTCGTGGGGAGCAAAAATTGGAAATCGGGACGCGCGGGAGCCAAGACGTGCAAGCCTTTGGACCCGTGGAATGGCGACATTGATGGCTTGGCCAGAAGACTACACGTCGTCGACAACAGTGAAGGCGTGTGCTTGAACGCTTCAAAGCTAAAGACGACTGCGAAGCAAATATGTGAAGCGCTCGCCAAGATCACTCCGAATGAGCGAGGCGACGTTGTGCTTGTCGTCGCTTCAGCGGATGATTCCGAAGCTCTCAAGTTGTTACTCAAACGAGGCATCAAAAAGAATGGATTAGAAAAGCAAACTTTGGTTGTCACATCTGACGCCGCTATTGAGGAAATCGCAACTTTAGCTGGGGTGGTCGCCGTGAGACGGACCTCGTCAAAAGTGTTGCCGAGCGCAACGTTGAAGTGGTACGCGATACACACCATCTTACGAGACGGGCGCGGGGTTGTGAACGTCGCACCCAGCGTCACGCTTTTGCACGATCCATCCGATTCTTTTTATTACGATTCGGATATCGAAAGTGCGAGTGATGGCTGGGATGACACCTCGGCGTATGGTTACGATCACGTCGTAGACGATCCATCCATGGAGTGGAGTAGATACCTCCACGGAGGCCGCGTCGCCAGTTCTGATGCCGGATTTTTCAGGTTAGCCCCGACGACTGAATCCGTTTCCCTCGCTGAACGTGTGATGACTCGACTCACCGGACTCGGGGATACAGCCACGAACGCAGAGGAACAAGACGTGTTCAACGCCGCCGTCTTCTTTCCCTCTTACGGCAGCGCAGTCTCTGTCGGCGTCATGCGCAGAACTCTCAATTACTTGTGTTTCCCGAATTCAAAGACGCTATTTTTGTTCATGCGCAAAGATAAAGGGTTAGCGTCTCACGCACCAGTGATGATTGATTTCAGCTATCATCCAGGCGACGTAGAGCGGATGAAGAGCGCTTACGACTACTACGAAGAGTTGAGCGAAGGCAAATTATCTGAAAAGAGCAAAAAGGCTTTCATGCGCATACCGGTGGCTGATGGCGCCAAAACGAGCGATGCGATGTCAGACGTATCGACGCTGTGCGCGTTAAAAGCATCGACGCCGACGGAGGAGGAGGTGTCAAAACACGCGCTCGCCTCTCGTCTGATTGATGAAGTGTGGACGTGGGGTGGGACGAAACCGCTCGTGTTCAAAAAAGGCGGCGAACTGAAAACTCCATGGGGGGCGGGTAAATGGTCGCTCGTACGCGACGGAGCGAACACGTCTCTGAACGCTATCTGGGCGGATTTTGTCGGCGCGCATCATCTTCTAAACTTTGAGACGCCGGAAGGAAGTGCGGACGCGAACACGATGTTTGTCGCCGAGCGATGCGCGGATGGAAATCTAGTCATCGGAAGACGCGTCGTCGACGAGGCATAGATGGGCGTACCGACAAAATAGCATATGAAATCAGGTTTCGCATTCAGGAAATAATTTAGCTAGTAGGCATTTGTGATTACGTGAAAGAATTAAGCCAAGGTGCGACCCTTGACGAGGCAGTCCATCGCCGTTCTCGGCTTCCCCTTCTCAGCCATGTGCGCGGCGACAGAGTCCCAACGGTTGACAGCGCCGAGAGGGAACAATTGCTTGGAAGCCGTTTCCAACTCAGCAACTTCATCAGCGCTCCAGTCACCACCGACAGTTTCCGTGGCTTCACGTTCGGAACGGTGCCCGGCAGCTTCTTCAACCTTGGCGCCCCACTTGGCGCTGTCCGCGAGAGCGCCCGCGGCGAGGACGGCGGCGACGCAATCCCAAGGTCCCTTCGGTTCGTCGCCGTTCATCGCACCGTCAAGAACCTTCTTCAAGTCGGCGGCGTGGTCAACAGTCAAGCTATCGCAGATGGATTCGAGTTCACCATCACCCGGGTAGTCGATCCAACCTTCAGCGGCGGCGCCGATGGCGCGGAGGCGCTGCTTATCTTTACGGAGCGCCTTCTTCAACTTTTCAAGTTCCTTCTTGGCGTTCGCCTTGTCAGCCTTGGCCTTTTCCGCGGCTTCAGCGGCAGCAGCCTCGGCTTCAGCCTTCGCCTTGGCGTCAGCTTCGGCGAGGGCGCGAGCACTGTCGGTACGACCCATGCGCTTTGCGTCGCGAGCAGCCTTTTCGGCGTCGCGTTGCTTGATGCAACGAGGATCGTACTTTTGCGCAGCCTCAACAAAGGCGCGAATTTGCGCAGATTCCTTCTTCTTGGCGTCGGCGCGGAGCTTCTTGTTCTCCTTCTCCATTTGACGACGGTGATCGCGATCGTGCGCGGTTTCGACATCGCTTTCCTTGTCTTGCGGGAACTCTCTCCACGACTTAAACTTGGCCGCCCAGAAGATGTAGTGCTTACGCACATCCTCGTATTCGGCGTCCGGGTCGTCACAAATCGGCACCGGCTTGGTCTCGGAGAATCGAGACAGGAGGTGGAAGTGCGGCATGAAGGTTTCGTAGAACTCGCCCTCCTCACACTTGGACGGAAAGTTGAATTCCGGCGCGTCGACAGAGTCGTACTCCTTACGGCGGCCCTTATCGAGGAGCACCTCCATGGCGATGACAACCGCCTTGTAACGCTGCTCGATGCGTTCAGCCTCCGCTTCAGAGACTTGAGCGACACCCATTTTATCCGGGTGCAACGCAATCGTCAACCAGCGATGCTTCTCCTTGATCTCATCCGCCGTCGCCAAGTATCTTCGCGTTGCCAAGCCCAACGCCCCGTAGTGATCCGGAAACTCCTTGTTACCGCGTCGCTTAGTCTTCTTCATCTTGAACTCGGGCGCATCAAAATCAACGGAATCATCCATACGTTCTTGATCCATCGCTTCAATCGAAGCCTTTCTCGCCAATTTTGCTTCGCAAACCGCGCTCAAACCGAGCTTCACCCGCGCCGCCTCGTGAAACGCGTGCCCCGCGCTCTCCTTCATGTGTCCGCCACCCACAGCGATCGGCGCACACGCCGCGACGACGATCGAATCCGCGCTCCCGCCTTCAATCGTGTTCGCTTCCCATCCGATTCGCATCGCCGCGTACTGCGCCGTCACCACTTCATCGACGTGCGCGCGTTCTCTTTCGAGAATCATCCGCTCCATGCGCTCAAACTCCTCCATCTCTCTGCGCGCGAGTTCTTCGAAATCTTCTTCGGACGCCATCGTGTGTCTGCGTCCCGTTCGTTCGTTCGTTTCAATCGTGAGTGAGGTTAATATGTGTCTAACCCGTCGTTCGTAAACGTCAAACGTGCGCGCGCGCCGTCGTGTGTCGTCGGTTCGTTCGGTTCGATCCCAATGGCGGCCGCCGCCAGATTACATCGACATCTTTTATCCACACGCGCACTTTTGCCTTTTTTTATTACGCATTGGGTACCTAAACCCTATACCGTACTATAGTCTCTTTTGTCCAAATATAGTACATCTGAACAGAACACGTTTCTGTGTCCATCCATTCGCGTTGTTCGCGTTTTCATACCTCCAGTACGAGCGCCGTCTTCCACACGGGTGTGGCCACCAACCAGCGTGTGAAAAAGTTCGTCCTCCTCCTCTCGCTCTGGGTGCGCGCGCGTGAAGAAGTTGAACTGTTGATTGAGCTTCTGTCGTCGTCGCCTTCAGAGGGCGACGCTCGACTTGAAGTCGATCGAGAGCGAGAGCAGAGAGGGTTTAGGCAGAGTTAGAACTGGAACGCTCGCGACGATGCCGACGCCGAGCGTGGTGCTGGCGACGGCGGGATACGACCACACGGTGCGGTTTTGGGAAGCCACGCGAGGGGTGTGCTACCGAACGCTGCAGTACTCTGACTCGCAGGTGAACCGGCTGGAAATCACGCCGGATAAGCAGTACTTGGCGGCGGCGGGGAACCCGCACGTGCGGTTGTTTGAGGTGAACACGAGCAACCCGCAGCCGGTGACGTCTTACGATGGACACACGGGGAACGTGACGGCGGTTGGGTTTGAGCAACACGGACGGTGGATGTACACGGGGAGCGAAGACGGAACCGTGAAGATATGGGATTTGCGTGCGGGGGGATATCAGAGGGAGTACGAGAGCCGCGGGGCGGTGACGAGCGTGGTTTTACACCCGAATGGGTCAGAGTTGATGAGCGCGGATCAGAATGGGAACGTGAGAGTGTGGGATTTGACGGCGAATGCGTGCTCGTGCGAGCTCGTTCCAGAGGTGGGAACGGCGGTGCAATCGCTGACGGTGGCGAACGACGGATCGCTCGTCGTCGCGGGGAATAGTAAGGGGACGTGTTACGTGTGGAAATTACAACAGGGTTCAAAGACGACGGCGCATTTTGAACCGCTTCACAAGCTCAGCGCGCACCCAGGAAGTTACGTTCTCAAGTGTTTGATTTCTCCTGATTGCCGATTATTAGCCACCACATCGAGCGATAAGACGATCAAGTTGTGGAATTTAGACGGGTTTAAGCTCGAGCGCGTGCTTGAGGGTCATCAGCGCTGGGTCTGGGACTGCGTATTCAGCGTCGACGCCGCTTATCTCGTGACGGCGAGCTCAGACACGACGGCGCGATTATGGGACTGCACATCCGGCGAAGCCATTCGAGTCTACAGCGGGCATCACAAGGCGGTCGTCTGCTGCGCGCTCAACGATTCAGCCGTGGAAGCTGCCGTGGAAGAGGTCAAGGGTGACCCAGGGGAGTGAAAATAGGTTCTTTAAAAGATGGGGGCACTGTGTTGTAAATTAAAAGCAAAGCTTCATTAGCCACACCAGCAACCAACCACGTACGCTACTCGTCGCCACGTTCGTCTGTTTAGACGCCAGACGAGACACCCGAAACCATGTCACCGACGCGATCGCCTCTCGCCAATCGAAACACTGCTACGACGGAATACGAACGCGAACGCGAGGTGCGTCCGGCGATGATTGCTCACCGCGCGTGTGGATTGATTTTCGCTTCCTCGTTTTCAAATTCAACTGACGAAACCAAAACGAAACACCTTCTTCGCGGCACAGGAACGAATCGCCCGGAACAAGGCGAGATTAGCAGCGCTCAAGGTGGATGAAGCGAAAGTTGAGTTTGACCGCGCGTGTGCCGCGTCGAAACGCGCGTCGACATCGAAGAAGAGGGAACGAAAGCCGAAAGAGACGGTTGCCGTACAACCGACGAGAAAGAGCTCTAGAGTCCGTGGCGAAAAGCTCGTCAATCACGCCGTCATCGGAGACAATGATGAAGTCGAAGACGATGTGGTTTCGTGCCACTTGACGTGCGATGAGTTCTGCGCGATGTATGAGCTGACACCCGGTCCGATGATGACGGGTTCGTTTGGCGGGTGGGTGGAGGAGTCTGTGCGGGTACAATGCGGCATCGCGGCTTCGGCAAACGATGCTTGGGAATCAAACGGAGGAGGTAGCAAGGACCGTAAACCTGCCAAGGGAGAACAGGCGCGCGATCATGCGAAGCGGATGCTGCGTAAAAATCCGAATGCGTACTTCTACAGACACACAGCTCCGGGTGAAATCCAAGTCGACGGCGACTGGTCGCAAGCTGAGATTGATCGATTCATCGAGGTTGCGAAACAGTATGGCTGCGGCGATAAATGGGGGCTCTTCGCGTCTTACATCCCCGGTCGCGTCGGTTACCAATGTAGCAGCGCGTACCGGCATCACATCATACCAAGAGGGCTGTTGCGCGATAATAATTGGCGTTTGACGCCATCTGGTGAAGCAATTTGGATTGGAAGGCGCAAGGCGAGATAGGCTCGTCGTTTTGTAATAAGTATAAGATGTATTCGAGCGAATGTTACAATGAAACCTACGCCGCATGCTTCGACTCGACGCATACATCTTTCGAGGGCTGGACATCAAAACGAAGTCCACCACGTATTTCAGCACCCTGAATTTTTTCATTGATGTCCGTCCGTACAGACGAGTGGGTGTGAACCGACCACAATTTTTTTCATGGTTCGCATCTTGAGTAAAGTCAACAACGTGAGCCGCTGTTGAGCTGTTGGTAAAAGTCGTCAACTGTATTACCGTTGGCGTATCATCTGGCGAAGATAGAGTCTTCGCTATTTGTTGATTGATTCCGCGACGTCTCGATGAGACACAGAAATTTCAATCCTTTCATTTGTGCGCAGGCAAAGCGCACGCTTTTTCATCTTGAATTCTCCGAGAACCAACCCGTCCAGTTCTCCACCGCCATGTTTTTTATAATACATCGGTAGCGCGCATCCGACTCAAAAATATGTCGAGATGCAGCCAACGAAACAGAGCGCCATCCCATGCTCGCTCTGCTCACCAAATCTCCAAAAGACACAATAATATGCTAAGCTATTTCTTGTTCATGTCTCCGCCTAACGGCAGTACTTCGCCGGATCAATTTGAGCAGGAATTTGTTGGATTTCAGTGCCCAACTCTTGTTCAATGCGGAACAAGTTCATGCGATCGTCATACGTGATCAAGTTGACGGCAATGCCTAGGTGACCAAAACGGCCAGAGCGACCGACTCTGTGCAAGTAGGTCTCAGAATTCTTCGGGAAATCAAAGTTGATGACAACGTTGACGGATTGGATATCAATACCACGGGTAAAAAGGTCCGAAGACACCAAGTTGCGGCACGCACCGTTGCGGAAGTCGTGGAAGACGCGGTTGCGGTGAGCCTGGATCATCTTGGCGTGAATGTAGAAGCAGGAGTAACCGAGCTCGGTAATTTTCCTGGCGAGCAACTCGACACGAGTGACGCTGTTGCAGAAGATAATAGATTGGTTTATTTGCAGCTTGCTGAACAAAGTGTTCAAGCAGTGAACCTTTTGCTTCTCTTCAACGAAGGCGTAGTATTGAGTGATACCCTTGAGTGTGAGTTCCTCCATGAGGTTGATGACGTACGGTTTGCGCAAGTACTTGTCCTTGAATTCCTTGACGGTAACCGGGAAAGTAGCAGAGTACAAAAGAATTTGTCGATTCTTCGCCATGAAGTTGATCACCTGGGCGATGACGGGTTGGAATTCCGGGGAAAGAAGCTTGTCCGCCTCGTCCATCGCCAACATCGTCGCTTGACCCAACTTTGCGACGCCCTTGCTCGCCAAGTCGACGAGACGACCGGGAGTGGCGACAACAATGTGCACCGGTTGATGTAATCGCATGATGTCATCCTTCAAAGAGGTACCACCGGTGGTGACCATGACGGCCAAACCGAGGTGCTTGCCGAGTTCCTTGCACACTTGGCTCGTTTGCAACGCCAACTCCCGAGTCGGGACGAGAATCACAGCCTGAATCACATTCTTGCTCGCATCCACCTTTTCGAGAATCGGAATGCTAAATGCAGCTGTCTTGCCGGTACCATTCTTCGCGCGTGCGAGAATATCACGACCGGTGAGCGCGATTGGGATTGATTCTTCTTGGATCGGCGAAGGGCGCTCAAAGCCTTTCTCAAAGATACCCATCAAGAGCTCGCGCTTGAGGAAGTAATCCTCGAATTCGTTTCCTTTCGTCGCCGTCACATCCTGTTTTCATGAAATTAAACGCAACAACCGTCAGTCTCTCGGTCCCTATCGTGAATCTAACGCGTCAGAAGAAGCTTTAGATTTCCGCAAGGTTTCTCGAGAATTCGCGACAATTGCTCACCTCTGTGCGATAACGCTCATCCTTCGGAGGCACGACGAGCGTGTCCTTCCAGTTTCCGTTTTGTCCACCCGCCATCGGTGCGTGACTACTCGCGAAAAAACACGCGCACACAAAAACATCGTCAGTCTCACGGCACGTTTCCCGATCCGATCGCACCCTCTCCACACAGAGCTCTCGGCAAACCCTCGCGAACTCGACACCGATCGTTCCACCCCACTCACGAGCATCTCGCGACGCGTTCCACGCGTTTCAAACGCATCGAGACGATCGAAAAGACTTTTCTCGCACGTACTGTCCGGGCGGCGGGACGCCGTAGCCGTATCCCTGCATGTCTCGGGCGCGCGTTTCGTTCGTTCGTTCCTTCTTCTGACGCGGCAGTTCGCGCGCGTTTTCGCCTCGCGTTTACCCGAAGATCTCGAGACGTCGATCGATGGATTTTTCGTCAACGGTAAAAATGTGTTTTCAGTGACTATGTGAGATGCGTGAAAATAGCCTTTCGGGATTTCGGTTCGGTTTCGATTTTCAACAGTTGACTCGACGGGACGGAGGAAACGGATTGGAGGTCGTTCGAGACGCGGTAGTCGTCGACGACGACGGGCGTCGAGAAGGCGGAGAGCGGAGAGCCTAGGGGAGGGGGTCCTCTTCGACGACGATGGTGGTGATGGCGATGGAAGACGAGGCTGGGACGACGCGACCGGTCGGGAAGAGGAGGCGAGAGACTGATGATTCGGGTGACGGCGCGAACCCGTCGACGAGCGAGGCGAGGGAGGACGGGACGGCGAAAGATGAGGGCGAGGTGGATGTTGCGGAGCTTTTCGAGCGTAGGAACGCCGAGCGAGCGGCGATTTACGGTGAGGATGCCCGAGCGGAGGTCAAGTTGAAGCAAGAGTGCGCGAACAGCTTCAAGCTCGCCAGTGCGCATGAGTTGGTGCTGTGGACGTTGGTGCCGACCGAGGCGAAGGAGTGCGTGAATCCGAGATGGGCGTTCGTTAGAAATAAGCCGTTAGTGGATCGCGTGGTGGTTTTGTTGGCGCCGGGGTTGGATCATAAGCGTTGGTGCGATGAAGGCGCGGTGTTGTGCCCAAACATGAAGCGTTGTCTCGGGGATGGGCTGAGGACGACGTGCGAGAGCCCGACGTCGATGGGAATGCCCTTGTGTAAGAGTTTGATGTATTCCGTGTACGGCAAGCAAGGTGCCGACGGTAAGCAGAAAAAGTTCAAGGCGAGCACGTGCGCAAAGGATTTGTGTAAACGCACTTTTGCGTACAAGCCGTCACATTTCGTGCTCACAGCGGGTGACATGAGCGACATGGTGTATCCATTGCCGAATTTAAAGGAGGATGGGACTTTAGAAATTGAGGAAGGGTTCGTCACGACGCAACCCGCTGGACAGGGTATCGCTAGAGCTACGGGATACTATCCGTATTTGGCGCTTGACTGCGAGTTTTGCTACACCGCAGAAGGTTTGCAACTCACGCGTGTTTCGGTGGTCAAAGAGGATGGTGAAATCGTTTACGATAAGCTCGTCAAACCCTCAACTCCGATTACAAACTATAACACCGAGCATAGCGGTATCACCGCTGAGCAGATGGAAGGTGTGACGACGTCGCTAGAGGATGTCCAACGAGAACTTTTGGAGATGGTGCCGTGCGAGACAATTTTGATTGGCCATTCGCTAGAGAATGATTTGCAAAAACTGAAAATCATTCACGCCAACGTCATTGATACGTGTGCGCTCTATCCGCACAGGAAAGGAGCGCCGTATCGTAATGCGTTGAGGTTTCTCACAGAAAGATACCTTGGGAGGAAAATCCAAGAGGGATCACACGACTCCGTAGCGGATGCGAGAGCCACCATGGAGCTTGCGTTACTGAAATTTATCAATGGTCCATCGTTTGGAGAGGTTGCTACCGACGGTGGAGGTCTTTTCGACGTGCTCTCCGTGTACAACGTCGACTGCGTCGTGATTGACACGCCGTCCATGTGCGCCCGCTTGCCCGCGGGCAGCGCACACGTGATCGAGGCTGGCACCGATGTGGAGGTCAAGGAGAAGATTTTGGAGGAGATCCAAAAGAAGCCCGACAACTTGAACAGGCTCGCTGTGTACGGCCACCTTCACGACTTCAGCAAAATTTTATCCGCCGAAGCGCAACGCGCACACGCGAGAGAGACAAATCCGACGGATGAAGAAACCCTCGTGGCGGAACGCACAAAGATGCAGGCGCTGGAACGATTAGACGCAATCGTGGGCGAAGTTTGGGAGGCGCTGCCACCGAACACGCTCCTACTCTTCACCTCGGGCGTCGGCGACGCACATACGCTACGCCTCGCGCAGGAGCAAAAGTGGAAGCGCCAGCAAAAAATAGGCAACTGGGGCGCGTGGACGGACGAAGCGGAGAAGGATATCCGCCGGCTCTACGACAGAACTAAGTCCGGCGTCACTTTCGCGGCGGTAAAGGAATGATGCGTCGTCGGCATCACTAGAACTAGAATCTTTCTATTGGAAATATTGAGCTATTACGTCTACACCAAACCAACGCCGAGACAGTTTGTGCACTTTTGCAACGCCGTTCCCTTACACGTCGGACATAGACACAGCCGATCGACCGTCGGCGCTTGAATCGGCTGCCACTCGATCGCTCTCTTCCCTTTGCACGTCATGCACGGCACTAGTTTCTCTCCCGCGCACGACGGACACTTGACGTTTCTGCGTGCACGAGCGCGAGCGACGAGCGCGCGACTCGCCGCCGTCGACGCACCCGCCACCGCGCAGAGACCGGCGCCGACGGTGACGATAGATCCGACAAATCCGGAGAAGACGGCGCGCACCGGGTTGGGCTGCCTCGTCGCCATGACAACGCGCGCTGGTGACTGTGGACTAAGAGCTCGGCGCGCAGCGCAACCGTCCACCCCTCAGACCAGACCACGCGCTTTCGCGCGAACACATCGATCGACGAGCCGAAAGACGACTGGACAAGTGGATGGCGGATAACACGCACGCCTGCTGCTCTCACGACCACGATTGCGACGCGTCGACGTGCGGGAACGCGTCTTTGCACGGCTTTGTGGATTTCCCATCCGTCGTGGCGTACAACGCAGAGGACGACACAGCGGCGCGCGGCGTGATACGCCCGTGGGAATCTAGGCACGATCGCAGTGGAAGGGCGCTCGTCAGCGAAGACGACGGTGAACTGGTGATTCGAATCCCATTCACGACGGATGTGAAGCTTAGAGGTATCATGGTGCTTGGAGGAGCGAACGGACGAGCTCCGAGAGAGATGAGAGCGTTCGCGAATAGACGAGACGTGGACGCGATCAACGCGAGTAGAAAGACGCCGACGCAAAAGTGGGATCTCACTGTTGACGAAGATGGCGTGCTTGAGTACAACACGGAAGCGGCGAGCTGGCAGTCTACGTCAAGCGTTACGCTTTACTTTCCGTCAAATTTCAATGGCGACAGCGAGACTGAAATTTGGTTTATCGGTCTCAGGGGTGAAGGCACGGGCCACAATAGGGACATGATCGTGACCGCTGTCTACGAGGCGCGGCCGCAACCGCAAGACCACGAGGTGCCTTCTGATGAGAAGGCTGCTCGACTCGGGATGTGACTCGACTCGCAGAGCGCGAGATTCTAGGAGAAATAATTATTGATTTGTAGCATTTGATGAGTTGATTTTCGAAGATACAGCTATTTCAACAGGCGACTAAAGTACCATTTTATCTAGCGCGGCGAATCGCGGTCTACCTCGTCTCGCCGACGAGAGAAAGCTCGAACGTCCTCCAAATTATCATCCAAATTTACGGCACGACGCGGCTGCACACGTCCGCGGTACGAAGATGACGCTTCCGGAATATCGTCGAAAGCTCTCGACTCTGGATCACTCTTACGAGTCCACAGCACTTGTTGTGGCTTTTCGTAATCGTGCTCTCCGTCGTCAAACCGCTCAGATGCGGCTCGTGACGAGCCACGTTGCCGAGCCGAGCTGCTAGAACTTTCACCATCGTCGCGTCGCGTCCAAAGCACTCCATTATTCGATGACGACGGTGGAGGTTCGTTTCGTACCCGAATTCGTTCCTCTTTTCTCTCCCAGAGCACACCGTTCGACGGTGGCGACACATCCTCGCTCGGAGCGCTTTTCATCTCTGGTGCGGCTACCTTCTCAGCTGTGGATTTTCGCTCTTCGTCCTCCTCCGCATCGTTCGTGGAATCATCGACAATAGCGCTCATCACTAACGCTGCGCTCAAGGTTGCCAATCCCGTCGCTGCGATGGCGCCTTGGCGACCAAACTTGTAGACCAAATTGGCCCAGGCACGCTCGATGGCGTACAAGACGCTTCCCGTCGATGTCCTGACCTTCGCGTAGAGCGCCGAAATCCCCTCCAACTCTGCATCATCACCCAAAATAGCATCCACACCCACATTCTCCGGCGGATCGTCGCCGAACACTTCCCGCCATTTCTCCACCAATGTGTCCTCCGTCCACGCGCCGTCTGAAGAATACGTCGCCTGTGGGCCAAAGTCTCTCAAATCCAACTCTTCATCCGAAGGAAACGCAGGTGCAGACACAGACGGCGGGGGGGCGGCTTTGTCATCCGCCTTAGAAATCTCCGTTCCGCTCGCGGTCACCGCCACCGAAGGCGCCGAGCGCGACAGTGCCACCTCAGGCTCGCCCGAAGGCCCAAAGAGCACGCGCTCAATCAAACGCACTCGCTCCTCCCTCGGTAACGCCTCGAACGCGTCGACGAGCCTCTCCGCATTGGCAGAGGACTCTTTCTCATCCCTCGTCTGCGTCAGCTCGGTCGGAGACGCCGCGATCGCTGCGTCACCGAGCGCGAACGGCAAGACACGTGGTCCCACCAACGTTCGCGATGCGCGTCGGCGCCGACGCGCGAGTCTCACCCACGCCTCACGCGACGACGAAGACGACGAAGACGAAGACGAAGACGACGCGAGACCACCTCGCGCCCGCGCGTGTACGCTTCGCATCGTCCGCCTGATCGAGCGTAGGTGTGCGGTCTCACGCAGACTTCATTCGGCGACTCGACTGAAACTTTTTCAACTTGTGTGGATAAAGAAAGATGAGCGCCGTCGCCCGATCCGCCCCCGCGTCCCCGCGACGAAGAAACCCGGTGGTGACGAAGAAACGTGGTGATCGAGCCTGTCGCGTTCGTCCGGCGACGCGCGCGACGAAGCCCGGGATGGATGGATGGATAGAGGACGCGTTGGGCTCGGAAGTTATCAACAGAGCCTCTTCTGGTGGCTCGCAGTGGGCGGCGTTTTCGTCATATGATCTCGCGGATGGACGCCGGGTCTTCGTGAAGACGTCGGCAAAGGATCCGTCCATGTTCGCCGGCGAGGCTGCGGGATTGAGGGCGCTGAGGGCGACCGGGGCGTTTGTCGTGCCCGAGGTGTACGGGACGGGCGCGGCGCCAGAAGGCGAAAGGAGCAATAGTTTCATCGCGATGGAGTACCTGAACTTTGGCGCTCGCGGGGATCAGGGTGAATTTGGGGATGCGTTGGCGACGATGCACTTGGCTGTGCCGAGCCATAAGGAGGCTGTGGATGGGAAATTCGGTTTTGAGAAGAACAATACCATTGGCGAGACGCCTCAACCAAACGAGTGGACGGATTCTTGGTTGGAATTCTGGCGCGATAAGCGATTAATGCACATGATTCGGCTCGCGCGAGATCCAACGTTGAGTCAGTTAGCTGAGAGAGTTGTAGATAAGCGCCTGAGCGACATGTTCGGCGCCTGTGGCGAAATAAAACCGAGCCTGTTGCACGGGGACCTCTGGTCGGGAAATATTGGCACCGTTGGAAGAAAGCCATCCGTTTTCGATCCGGCGGTTTACTACGGTCACCACGAAGCTGAATTCGGCATGTCGTGGTGCGCTGGATTCAACAATTCATTTTACGAAGCTTATCACGCCAAGATTCCGAAGGCGCCAGGCTTTGAAGAGCGTGCCAAGATGTACCGCCTTTATCACATCCTCAATCATTACGTCATGTTTGGTGGAGGATACTACCGCGAGTGCGTAGGTATTCTAAAGGAGTTGGAGTAGAATTCACCGTATTGTCATGTAAATGTGTTGATTTTAATTGATTCGAATGCGCGCAATCAGCGTGGTATTACAAATGCATTTGTAGAGACGTTTTCTGTCTTAAAACAATCATCTCGGTTGTTTTGACGCTTCGTTCGCCATGCTACCCGACACTTGGTCGCCTCTTTCTTCCTCGTCGTCTTGTTCTTCGCCACTAGACGCTCGTTCACCGTCTCCGAGGGAGAGAAACTTGTTCTTCCACGCGTCAATCTGCGAGGAGAGGACGTTGCTCCGCTGCTTCTCAACTCTGAGTTGTTCCTTGAGGGCTAAACGAACGTTCGCCGCGAGACGCGCCTCTTGACGAAGCGCCTTGACTTGCAGGGAAGCAGCTTCCAAATCATCCTTCAAGTGCTTTACTTGCTCCTCGGCCGCACGCGCCGCATCATCAGCGCCCTTGACTCGGCTGATGAGTCGGTCCTCCTTGCTCTCGCTCTGCCCGCCTTCACGGAAAAGACTCGCCTTATCCGGGTTTCCGCTCCAGCAATCGTTGATCCACAGCCTGGGCATATCATCCGAGCTCAACATTAACACGTTGTTATTGCCTTGCTGCCAAGAGAGGACGGTTTCAGGTTGACCGGCAGGAACGATGGCGTACTTGTAAATGAAGACTCCGTCCACGGGCAACTCGATATCGTCCGAAGTCCAGACATCGCCTTCGCCCCAGTTCAGAGTCAAAGACTTGGACATGTTCCACGTACCGAGTTTAGAGTGCGATCCCGTCAACCGCAGCTCTTCGCCAAAGTTGATCGTCTTTTTCATCTGAAACTTGCAACGAATTAGTTGCACCGTCTCGACGTCTCTCAACGCAAGCGCCTTCTCTTCGCCTCGTGTCACTCGCGCCAATATCGCATCGTTCAGCCTCTCCACCGAAACCCCACCAGAAAATTCTCCCATCATTCCATCATCATCCGTCGATTCATCCTCCTCTTCCATCGCCGTTCCATACACCGCCTGAAGCTCGCTCCCGAGCGCGTCCAGCCTGGCCGCCGCGTTCAAACCAACCGCTTCCACGCACTCCTCGCCCGCATCCACCACCTCCGCGTCCACGCGAAGCGCTTCCTCGGTGCTCTCGCCGTCGTTTTCCGCCCGAACCACCGTCTTTCGTCGTTCACCGGCGTTTACGCGTCGTCCACATCGGTCGTTGACCCGTCTCGACCGACCGATGCCGAGGCTCGAGCCGGTGCTGATGCGTCGCTGCGTCGCCGTTATAGTCGCCATTCTCTCCGTCGCACGCGACTATGTCGAGCGCAAAAACCTGAGCGACACCGCAACCAGCACACGGAATGGACACACGCGGGGGTTTCACCGGAAAGATTTCCCCTCCGAGCTCTGCCGTCGTTCGCAACGACCGTCGCATCCACCCATCCATCCACCCGTCGCGCGATTTGTCGTCGGATGGGCACACAAAACAAAAGAGACACGCACAGAGAGAGATAATTATGCCATTCATCATTCACAATATGATACAAAAGTACGCTCAAACAAAACAAAAACATGCATCTACGTACCCAAATGATCGTTTCGGATAACGGATCACGACACCCGAAAATTCGAGGTTTCGCCCCGGCGCTGGGTCACGGTCGACTCGACCGACCGAAGGCGACGGACGGACGCCAGACGGCGACGGACGGACGCCAGACGGCGACGGACGGACGAAGACGACGGTGACGGTGGTTCTCGGAAAGACCGGTGCGCGCCGCCATGGAATCACCCACGTTTGAGGCGCACGTGGAAGCGGTCGGGCGTCGCATGTACGAGGAACTACTTCGCGTGGAGGTTGCAACCGTGAGCGCCGCGGACCCGGAAGCGTCGGCGATGGACGTCAAGGCGATCGTCAAGGCGAGGGTGTACGAGTATTACCTTCCCGTGTATCAAGAGGTGATCGCGCGGTTGAGAACGCACCGAACGGCGCAGGGAGGCGGGGCGAAAGCGAAACCGATGGTTGTGGCGGTGAGCGCTCCGCAGGGTTGTGGAAAGACGACGCTGACGAGGAACATCGTGCACTTGGTGCAGACGACGCCGAAAAAGTTTCTGGACGCGGATAGCGTTGGAGATAGTGGGTTTGTGAAAGCGGCGACGCTGTCGATGGATGATTTTTATCTCACGAACGAGGAGCAAATGGCGCTCGGGGCAGCGAACCCCGACAACGTGTTGTTGCAGTACAGAGGAAACGCGGGAACGCACGATTTGGCGTTTGGGACGCGGGCGCTGGATAACTTGATCCATATTAATACATCGGGACAGTCTACGGTGAGCGTGCCTCGGTACGATAAGCTCGCGATGGGAGGTCGGGGTGATCGAAGACCCGAGAGCGAGTGGGACGTCGTGTCTGCGCCGCTCGACGTCATCCTGTTGGAGGGTTGGATGCTTGGCTTCGAGCCGATAGAGGATGAGAGCGCGGGGATGATCGATCCAAACTTGATTCAGGTGAATAATTACCTGAGAAACTACAAGGCTGCGCTCTGGGGAGCGGATCGGGTCGATTGGTGGATCATCTTCAAGGTCAAGGAACCAAAGTGGGTGTACAAGTGGAGACTCGAAGCTGAGCGCAAGGCAGGCGGTGGATTGTCCGACGCCGAGGTCCAAGACTTTGTCGATCGGTTCATGCCCGCGTATGATGCATATCTACCCGCTCTCTACGAGAACCCGCCGCCAGAATCACTCGTCGTCGTTGTAGATGAGTACAGAGACGTGCTCATGGTGCACGTCACAGATGCAGGTCCTCTTAGAGGAGTGCCGCCACGATAGCTACGAAAAGATATGTGTATTGCGATTTCTTGTCACGTCAAAAAGGTCGTCGTTCGTTCGAGCTCTTCATCGATTAGTAACTACGTAGTCGCGAGACTGACAAAGGGATGCACGCGGTAAACCGAGAGTGCTAACATGCTTATCACAAATCGGCCGAGAACTCAAATCTATACTCCTCTACGTCGCCGTCGCCCGCCCCTAAAACATCGTTTCACCGATTAGGAACGCGGCTTTTCCTTCTTCTCGCGGAACAACGCGTTAAGAGACACACCGGCAACCTTGACGACCTTGAAACGGACGCCCGGAATATCACCGACGGCGTGACCCTTACGACCGAAGCCAGCGATGAGAACTTCATCGTTTTCATCGGTAAAGTTCAAGCAACCATCGCGCGGGACGAAGGCGGCAATCTTCTTTCCGTTCTTGATGAGCTGAACGCGGACGCACTTACGGATAGCAGAGTTCGGCTGCTTCGCTTCAATGCCAATCTTCTCGAGAACGATACCCTTGGCGTGAGAGCAACCGGCGAACGGCTTCTTCCACTCAGAACCGAGGTTCGCCTTGTTGAAATCCTTGTCGGCCCAGCGCTGTTCACGGCGGTGAATGCGCAACTTACGGCCAGCCCCTAAACCACGAGTCTTACTGTGAACGTCGAAAAAAGTATCGATGACACGTCAGTCGATGTTCCCACTTCGTCTTCGCGTCGCCACCGAGCAGCTGGTCGTCAAACCACCATCCACCCGGTGCGGACAGAGAAACCCTAAAACGCGATCGCTCCCAACACCGAGATTCCAACCCTGAAGCCGCGCGCGAGCGCGAACGTCACCGCATCGGCGTAAACACGCGTAAAACATCATCATTATTCCATCATGCGCCGTCATTCGGTTCCGTTCGCCTCGCGCGGCGCGTCAGAGGCTCCTCAACCCTACGAGGGGCTCGCCCATGACCCGCGAGGGCGCGTCCACGCATCCAGCTCGTCCATCGACCGCGCGCGCGTCGCCTCCATCGTTGACCGACGGCGCGTGTGCGCGGAAGCGTCGAAACGTTCGCGTCGCGTGGGTCGTCTTTCGCGCGTTTCGACGTTCGCGTCGTCGTCGCTGTACGCACCCCATGTTTGCTTTGCGTCGGTGAGAGGCGTCCGGGGGCAACGAGTCAAGGGCTTTTCAAGAAAGTTCTCAAAAGAGGAATGATCGGACATTTGGACATTTTTGGGCTCCGAGGTGCCGCGCGGACAAGGAATTCGTGGCACAGAGTACGGATTGGTTTTACAAATCGAAGGATTGGCCGATAAAAGTTGAAAACGATACCCTTTCAGTGTGTCGTCGTCGGCGTAGGCGTAATGAATGAGTGGAGCGTCACGCATCGATGGTGGGCGGTGCGAGGTTCGGGAGCTGCGCGCGGCGCTGCTTGGCGAGCTCGGCGTCGAGGTGAACGCGCTTATCGCGAGCCTCAATCGCGCCTTTTTCGCGTGTTTTCCTAATCAGAAGCTCTTTTGTGCCCAATGTAGGTATTATGTGTTCGTCAATGAGCTTGGCGGTAAGATGCGCTGGGCTGAAGAGCAGTTCACGAGGCGCAAGCGGCCGTTGTCGGCACAGCGGACAGCTGCGATTGTGGCAAAACGTGTTGTCTATGCAATCGAGACAAAAAACGTGGCCGCATCCGATGAGAGAGTGTGGTAACACCATGTACTCTTGGCATATCGTGCACTTCAGTTCTGATTCCAGGTGCTCCAGCGATAGGACTTCGGCATCCGGATCGATGTCCGCTTGCTTAACGAGTCGGTCAACCACAGCTTGTGACAACTTTTCCTTGAGATTGATGTTCTCCTCCTTCGAACCGGTGCGCTGTTTCCAACCACTCGTCTTGTTTTTACCCTCTTCTTTCGGGCGAGCGCGCGCGCTGCTGCCCGTACGGGGAGAACTACAGGGAGAATCCATTCTAAAATATCTCTTGGCGCACGCTTGCGCAAACTCACTGTCCTCAAAAATTGTTCTCAATCGATCCTTGAGCGTGTAATCGAGCCCATCGTCCATCTCGCTATTTTGACTCGCTTGAATCGCGTGGTAGGTTTGACTTGGCAGCATACCCTGAGACATTTGCGAAAGTTCCATGGCTGACAATTCCACGCCATCGTCGTCTTGAGAAAGTCGCTGTCGTTTTGACTTGCTCGCTCCGTCCACCCCGCCGTTTGATGGATACACCCCGTTCACCTTGACGTAGCGGAACCGAAACGGATTCGCCAGACGCCCCGCATCTCTTGCCACGTATCGCGGTCCCCCAAAGGCTACGACGTCACCGTCTTCCAGGCGCACGTCTTCCTTCGTCGGGATCCTTCTTCCATTTATAAATGTTCCATTCGTAGTCGACAAGTCTCGCACGTAGTGAGCGCGCCCATCGCACGTGAGCGCTGCGTGCTTCCTAGACAACAACAACGGTATATTTGTGCAATCCATCGCGTGGTTCACTTGATCTTTTTGACGCCCGACGACGAGCGCGTCTTCGATTCTTGGAGACGATGCGATTCCCGGCACCATGCTTCCGTCCGTAGCATTCGCGTCGACGTCGACGTCGAGCGCCTGGAGAACGATTTCCTCGGGAACCTCGGCATCGCGCAGCGATGCTCTATCTTCTATGAGCACCAGCGCGCAGACCACCGAGGGTGCGGTGGGTGACGCCGACGTCATGCGTGCCGAAGAGTGACGTTCGTTTTGAAGGGTGGTGTTGGGAGAACTTTCATCTCGCGCTTGGGCAGAGGGATGGACACGTTTGTCGCGCGTTAGACTATGAATATATTACAACGAGAGAGCTCAGAGCTCGTCGTGTGAAGAAGGAGACGCACCGTAGGCGTCATTTCTCAGAGCTTCGAGCTTGGAGGCGACCTCACGCTCGAGTTCAGCGCGCTCAGCGCGGTTCGGGCGCCTAGTCTCCGACCAGTGAGAGTTGACTCGCTCGTCTTCGAGTTTGACCTCAAAATCGTAACCGCGCTGGAGCAGCGATTCGATGGAAGATGGCAGCGTGAATGAGTCGTCGGAGGATTTCGCGTGGTCTAACGCGACTTTGGCGAGTTTGAACTTGCCGATGTGCATGTAACCGTACGCGAGATTTTGCCAGAGATGGGTGCGTTTGCCATCCATGGCGAGAGCCATGTGTACCGCGTCGTTCGCGATGGCGATGAAACCCTCTTTCGCCAAAAATCCACCCGAAAGCTCGAGAATATCAGGACAGACACCATCCACCTCGTTGCCCTGCATCGCACAACGGTAGCGAGAACTCTCTAAGACTTGAAGTTGGCCATTTGTGAGCTGATGCAACGCCGCCGCCTCAGCCGCTTGTTCAAAGTACAACACCATCCCCAACTGCGCGATCTCATTTTTCACAGGGTTCATGAGGATAGCGGATGTGAAGAGGGATTTTGCATCCCTCAGATGACTCAAAAGCGACAGTTGCCGATCTTTGAAGTCCTCTGCGCTTTCATCGAGTTCTCGTACTTCTCGAAGGCCCTCAAAGAATTGCACCATGTGGATTTGCGCGGCGAGGCGGAGGATGTGGAAATTGTAAGGATGCGATTTGATGCCTTTTGCGCAAGCGAGCAATGCATCGGAAGTGTTCCCACCGTGAAACTCGATTTCGCAGAGTAATTTCCAGCTTTCACTGAGCGACTCAGCGTCAATCACGTCTGACTGCTGCGCATCGAGAAGGGGCATCAAGTACTCCTTTGCCCCGGTGTGGTTCTTAGCCTCATTCAGACAGAAAGCCATGTTGTGCCGAGCCGCAGTGCTATCGGGCTTCAGACGTAGACTACTCGAAAAAAAGCCCAGTGCTCGGTTTAAGACGATGTGAGCTTTGATGTCTGAGACATTGTGCATCGCCTGGTTCAGCGGTTCGTCCACATCGCCGTCTTGGTCGACGTCTTCCTCGTCCAAGACGGCGCCGTCTCCACTTTGAAACTTCTTCTCGTAGTTTTTTGCTTCTAGAGTAAAGTTCTTAAACAGCTTCGTGTTCTCCTCTCCCTTCTTCATGAGTTGCTGTAATAAAATGCCGCACGCCAAGGGCGATAAAGTATCGCCCGCATTGTCGGTGCACTTTTCGATGGCCAACTCGATATCGATCGAGCGCGAAGTGCCCGTTTGATTCATGACGTCTTCTTCATCTGACGAGCGAGTGACTCTCTCGTAGAGCTCTTGTGTGGCGTTGGTGCGTTCATGCGTCGCCTTCTCAAACCGCTCCATCAACTCCTTCTTGAACCATTCGATGCTCTCACACTGGTTTTTCACGTTCTCGACGCAATTTCTCTTCAGCATGTGCATGAATACTTCGTTGGATTTCTCCTGCGCGGGGACGTCCTTCGATTTTTCAACGATCTCGACGACCTCAGAGTATGTTTCCGCAACGCTGAAGTCAACCCACGCGTACATCAACGCTTTGCACCTGTCCAACAACTGCCTGGTCACGTGTCCTCGCTGCGTCACCTCGGCTTCAAACATCCCGTACGAGTCTAGTCCCGGTCCGTGTAATCTATTTTCCCCATCGATGGATTTGTATCCGTATCGAGCTCCGCCCGCAAACCGCTCTTCGCAAACCACCTTTGCATCCAGATCTTCTTCGCCGACAGCGCTCGACCCAGTCCTCGCGAGTTTACCCATCTTCACCCGATCGATGTACAAAATCTCCGCGTGCGTGACCGCGGCGCACGCCTCGCAACGGGACAAGGCGGACGCTGAGAAATCGTCGACGATATCACCAATCTTGACTGTTCCTCGTTTGGCTGAGGCCGCGGGTAACGACCAAGCTAACAGCGCGATAACGGCGCACAGTGCGCGCCGAGCGCCGCGCGTTCGTCGAAGCGGATAGTTTCGATCCATTGCCGGCGAGGCGGTACCAGATATCTCGTCGCGCCGGCGCTTCGCGCACTGAGGACAATCGCATCGGGTGTTGGACTAAAGTCTTTGGCTATCACTATTAAGAAAAGACTCTACCATCTACCGAGAGGAAGGTATAGCCGCAAGCTCTACCGTGTCTAATTCTAGATTTGCGTCGTCGTCCATCGATACGTATCGTCGCGGTGTCCCATCGGAGAGGAACATGCGCTTGAGGCGGCGCCAGAGAGAGGGTTCGCCCGCGTCACCAGAAGCCGACGACAGTTGTCCTTCATCTGACGGTTTGGGATTGCCGGCGTAAGCGAAGACACAGATACCGATGCCGACGAAACAGAACGAAAATGCGAACGCGACGAAAGCACCAACCGTAGCAAAGCCATTAAAGAACAACAAACGCAATACGACGCTCCAAATGTCACTCGTGAGCATGCTAACGTTGAATGCCGAAGCGCCGCAATTTTCCAAGACGTCCATCGCAAAGGTGTACATCGTGAAGAGCGAGCCGGCGTAGAGGGCGAAAAAGCTAAAACCCTTGGCACCTAACGCGCTTAGCTGACTAAATGTCATCCCTTCCAGAATCGCGCTCTGCACGCCGCTCATGACGACGCCGAACGCGCCCAAGTGCGCTAAAATTTCAACCCTGTCTGCGTCGCGCAAAAAAGCCTCCACCAAAACGTTAGAGGTGGCGTAAAGCGCCGCCGCGACAATCGCTAAAAAGTCACCCAGCGCCGGGTTCTTCCCGCGCGCGTTCTCATTATTCCCGTTCACCGGAGTTGCATCACCTAAAACCAGTATCGTCAAACCTGCAAACGCGACGAGCGCGCCGACGACGTGCCCGCGTGCATACACCGAGCCCAACAGCGCCTTTGACAACACCATCGCAAAGGGTATCGTCGCGCTATCCAACAACGACACGCTTGTCATTGACGTGTACTTGAACGCCAGAGTAACGCAATAATTCGCCTCGACGTCCACCAGTGCGCACAACGCATACTTTTGCGCCTTTTGCCAATCATACCCGCCGGCACCGCTCTCCGCCCGCACGACGCGTTTCCCATACCTCGGCGCGAACGCGCACGCCAACAACAGATACGCAAAAAACGTCTGCCATGACGGCAGCGCCACGCCCGAGCGTTCAAGCGCCGTCGATGCTGCCGCAGACGTCGCGTTGACCAACGCGCACGCCTGCGCGAGTGCGAGCCCAAACCACCACCCACCCCGCACGCGAGACGACGACGAATCGAACCATCGCGTCGCGCTCGACGGCGTCCACCACTTGTTGTCGTCGGTTAGGCCATCACGAGCGCTTTCGCTCGGTCGCGTCGACGTCTCGGTGTCCATGCCTCGACCTCGGTCGCACTGTGACGTTTCACCTAACTGACTTCACTCAACCACGCGCGCACGCACGCGCGGGATGTCCACCGCCTGTCGCAGCGGCGGCGCGTCGTGCTCGCGCGCGCGCGTCGCCTGGGTGAGTAGCGCGCCTCGTGGTCTTTGTCGTCGTCGTCGTCGTCGCGCGGCGGCGTCGCGCGTGAAAGCGACGGCGAGTGAGGACGCGTTCGAGAACGCGTTCTTCGAGCGACGACGCGTCGTCGAGGATGAAGACGCGCCGACGAGTCGGGAATCGAACGGGGAAACAACAGCGCTGAGCTGGGAAGAAATCATCGAACGCCGACACGCGGCGACCCCGCTCGAGCTCGAGGCGGAGCGGGCGGCGGCTACGGCGCGAGCGGCAACGAGAGATGACTTGTGGGGCTGGGAAACGACGCCCGAACGTGTCGTCGTTTGCGGCGTCGCGGCGAAGAATCGATCGATGACGGACGAGATGGATGGAAAGTTTGATTTGGAGGACTCGTTGGATGAGCTGGAGCGGTTGGCGATCACGGCGGGGTGCGAGGTGGTGGGGCGGTTGACGCAGAGGCTGGCGAGAGGACCCGAGCCGTCGACGTACCTGGGAAAGGGAAAAATTGGAGAACTGAGGGAGATGTGTGGATTACCGCGCGATATGACGAGTGATGACGACGAGGAGGATGACGAGGAGTGGGATGAGGATGAGGATGAGGATGAGGATTTGTTTTACGACGTGGATGAGGAGCAGGGTGAAGCGGGGGAGGACGATTGGGAGCGACGACGGGATCGAAGAAATGGATACAACCTCGACGCACCTTCTGTTGATTTGGTGATTTTCGACGACGAACTGAGCCCGAAGCAAGCGCGTAACTTGGAGCGTAAGCTTGGTGGGAAAATTCGTCTATGTGATCGCACGGCGTTGATTCTGGATATTTTCTCTCAGCGTGCGCAAACCGCGGAAGGGCAGCTACAGGTTGAGATGGCGCAGTTGGAATACGAGATGCCTCGATTGACAAAGATGTGGAGCCACTTGGAGCGGCAGAGCGGAAGCGGTGCCGTGAAGGGTATGGGTGAAAAGCAAATCGAGATTGATAAGCGCCTCTTGCGAGAGCGCAAATCGCTTTTGCAGAGTAAGATTGAAAGCATGAGAACGCATCGCGAGCAATACAGAGCAAAGAGAAAAGCCGAACGAGTTCCGATCGTCTCCCTCGCGGGCTACACAAACGCCGGAAAGAGCTCGCTGTTGAACAAACTCACGAATGCGGAGGTGTTGGCGGAGGACAAGCTCTTCGCCACCCTGGATCCGACGACGAGAAGACTCGAGCTTGCAAACGGTATGGCGATTCTCATGACGGATACCGTCGGGTTCATCCAGAAGCTTCCCACACAACTCGTCGCGGCGTTCCGAGCCACGCTAGAGGAAGTGCTCGAATCGTCGCTCATCCTTCACGTCGTCGATATCTCTAGCGATTTGGCTGAGGTGCAGATGCGAGCAGTTGACAAGGTGCTCGACGAGTTGGACGCGGGTCACATTCCGCAGCTCCTCGTGTGGAACAAAATTGACAACATCACTGACGAAGAAGAGCTCTTGGAGATAGAAATCGCCGCAGAGGATGCCGGCGCTATTCTCATCAGTACCCTCACCGGTGAAGGCTTGGATGCACTTCAGGAGAAGGTCGTCGAGATTATCAAGAGGAGCACCTTGAGCCGCTGCGAGTTACTCGTTCCGTACGACCGCGGCGCCTTGATTGGAGAAATGCGCCGAACTGGCTTTGTCGAGTCGGAAGATTTCCTCCCAGAGGGTACGCGCGTCGTCGCGTACCTCCCAGTCGGGATGGCGAGGCGTAAAGACGTCGTTAGCTTTATCTGTTAAACGAAACGGGCGCTCGGCGCGTTTGCTCGCTCTAGTTTGTAAAACTATGAATTCTTTTGCTGCTATTTACACAAAACTATCTAAGCACCCGGTTCCGCCGCCGCACTCGCCGCAAACCCTCTCTCTGCCGCCAAGCGCTCTCGCTTTTCCGTGCGCACGCGTTCCTTCACCGCTGCGTTCACCGCCTCCCCGTCAAAGATTCGTTCCCTTCTCAAAATCTCCTCCACCACCCACCGCTTCGTCTTACTCAGTGGTCTCGAGTGTTTCAAGCGCACCACGTCCCCCGGGTTACACTCATTGAGCTCATCGTGCGCCGCGTACTTTTTCTTGGCCCGAACGAAGCGCTTAAACCGAGGGTGTCTGTACAGTCGCTCCACCATGACGGTCACCGTCTTCATCATCTTATTTGATACCACCCTTCCGACAATCTCCTTCATCGCGACGGTCAGGACCCGCGATGGCGTGTTCTCTGTTTGTTCTCTGTCTCTCCTCGCACCGTCGCGCGCGTCGCCGTGTGTCGCGCTCGACTCTCACAATTGAACTGAGGGTTTGCGTGGTGCGAGCGACTAAAATTCCAGGCTGATTTTCACCGATCAATGTCGAGTACGTCTAAAGTTAAATCTGAGGATCAAACACTTCGATGCGTGTTTTTCATCGATCAAGCGAGACGAGGGGAGTAATCAGATTTTACCCACTGACGGTGACGGTTTCGAGTCGTCACGACGCGACGCGCGAGCGACGACGCGAGCGAGGATTCGAAAAGGAGAAGGATCTATTCGCAGAGATTCGTCATGGAGACCGAGTCGACGCGGAACGAGGCCAAGGAACAGGTGGTGACGCCCTGGGACGTCGAGGGTGCGGACGGCGGCGGGATCGATTACGCCAAGCTCGTCCGAGACTTTGGATGCAGCACGATCGATGAGGAGATGGTGAAGCGGATCGAGCGGGTGACGGGGATGCGGGCGCACCCGTTTTTGCGACGAGGGATGTTTTTCGCGCACCGGGAGCTGGATTTGATTCTGAGTGCGTACGAAAAGGGGGAGAAGTTTTATCTGTACACGGGGAGAGGACCGTCGAGCGAGAGCTTGCACTTGGGGCACTTGATTCCGTTTCACTTTACGAAGTGGTTGCAGGATGCGTTCAAGGTGCCGTTGGTGATTCAACTCACGGATGATGAAAAGTTTTTGTGGAAAGATTTGTCCTTGGAGGAGTGCGGACGGTTGGCGCGGGAAAACGCCAAGGATATCATCGCGTGCGGCTTCGATCCAAAGCGCACGTTCATCTTCTCTGATGTGCAGTACATGTCGACACCGATGTATACAAACATGATGAAGATTGCAAAGTGTGTGACTTTGAACCAAGTCAGGGGGATCTTTGGGTTCACGGGGGAGTCGAACATTGGACAAGTTGGTTTCCCACCGACGCAAGCGGCGCCGAGCTTCCCGGATTGCTTCCCGCACATGTTTGGTGAGAGCAAGACGAGCTTGAGGTGTTTGATTCCGTGCGCGATCGATCAAGATCCGTACTTCCGCATGACGAGAGACGTCGCTCCTCGTATCGGGGGCTACAAGCCGGCGCTCATTGAGTCTCGCTTCTTCCCCGCGCTCAAGGGTGAGAGCGGAAAGATGAGCGCGTCAGACGCGACGAGCGCCATCTACGTCACCGACACGCCCAAGGAGATTAAGAACAAGGTGAACAAGTACGCCTTTAGCGGTGGTCAGCTCACAGTCGAGGAACACAGACGACTCGGTGGTAACCTGGACACGGATATTAGCTGGAAGTGGCTCAACTTTTTCCTCGACGACGACGAGGCGCTCGCAAAGATTGGCGAGGATTACAGCAGCGGCCGCATGTTGAGCGGTGAAATTAAGGCTAAGCTCATCGAAACGTTGATTCCAATTTGCCAAGGTCATCAAGAGGCTCGCGCTAAGGTCACCGATGAGATTATTGACGAGTTTATGTCCACCCAGCCGCGTTTGTACGCGTCGCTCTTTGGAGAAATGGGCGATGTCGCCGGCGCCTTGGACGAAGCTACGATCGCCAACACCAAGCCAGGTGTCGCGATCGGCGCCCCGCTCCCGGAAGAATTGACGAAGAAGATATCTAAGGCTCAAACTGGCGAAGACGGGGAGCCAATGTCCAAGTCTCAGTTGAAAAAGCTCGCCAAGGAGGCTGAAATTGCTCGCAAAAAGGCGGAAAAGGCTGCTGCAAAGGCTGCCGCCGCGAATTAATTGTTTGTTCTACTAGGTATAGCATTACAACACTCAAATCACGCATTCGTCGTTTCTTCGCACGCCTCTTTATCGACGCCGCAGGCTTTGCCCATCAACCTTTGCTCCCTAGCCGCCAGGTGCTCCGCTAGCGACCCCCGGTTCGTGACGTTCAACCGATACTTGGCCCACACGTCGTACACCGCATTCGCCGCCTTTAACAACGCCGGAACGCGCGTGAAAGCGTACACGTACCCGATCCCAACTGCGTCGTACGCCCGTTGGAAGACCTCAACGCCCGTGTACACTTTTTTATCTGCATCCAACCCGTGAATGGTTGCCATCGCCGTCTCGTAATCGATCCCGGCGTTATCGCTCGGATCGTAATCGTCCGCGGCAATATCAACGAGGGATAATTTACCCTTTCCAGCATCCTTAGCGCGGAGGAACTCGACTTCGCGCACGCAGAGCGGACAGCCACCGTCGTAGAGAAGACGAAAGTTCCAAGATAACGCTGACGTCGACGACGACACCGACGACGACGCGCGCGGACGAACGATCGTGCGCGAGACACCACCGCGAGTCGGCGTCGGTGTCGTCGTAAAACGCGCGATGGCGCGCGAGGCGGTGACGAGTCTCGACATGGTGCGAATACGAATGACGAAAGGTGAAGAAGCTTGCTTCGACTCGAGTGACGTCAGACGAGCGCGCGCACCGTATCGCGCGCGCGACGGACGAAACCGATCGAGTTCTCGCGCGCGCGAAATAAAACTTTGATTTTTTAGTTTCCCCGGTCGCGTCCGAACGCGTTGTCGAAGGAATACAATGCTGTTCGGCGTCGTGTTTGCGAAAAAGTCAATCGTCGTGGGAAGCGATGCGTTCGTGCGCGCAGATGAAACGCGGTGGACGATGGATTTGAGCGCGCAATTGGGCGAAGGGTACAGCGAGTGTAAGGACGTGTGTCTGTTCATGCCCTCCCAGCGACGTACGTGATGATCTCGAGCGTTGACTATTGTTTAAGTCGAGTCGAGTCGAGTTGAGTCGCGCCGACGGCTCTGACGAATGCGCGCTCACAAAGGAAAGGACAAAGTCTCGAGACTGACGGAGAGATTACATCTCTTTTCAACGACACAGTTTTAGATGATAATAGCGCACTTTGCGTGTACATCCAGGCTGGGGATAAACCTTGGGAGTATTGCGGATGTGTGGCCAACGCCAAGCCGTCGGACGTCTTTGCGCTTCGTTGGCCCGTCGACGACGCCGGCTGCGCGTACGCCAACGCATCCATCGGCATCTCCGTCGAACCCTTAGCCTCGGCGATGGAGAAGGAAAATGCGCTCATGCAACACAAGGAAGAATTCGCCAAGCGCGTTGCGGAGGATTTATTCCGTTACATGCAAAGTTTTCAAGCCGACGGGAGCACGAGCGATCGAATGGTTGTTCCCGTAAATATTCTTCACAAGTGGTACGAAAAGTTTACCAATAGATTCAGACGCGATCCGGGGTTTTTAGACCGTCCTCGGTTAGACACGGCGTGATTGATTTGATTGATTGATTGATTTTAGCATCGAAACGTCATCCTTAGCGGCGTTTCCCCAGTACATAGCGAGCAAGGGCGGACGCGTCGTCGGTTGAAAACGCGCTTTTTGAAACACCAAAACGCTGATCCACTCATTCAATTGCCCCACAGTTTTTGTCGCCGCAAACGAAACCACCGAAAACAACCGATGCCGCAAAACCAAGCCATCATCTCCCCGAGTCTGCTCGCGTGCGATTTCGCCCGCATGGCGGACGAGTCTCGTAAAGTCATCGACGCCGGTGCCGACTGGCTCCACTTGGATGTCATGGATGGACACTTTGTGCCCAACCTCACGTTTGGTGCCCCGGTGGTTGAATGCCTGCGTCCGCACGTCCCGAACGCGTACTTTGACGCGCACCTGATGGTGACGAACCCGAAGGATTACATCGCGGCGATGGCGAAGGCGAAGACGAACATGTTTACCTTTCACGTCGAAGCGTGCGCGAACGAGGAGCAAGTCGCAGAGACGTGCGCGGCGGTGCGAGCGGCGGGTATGGAATGCGGATTGGCGTTGAAACCCGGAACCGGGGCTGAGGCGACGTTTAAAGCGGCGGATGCGGGGATGTTGGACATGATTTTGGTCATGACTGTCGAACCTGGGTTCGGTGGGCAAAAGTTTAACCCGGAGATGATGCCAAAGGTGAAGGCGTTGCGAGAACGGTACCCGGATATTAAGATTCAAGTGGACGGAGGTCTCTCGGGGTCAACCATCGATGCCGCCGCCGAGGCGGGGGCGAACGTGATCGTCGCGGGGAGTAGCGTGTTCGGGAGCGATGATTGGGCGGCGGCGATTGAAGTTTTGCGAGCGAGCGTGAAGAAGAACAACGCGTAGTCAGTATTTTGTAAATGGAATCTTTACGTGTAAAGTGTTTTCTACGATACAACTGCCGTGCGCAGACGAACGGTGACAACGCTGATGTCGTCGGTGCTGCGACGTCTTCGCGCAGTCAGAACCATGGTGTGCGAAGCGGCGTGTAAACAGCCATCTATTCCAGGTTCGTTCATGATGTTGTACACTTGTTCCGGCGTGAGAACGTCCCAGATGCCATCGCTACAGATGGTGAGCACGTGATCGTCTTCCGAATCGTCTTCTATGTTGATCGGTTCGCTGACGAAAGGATTGGCGATGAGGCCGACGTTTTGATCCTTGAGAAACTTGTCACCCATCGCGCGCGACAACGCCAATCCGTACAGCCGCGTCGCTTCCGGAGGTAAGTCGGCGCCTGCCTCATTCAGACGGTTGCGCTCCGATTCGTGTTTCACCTTGTGCTCGGGCGTGATGTAGTGTGCGCCGTGAGACGATGACGCGCTACTTTTTGAAACGCGGCCGATCGCGACGCTCGAATCTCCGACGTTTGCCGCCTGAAGCGTCAGACGACCCGTCTTCGGATCTTTCCAAACCAAAACGATGCTAGCGGTGCAACCTTCGTACTCAACAGCCATCGTTTCATCGCTCTCGATGAAGGTAGATTCTAAAATTTCTTTCACTCCGTTAGCTTTGGGAATATTTCCGTTCAATTTACCGGCGAGCACTTCGGGAAAGACATGTCTCGAACGCTCGGCAGCGACGTGACCGCCGTGGCCGTCGAACACGCAAAAGAGCCCGACGTGTGGATTCCCGCGCAGTGGACACTCGATGAGGACTCTATCTTCCGAAGCCGTGGCTTTCGATCCGTCGGAACGAACAACAGTTTGTAATGACAGAGCCTGTCGCGCTTCGAGCGTTGAATCGCGGAAGAAATGCACGGACACTCGAGGACTTGTCTCTCTTTCGCCCAAGCGAATCACGTCGCCGTGACAAATCTTCCGCCACGCGCCCACCTCTCGAGTCACTTTCGATATGATTTCGTCGTTCAAACGCGTTCCATTTAGAGAACCCAAATCACGCATGGTCCACTCTCTCCCGTTCCACTGAACCGCGGCGTGCATGGTCGAAACCTCAGAGCTCTCTACGACAAACGTGTTCGCTCGCCCTCTCCCGACGGTGAACTCATCGACGCCGAGCGACGCAATGTACGACGCTCCGCGACTCGAACCGTTCTCCACCTCGAGCTTCAACGCCGGTCTCATCGATGCAGACACCGCCTCTTCAGCCTGCTCCCCCGGCATCGCCTCCTCAACCTTTGCTTCCTCTTTCGCATCCGCGTCGCCCACCCGCATCGCCGAGTCGTCTCCTCGCGCCGGCGGACTCGAAATCTTCGTCACCACGCTCGCCTCGGGTTTCCAATCCGCATCGAGATCGTCACCATTTCTCTTTCTCACCGTCCCATCTCGCCTAAGCGATTCTGATTCCGTTTCCTCGCTCGAAAGCGACGCGGCGCCGTCGTACGTCAACCGTCTTACCACGTCTCTCGGCCCGGCTTTCGCCTCGCCCTCTTCATCCTGTTTCGACAAACCCTTCCCACGCCCGCGTCGCACCGCCGACGTCCCAATCCCAACCACACACGCGCACACGACCGCGCTCACGATCGTCGTCATCAGCGATGACGAAGAAGAAGAAGAAGAATGCGCCGAAGGTTGACCGTCCTTCACGCGTCGCTTTGCTTCACTCGCGTCTGCACCCTTACCACCCATCGCGACGACGTCCTCGAAAGCCCACAAACGCAGAACCAACCAAATGGCCAATTAACCAACCAAGCAATCAATCAGAAACCACAAACCGTCCCGTCGCGCACCCAGAGCGATTATCGAACCCAGAGTTCGTTGTCTCGACGGTGCCGACCCTCGAACGGAATTGGATTCCTCCGTCACCGTCTGCGTCCCGTGCGCGCGTGAATCGGTCAATACCACTCGCGAGAGGTACCGGCGAGAAGAATGAATGAACGCGACGCGTCGCGATGGAGACGCGATGGGTCGTCACCGAATCGAAACGAGTCGAAACGACGAGGCGTCGTGATGTGACGAAACGACTTTTGTTTTTTTTCGTTCGTTAAAGTGAAGTTTGAAGCTCAAATTTTGATTGTTTGAAGACACACACTGCGACGCGCGATAGTCATGCTTCGTCGAGCGACGAGAACGATTGCGGACCGAGCATTGACGTCGACGTCGACGTCGTCGACGCGTGGCCATCGCGGGCAGCGGGTGCACGCGTCGTCGAGGGCGGGATTCGTTAAGGATGGGAAACACCAGTACGATAAGAAGGCTTCGACGACGACGACGA
>Ga0181588_10000464_pt1 | contig 36448 bp, 20 predicted proteins | sample 071ome_26_FD_148607 | JGI IMG/M metagenome (GOLD analysis project Ga0181588, IMG submission 148607) | Coastal salt marsh microbial communities from the Groves Creek Marsh, Skidaway Island, Georgia - 071409BT metaG (spades assembly) | ecosystem: Environmental > Aquatic > Marine > Intertidal zone...
GGTTGCAGGTTACGGAAGCCGATATCTCGCCCGAGCATGCCCAGCAGGCCGATGAGGCGTTTATCACTTCGACAAGTTTTTGCATCTGCCCGGTCCGCAGCTTCGATGGAAGAAAGCTCATGAGGGATGGCACCCCGGGTCCAATTACGCACGCGTTATCCGATGCTTTTTCTTCCGAGGTGGGCATGGATTTCAGAGCCCAGTATCTGAATGCCTGAGATATGCTAGTCCCGACATCGACCCTATGCTTTGACAGAGTTCAAGCTAAAAACGACAATAAGCCCCGTTTTGAGGGCGCGAGTCCCTTATAACCACAGTTTTATTCTCAAGAGGTGACATATGCAGACCACGCTCGTTCATGAAATTTGGCCAGCAAGCCGATCTTCACGTATGGCCCAGGCCTTTATGGTCGTCGCCGGCACCGCTCTGTTAGCGCTATCCGCGAAGGTTCAGGTTCCGTTTTGGCCTGTTCCAATGACCATGCAGACTTTCGTTGTCCTCCTTATTGGGATTACCTATGGCCCAAGACTCGGTTTGGCAACGGGCCTGCTCTATCTTTTTGAGGGCGCGCTGGGTTTGCCGGTATTCGCCAAGGGGGTGGGTCTTGCGTATCTGATGGGGCCGACAGGGGGTTACCTTTTTGGGTTTGTGGCCGCAATGGCCGTGATGGGACTGCTGGCTGATCGCGGATGGGATAAAACCGGGCCTGGCGTCCTCGTCGCGATGGTGATCGGTGAGGTTTTGATATTTCTCCCCGGCGTAGTGTGGCTCGCTGCTGTCGTCGGCAGCGAGAAAGCCATTGCCGTGGGCCTTGCGCCTTTCATCGCTGCAGAGGCATTCAAGATTATCCTGGCGGTGGCAACGCTGCCGCTGATCTGGCGCGCTGTTAAACGCTAGCCAACCAACTGGAGACCAAGCAAACCATGAGAGATTATCTGCATATCAATCTTGCAGAGCGGTCTGCCGAGCGCAGCGCACTAACGCCTGAACAGGTCGCCTGCGCTGGGAGATACTTTATCGCCCGGACCCTTGTCGAAAGCGGTGCAGCAAAGGTCGATCCCTTGTCGCCGGAAAATCCATTGATTTTCTCTGTAGGACCCTTCGCGGGAACTAATTTCTCGAACGCGAACCGCGTCAGCGTGGGCTGCCGAAGCCCATTAACGGGAGGTGTCAAAGAGGCAAACGCGGGAGGTAGCTTCGGCTTTGCGATGGGTCAGCTGGGTATCGCTGGCTTCACGCTCCAAAATGCCAGTGAAGATTGGACCGTTATACATATCACGCTCGAGGGCGAGGTTAAGTTCCTGCCCGCGGAGGGGTTAATTGGTCTTTCCAACTTTGACTGTGCGGCCAGGCTGCATGAGCAGTTTGGTAAGAAGGTGTCCCTCGCGCTGTGCGGACCGGTGGGCGAGTATCAGGGCCTTCTGTCTGGGATTTCGTTTAGCGATACCGACCTTCGGCCCTCGCGGCTGGCAGCAAGAGGCGGCGTCGGGGCCGTGATGGGCGCAAAGAAGGTCAAAGCCATTGTCGTTGACTTGAACAAGATGCCTAAACTGCATGATCGAAAGAAAGTCATTGGTGCGGTCAAGCAATACAACGCGCTCTTGAAAGAAGATGAGATCGCCCAGAACATGAAGACCTATGGGACGGCACTGATGGCTGATACCCAGAACTACCTTGGGGGGCTGCCCGTGCGGAATTTTTCTGCAGGACAGTTGGTGGACCCCGATAAGGAGGTTTTGAAAATGGGCGGAGAATTCATCCGCGAGCAGAACCTCGAGCGTGGCGGCGAAACGGCGCATGCGTGTATGCCAGGGTGCACGATTGAGTGCAGCAACGTCTATGTCGATAAAGACGGCAAAGAGATCGTCTCTCCCGTGGAGTATGAAACCATCGGATTAATGGGGACCAACTGCGGCCTCACTGATCCTGATGAACTGGCGCGCGTCAATTTCATGGCGAACGACCTCGGAATCGATACGATTGAGGCAGGTGCGATGATCGCCGTGCTGATGGATGTTGGGGAGGGGAAATTTGGTGACGTCCAGTTTATGGTCGATGTTCTGGAAGAAATTCGAAAAGGCTCTGAAAAAGGACGGCTCTGGGCACAGGGCACCGCCCGAGTCGGTAAACATTACGGCGCGGCGCGCGTTCCGGTGATTAAGCAGCAGGCGATCAGTGCCTACGATCCTCGTGTAGTCGAGGCGACGGGAATCACGATGATGATGACCGCGCAGGGCGCGGATCACACCGCGGGCAATCTGCCCAAGCTTGACTGCCGTGAAATGGACGCGGCACAGATCGTCGCGAAGAGTTTTGAGGCGCAGCGCGTGATGGCCGCTTCCGACAGTCTTGGTATTTGTATCTTCGGGCGCATGGTGACCGACACCCACTCGGACTTTATTGTCGATGCCATTAACAACGCGTTGGGGACTGATTTTCCGGCGTCGTACTACAATGAGATCGGGCGCGAGACTTTGCGTCTCGAGCACGAGTTTAATAAAGCCGCCGGCTTTACAGATTCAGACGATGATCTACCCGGTTTTTTCTACGAGGAATCCCTGCCGCCGATGAATCGCGTGGCGCGATTCAAAGGGGCAGATATCAATCCGTTTCGCGAGTAGGTCCGGCCACTAGACCCGCGTCGAACCGAGAAGGGTCTTCGCCAATCAAATCCCAACGATCGGATCGATCGTTGAGCCGTCGCTGAACCTCGAGAAGCGAAACGGGGAGGCGTCTACGACGGGTGTGGTATTCATAACGAGATCCGCGGCCAGTTCTCCGGCGGCAGGTCCTATCCCGAACCCATGACCGGAGAAGCCGGTGGCGATCACCAGCCCCGGTCGCTCGTTCACTGTTGAGATAACGGGGATCGCATCCGGCGTGACATCGATCATGCCTGCCCAGCGCTGCTCGATGGACGCGCCCGCAAAGCGGGGAAAATCCTTTATTAACGCGTTGAAGGCGTGATCAAGCGAGGGATGGATAGGATCGGGGTCGAGCATCCGATTGCTCGTAAACAGAGTTTGCGGTCGTTCGTTGGCCTCCCGCCACTCCACCCCAAAGCGCTCACCCAGGCGCAGGTGTAAATGGTTTCGAACCATCCACACGAGCTTCCTGAAAAGGGGTGCGAATCGAATAGCGTCCGGCGTAAGATCAAAGTCGATCCGGCTCTTTGCGCCAGCCGCTACCGTATAACCGCCGTCGGCTCGTTTTCGGATGGAGTACTCCGGCGCGCTGATACAGGCGTTGGGTCCGGTCGGCACAGGCCCGGTCCTTAAAACCGAAGAGCGTGTCTTGAGTTGCGGAAGCAACAGTTTTTCAGTTGCGCAAAGCCGTCTTGACCATGCGCCAGCCGCTAACAGGACGACTCGAGCACGGATCTCGCCTTTTTCTGTTTGCGCCCCGGTAACCGATCCTGCTGATGTGCTCAGCGCATGAATAGCCGTGTGGGTGAATAGTTTTGCGCCTTGCTTCTGGGCGGCTTGTGCCATGGCCGGGACAGCAGAAAAAGGTTCTGCTCGACCGTCCGAGGGACAGTGGAGAGCACCGTGCCACGCTCTGGCGGAGCCCGACAGGTGATCGGCGACTTCTGATCCACTGATCACTCGCGCGTCAATCGAATAAGGGGCGGCGTGATCGAGCCATAGCGCTTTTTTTTCAAGATCCGCCTGGGATTCGGCAAGATAAAGCGTTCCGCACTGTCGAAATCCCGTCTCTGCATTAACGCGCTCGTTCATCCTGACCCAACAACTTAGGGCGTGAATAATCAGGGGCAGCTCCCTGGGGTCACGACCCTGCTGGCGACACCACCCCCAGTTTCGAGACGACTGCTCCCCGGCGATTTCGCCTTTTTCGCATAGCGTCACCGGGATGCCCCGTTCGGCGAGGGTTAGCGCGGCGCTGACACCAATAATGCCGCCACCGATGATGAGCACCTCTGTGCTCGCTGGGAATTCGCTATCGGGCGTAACGGGGGTGGCCAGAAGTGGCATTAAAGCGGCGGGAGGACTTTGCCTGGGTTAAATAGGCCATGAGGATCCAGCGCCTGTTTAATGGCGTGCATGGCGACCAGCGCTGAGCGATCTTTATAGCGGCGCATATCCTCGAGTTTGAGCATACCGACCCCGTGCTCCGCACTGAAGGAGCCGCCAAGCGACTCCACCAGATCATGGACGAGAGCACTTATTTCGTCCCAGCGCGACAAGTACACGGCGGTGTCCATCTCTGTGGGTTGCGATAAATTGAAGTGTATATTGCCGTCTCCCACATGACCGAAGGCGCAGGGTCGAATACCCGGGATCCGCTCTTCGACCGCCTGACAAGCGCGCGCGATGAACTCCGGTACCTTCGATACCGGGACAGACACATCATGCTTTATGCTGCCGCCCTCATGCAGTTGACCTTCCACAATACCTTCACGAAGTTTCCATAGCTTCTGGGCCTGGACCTCACTGGACGCTATCACAGCATCTTGAATCAGTTCTGATTCAAACGCGCTTTCCAGCATGGTCTGCAGGGTTGCTTTGAGGTCAATGCCCGAGCCGCTGGTTTGCAGGGCCAGCAGCACATACCAGTCGTACTCAGCCTCCATGGGGCGCTCACAACCACTCACGTGACGCTCAGCGAAACGTAGCCCTATCTTTGGCAGGAGTTCAAAGCTACATAATGTGCCGCCCCCGGCCCGGTGCGCAAGGCGCAAAAAGGCCAGACTGGCGTTCAGGTCTCCAAGGGCCACCAGGGCAGTGGCGCTCTGATCAGGAAATGGGTAAAGCTTGAGTGTCGCCGCGGTCAGGATACCGAGTGTTCCCTCAGAGCCGATCAGAAGATTTTTAAGATCATAACCGGTATTGTTTTTTCTGAGACCGCGCAACTCTGAGAGCACGTCGCCGTTGGGGAGTACGGCTTCGAGCCCGAGTACCTGATCGCGAGCGTTGCCATAGCGCAACACATTGATACCGCCGGCATTGGTGGCCAGGTTCCCGCCGATTTGGCAGCTGCCCTCCGCCGCCAGACTCAAGGGGAAAAAATAACCCGCTTCGCTGGCGGCCGACTGCAAATGAGCGAGGATACATCCGGCTTCCACCGTCATGGTGCTGTTATCCGGATCGAGTTCGCGTATCTGATTCATCCGTTCAAGACTTAAAACAAGCTGATGTCGTTCAGAAACGGCTCCCCCGCACAGTCCCGTATTCCCGCCCTGAGGCACGATGGACACCTCTTCTTTGATGCACGCGAGAACAATCTGCCTGACCTCGTTTGTGTTCCTGGGCCTCGCGACCAGTTGAGCTTTGCCCTGAAACTTATTGCGCCGCTCGGACAGATACGGATCGAGGTCAAGCGCCGCGGTCACGAGGCCCTTGGGGTCCAATATCGTTTCAAGCCTATTAATCAGAGATTCCATGAGGATTAATCAAGAGGTGACTTCCGGCGCTATTGCCGACGGCCAGACAGAGAATCAGGGTCGACGTAATTATAGGGTTGCCAGGCAAAACACGGTGTCACGAACCACTGATTTTTTGGTACAGTGAGGCAGGATTATTAAAAATGTTTTACCAAAGGAGTTGATCTATGCATCGGTCGCTACACATGGAGCCGAGCCTCTGTACAGGCTGTTTGCAGTGCGAAATGGCTTGTAGTTTTGAGCATGAGGGCGAGTTTAATCCGGCGCGATCACGGATTCGCGTGTTTGAGTTTGAACACGGTCGAACCTCGGTGCCCTATACCTGCACGCAATGCGTAGAGGCCTGGTGTATGCGAGCGTGTCCGACCGGGGCGATCTTTATCGACAACGATCTGGGCGCGAAGCTGGTGAGTCCCCAGGCCTGCGTAGGCTGTAAAGCCTGCGTTTCGGCGTGCCCGTTTGGAACGATCGAATTCAACCCATTCAGCGGCAAAGTGGATAAGTGCGATCTATGTGGAGGCGATCCACAGTGTGTGAAGGCGTGCCCGACGGACGCCATCACGTATTTGGACGCCGGCGCCACCAGCGTAGGCAAAATGGCCGCGTCGGCCGAGCAGTCGATACAGGGAGCAAATTCATGAGCTGGCAAGGCAAGATCTTACGGGTGAACCTGACCTCCGGTGACATCAGTCCGGAGCCACTCAATATGGAATGGGCGAACGATTACATTGGTGAACGGGGATTGGGCACCAAGTACCTCTGGGAAAACATGGATCCAAAAGCTGATCCCATGGGTCCGGATAACGTTTTGATTTTTGCTACAGGTCCGCTCACGGGTACGGGCGCCTCAACCAGTGGTCGTTATGCGGTGATCACCAAGGGACCGCTTACGGGAGCAATCGCTTGTTCAAACAGCGGCGGCAAGTTCGGCGCGGAGCTGAAATTTGCGGGCTTCGATCTGCTGCTGGTTGAGGGTCGATCCGAGAAGCCTGTCTACCTTTTGATCGAAGGGGATGAGATCAGTTTGCAAAAAGCGGACAAGTTGTGGGGCAAAACCGTATGGGAAACCGACGAGTGGATTAAGAAGACGCATCACAACCCGCTTTTGAAGATTGCCACGATCGGCGTGGCAGGCGAGCGCGGTGTCCGCTATGCGTCGGTGGTAAACGACCTGCATCGCGCGGCGGGTCGTTCCGGGGTCGGAACGGTCATGGGTTCGAAGAACCTGAAGGCGATTGCCGTACGCGGCACCCAGGGAGTGAAGGTTAAGGATCCGAAGCGCTTTATGGCGGTTACGGACGAGATGAAGAACCTCCTGGCTAAGCACACAGGCGGCCTCACGAAGTATGGCACTAACGCGATGATGGACACGATGCAGGAGTTTGGCGGGTTGCCCACGCGTAATTTCAAGGAAGTGCAGTTCGAGGGCTATGACAAAGTCGACGCTAAAGCCATGCTCAAGACTGATGAGACTGGACACACTAATTTGCTGACCAACAAAGCGTGTTTCGGGTGCACAATAGCCTGCGGCCGGATTGCCCATATTCGAAAAGACCACTTTACGATCCAGAACCGCAAAGAGTACTGGCACGCCTCTGGTGGCCTTGAATACGAGACGGCCTTTGCCTTCGGACCGGTCATCGGGGTTGATGATATCGACGCCTGCACGTTCGCCGGTTACTTGATGAACGAACATGGCATGGATCCGATTTCTTTCGGGGTCACGCTGGCGGCGGCTATGGAGCTTTACGAGATGGGCGTCATCACTAAAGAGGACACCGATGGCGTCGAGTTGACCTTTGGTAATCCTGAGGCGCTCACCATCATGGCCGAGAAAACCGGCAAGCAGGAAGGGTTTGGAGAGATATTGGGCCTTGGCTCTAAATTGATGTGTGAAAAATACGGTCATCCGGAGCTGTCCATGACGGTGAAAGGTCAGGAATTTGCCGGTTACGACTCCAGGGCGCTTCAGGGTATGGGTCTTGGTTATGCGACCGGCAACCGCGGCGCGTGTCACCTAAAGCACGATACGTTCGAGGCCGACATGGACGACCAGACCGGCGCCGGCAAGGCCGAGCCTTGCAAGACCTCACAGGACTGGACTGCCGCCGTGGATTCGAGCGGTCTTTGCATGTTCACCATGGGAGCGTGGGGCGCGCCCGAGTTTGCAGCGCAACTCGATGCCGACACCGAGGGCGAGTGGACGGCAGAGCGCCTCACTCATTGCGGCGAGAGAATATGGAACCTCGAGCGGATGTTTAATCTGGCCGCTGGGCTGACCAAGGCCGACGATACCTTACCGCCTCGCTTACTGAACGATCCGGCGCCGAGCGGAACCGCGAAAGGGAAGGTCAATGAGCTGGATCGTATGCTTCCTGAATATTACGATCTGCGCGGTTGGAGCGAAGACGGGGTGCCAACTGAAGACACACTCGGTCGCCTGGGCTTGCGATAGGCGAGCGAATCCTATGCGCGTAGGCGTCAAGGTCACGGGCCACTTAATCGATTTATGCTCTGCGACGCATGTTGATCTGGATGAGGGCGCCTGTGTTGATGCCGCGTTGGGCGCGCTGGGAATACCCCCGGCCCAGGTCGGATTGGTGTCGGTAAATGGGGAGGCGGTGCCAAAAGCAAAGCGCGCGGAGATGGTACTAAGAGAGTCGGACGAGATGGTCGTCATGGCGCCTCTGACGGGTGGCTGAACTCGCTCCTTCTGGGTCGTCTCTCGGTCTTTTCTTGACGGCGGCTCTGATCCTGGCGCTCACGCCGGGACCCGGGGTGTTTTATATCGTCGCCAGCGCTCTTGCGGGCGGCACACGTGCCGGATTGTTATCGGTGCTCGGCATTGCGCTTGGTACGCTCGTGCATATTGTCTTTGCCGTCGTAGGCCTTACAGCGCTGATCGCTTCCATGCCTCAAGCCTTCGCGATTCTCAAATACACGGGGGCCGTTTATCTGATCTTTCTCGGTGTCCGGGTAATTTGGGGCATATCGGCGCCGGATGGCTCAAGCGGGCGACCTGTGCCGACTCGGTCACTAGCGATCGTTCGCCGGGCAATTATTATCAATGTATTGAACCCGAAGGTCGGTATTTTTTTTCTTGCCTTTTTGCCGCAGTTTGTCGATCCGGCTCGAGGGAGTGTAGCAGCACAGTTCATTGCGCTCGGTCTCACGCTGGTTATTCTGGCGTCTTTCACTGACACGCTCTACGCGATGTTTTCCTCCAAGGTGTCGCGCTGGTTGAGCGAAAACGTGCGAAACCAAAAATGGCCGGGCCGTGTGGCGGGATCGACCTACATGGCGCTCGGTGTTGCAAGCGCCTTACTTCAGGCGCCTTTAGCTTAGGCGGAGTAGAGGGGAATTAGCTGCGCGGACAATCGACGTCGGGCGCGCTTTCGTACCAGAAACGTCCCGTCAGGTCGCCGCGCCACACCCAGGCGGCGAGTAGCGGTTGTGCTTTTGTACGCATTGCGTGGATAGCCGCTGGCGGGTGATGGATGAGCGCGCCGGGTAGGGCCGAAAATTCATCGTTATCCACCCGCCAGTGCGCCTCGCCGCTCAGAATGAAATAAAACTCCTCGGCATCATGGGCGTGACCAGGGTAGGCGATTTCCGGCTGCTGCAGAAGTAAACCGGCTCGGATGGGTTCAGAACCCGACGGGGGATTTTCATCGACCAGTATGGAGTAGGCATACCCCCCGGCAAAAAATTCGGGAATGCCGCGACTGGCCTCCGCCCACGGGGAGAGCCGGGCGGCAGCCTCGCCAGCGCCTGCCAAATCAAGGTGAGGCGGGATCGCCCTTACGGCGTCTTCAAGACATACGTTAGACGTGGCGCACTGGCTCGACGGGGGTGGGCGTCGATCGTTCGGTACGGCCTCAATTAACGACGCCAGGGAGCGGAACGCTTCCTTTTCTGAAAGACGTGATACCTGTGCCAACGCGGAAAGAAACGTCTTTAAATACTCGCTCATTGATACCCCTGATCCCTTGATTAAGTGGTTATTGATTATTGGTAGATGTTCAATCCATTGGATATGTGACCGTAATGCAGTAATCTTATCTTTTCGGATATTAAACCGCGAGAGCGTTTTCACGGAATCATCAGCGCATATTATGTTTGGACCAGCCAATAGGAATCGACTGTGAGCGAGCTTCTGCTTAGTATGCGTGCGCTCGTCATTGAAGCCGATGTCGACGGGCATTGGAAGCCCATAGTTAAAGGCCTCAACATGGATCTGCATAAGGGCGAGATAATCGGATTGATCGGTGAATCCGGTGCGGGCAAGTCCACGTTTGGTCTTGCCGCCATGGGCTATACCAAGCCTGGGTGTCGGATAGTCTCCGGCTCGATCAAGCTCGGGGGAGAGGAACTGGTTGGCGCGAGCGTCTCGCGACTTCGTCAGATTCGCGGCAACAGCGTGTCCTACGTCGCCCAGAGCGCGGCGGCGTCGTTCAATCCGGCCCATCGCCTGATTGATCAATTCGCAGAAGCACCCGTGCAGCATGGGAAGATGCGGGCCGAGGAGGCTGAGCGCCGCGGGACGGAGCTCTACCGGCAGCTGGATTTACCCGATCCAGAGCACATCGGTAAACGGTTTCCTCATCAGGTCTCTGGCGGGCAGTTGCAGCGCGCCATGACTGCCATGGCGATGGGTTGCGATCCCGGGCTGGTTATTTTTGATGAGCCTACGACGGCTCTTGATGTCACCACCCAGATCGAGGTGCTTTCGACTATTAAGGAAGCCGTACGGGCCCGTGGCGTGGCGGCGATATACATCACGCATGACCTTGCGGTAGTGGCACAGGTGGCGGATCGAATCATGGTGCTGCGCCATGGCGATCTTGTGGAAGAGGGCAAGGCCCGCGACCTGCTGGACCATCCGCAACAGGAGTACACGCGCCGATTACTGGCCGTGCGCTCGTTGCGCGAGGATAAACAGCTAGGATCCAGTGGCTCAACCGTCCTCGAGGTGAGTGGTGTCAGCGCTCGGTATCCGAGCGCCGAACAGTCCGTGCTAAACGACGTGCATGTGCAGGTGTCAAAGGGTCAGACGGTCGCAGTCGTTGGTGAGTCCGGAAGCGGCAAGAGCACGCTCGCGCGAGTCATTACAGGACTGTTGCCCCCTTATCAGGGCCATGTTCAATTTTCTGGGCAAACGCTGTCGCCTGAGTTGCGTCATCGCAGTAAAGATCAGCTGCGGGCCATTCAGATGATTTATCAGATGCCTGATGTTGCTCTTAATCCGAAACAGAAAGTAAAAGAGGTGATTGGTCGACCGCTCGAGTTCTACCTCGGGTTGAAGGGTCAGGCGAGAACCGATCGGATTCACGAACTGCTAAAACAGATTGAGCTGCCCGTCGATTACGCCGAGCGGTATCCCAGCCAACTCTCCGGAGGCGAGAAGCAGCGCGTGTGTATTGCCCGTGCGCTTGCGGCAGAACCCGATCTCATCATATGCGACGAAGTGACCTCTGCCCTCGACCAGTTGGTAGCGGAAGGTATTCTTGAGCTGCTTCAGAACTTACAGAACAAACTTGGCGTCTCTTATCTTTTTATTACCCACGACCTTGCTACCGTGAAAGCCATTGCAGACCATATTGTCGTGATGTATCAGGGCCGGGTGGTCGAGCAGGGCGAGAAGGTGGAAATCCTCAGCCCGCCGCATGAGCCGTATACAGAGCTGTTGCTCTCGTCGGTCCCTGAGATGGATCCGGATTGGCTGGATGCGCTCGTGGATAAACGAAACCGTGGGGAACTGCCCACGATTGCCTCCATTCAGTGAATCAGGCTCTTTTCTTTTTTGATCTCTGTATCCACTATTTATTTTCAGGAGTACGGTTTTGAAACACCCCCTGCATGTCATTGATGCCAAGAAGAAACTTAAATTGGATCAGATCGAGGTCGACGATAAAAAAGTCGCCCGTCGCATAAAAGACGCGGTGGAAAGCATGGAGGAACGAGGGCTTCCGCCGCTTAGCTATCCGGAGATTGCTGGTCTTTGCGATGTGTCTGAAAAGAACGTTTGGAACTGGGCGCGGGAGGGCAAGATCTCCAAGGCGAAACTACCCACCCTGGCGGCCATTCTCGGCATTACCGTCGAATATCTGCTTACGGGTGTGGATTCAATGTACGACATGGCTCTGGATAAGAGTGCCGGCGTGTTTTCGCTACGGGCAGCCCATGAGACCTTGCGGATCCTGCCGGTGCTGGAAGCCGAGGATTTCATATCGGGGCTGGGGTCCGAGGATGCCCTCAGTGATCGGCTTTCGGAGTGGACAGACGACGTTGAGTCCCGGCCTATGGCATCGATTTCCATCATCGATGAAGCAGACCCGGGTGTACCGACCTTCGCGATGCAGATGACCTCAGATATTTTTGAGGGCATACCAATAGGGACGATCATGTTTTTTTCGAACAAGATCGTCCCCCGAAACGGTGACTATTCGATCTGGCTCACTCGATGGGCGACCACAAAGGGCCCAAAACTCGTCGTGGTCGGAGGGTATACCGCCTACGACGGGATACCGGATACGTTTCCGGTTGGTATTCCGACTCGCGAATTGACGCCATTGGCAACGGTTCATCTTCAAGCCGAGCCATTTGTAAAGCGCTTGGATGACATTGCCCTCGCGCCTGCGACTATCGGGGCCGATGGATTTGAGCATGCCACTCGCCGGCTGCTGGGGACGTTGGTCGCAACGCAAAACTGGACTGACCGCTATCGAGTCCGCCGGCAAACGCGCATCGGGGATCGCGCGGCATCCATGACCGAAGAGACACGCGACGATCTATCAGGAATCGTCTACGACCTTTAGATTGTCTTTTAGATTAGCCTTTCGATTGACCGATTGACCGATTGACCGATTGACCGATTGATCGATCGAGTAGGTAAGTGGTGAAGGCGTCCGGCTTGGTTCAGTCTTTGGCGTTTTCGATTGCGGCGACCTGGCGTTTGACGCGCTGAACCATAGCGTAAACCCCAACGTGACGGCTCGGGCTCAGGTGCTCAAAAAGCCCTAGCTTTTCAAACTCGGCATCGGTGTCGAGGGCCTCGATTTCCATTGCGGTTTTGCCGTGAAACATCGCCATCAATATGCCTACAACGCCCTTAACGGTGGAGGTGTCGCAATCCCCGCGGAAGGTAAAGCGCCCATCGGCTTGGCGTATCGGGTGGATCGAAAAGATCCGTAAGGGCGAGCACTGCGCTTCAATTAGAAATACCAGTTCAAAATCAGAGTCACAACCGATTCATCAAACTCTTCGATCCCCGCACTCTGTGCGGCGGCATTCACGGTTTGCTCCTGATACTTGAGAGTGCCCTCGATGTTCAGAGTGGGGGAGAATCGAAACCCGCTCTTAAGCGACGCGTTGGGATTATCGATTTCCATATCGGTTCCAAGAACCTCTATCATTGGGTACTCCAGTCGCACACCGGCATACCAATTGTTGGTGATGTCCGTCTGCAGGTGGAGTACTGGAACGGTCTCAAGGGCCGCATTGTTTGAAGTTGTAATATCCACGGAGACGCTCCGAGCAACGCCCCCATATATTCGCGTTCTCTTGGATAGCGCGTATTGGGCTGTGGCCTGACCAAAGACAGCGGTTTCCGTGCTTGAAGTGCTGGATCCATTAGCCGCTACCGATGTCGCGTCAGAACTGCCATAAGCCAGTTCCAACTGATACTTCAGATCACCGGCAAGGGACTTTATGCCCGCGCCTACCGAGATCGAGTCCTGATCGAGCGAGGCGGAGGAGAAGCTCCCGCCGGTGCTCTGGGTAAATTGCGTAATTGCGTAAACCTGGTGGGGCTTTGTTAAATTATGGGTGAGTGTGAGCGTGACAAAACTGTTATCCCGCTTGAATAGGCTCTCTTGAGATAGCGTTTGTTTCCCAACGTCTTTCTCATTAGTCGTGTTGTAGTGCTCCGCTTGCACGCTCCCATCAACAGCGATCTGCCATGCGGGACTGAGACCGATCTCAAGCCGATCGGATAGTGTATTGGTCCGCGTCGTGCTAAGGCTTGTGGTTTTGACGAGCACCTGAGAATCGTTAGAAACCTCTTCCTCGCTCTTAAATGAAAGAAAGTTAGTCATATGCTCGGTGAGCGGGGAGCGCAACTTCAGGTCGCCGATGAAGTTGGTACTTCGTGACGTGGCGTCGGTATTCGGTTCCTCCTGGTCAATGAGTTGAACACCCGCCGATCCTTTCATATCCGATGAACCTAACTTGCCGGAAAAGTTTGCAAGAAGGCTCCCGGTATAGCGGTATCCGTTATCACCCGCCGGTTGCAGATTGATGTTGTTTGATAAGTCGACTTGAGAGATATGCTGGAAGCCTACCGCGAACGCCCCCATTTTGCGCTGGGAGGGTTGTGCAAACCCGTCCGGTTGGCCAAAGTCGCTCAGACTCTCTTGAGCGTGGGCCAAGGGGGTAATTAGTGCGCCGATGACGAAGAGCGCCCCAGCGCCAAAGTAGGTATTGATCATATGACTCGGTCCTTTTTCTAGCGGATTTAGCCGTCGCGACAGACCCGAGTAAGCGGTCTTGTCCGATAAGGTTTCAATAATAGTGCGTGAATTATGCAGTCAATTTGGGGGCCTTGCCCGTCAACGTTTGTCTAAAAGAAAGCGCCTTCCTATGGAAAACTCCGTACTGACAGTAGGGCTGTCTATTGTCTAGAATAGGGGCAGATGGAACAGTGTGACTGCGTCCATCCTTTGACTTAATCTTCTAAAAATATTCACAACTTATCAGGAGGTCGCGCAATGGCAACAGCGGCAGCAGCGGACGTAAAAGACGTGCAAGATATTCACGATACCACTGGAAAGATTATTTCCCGAGCAATGGGCTGGTCCGTTGCGGCAGCGATACTTCCGGTTCCGTATCTGGACATCGCCGCATTGGGAACGGTTCAGGTCAAAATGGTGCGGGATCTCGCGACCGCCTATGGCCAGGACGCAAATGATCAGACGCTAAACGGCACAATTTCGGCACTGCTCGGAACCCTAGGCGCCACGCAGGCCGGCGGCGCCTTGGTAGGCCCGGCGCTCAAGCTCATCCCCGGCGGCGGGTCGGTTCTCGGTAGCGTCACAGTCGGAGCATTTGGCTCCGCTGCCACCTACGCCATCGGAAAAATATTCGTCAAACACTTTGAGAACGGCGGTTCCATCAGCAATTTCAGCGCTGACAAGGTATCCGAAGATCTCCGCAAAGAGTTCACCGCTGCAAAGTCTGACGACAAATCAAAAACAGCCTAAGGCGTCCGCGTGTTGAATATCCCACCGCTCTTAATTGTTGCCTACGTGGCGGTTGCCGCGCTGGTGGGGTTTATCGGCCGTAATCGAGCAGCAGGGTTTGCAGGTAATTTCATGCTTTCCCTGTTGCTCACGCCGATCATCATGTCTCTCGTTCTGATGCTTGGCACGCCTCGGCGAGCGCCCCGGCCAGAAAAAGCGAAATAATCTTGTCCGAGGGGTCCGCATTAGGCGATCGCCTTCTCGGGATGGTGCCGGGCACAAAGCGGCGGAAGCCGGCGATCTGGACTAATCTTCGGTCGCTGCTCGAAATAAATACTGAGACCCCCGTTCGACTCGCGCTGGTTGCCGTTCTTGCCGCGCTCTGCGGGACCGGCGTTCTGTATATCCTTAATTCTGAGGCTAAGGATATCGAGCAGCAGGGTTACAACCTTGCTCACGCGGTCATTTTTGTTCTTCTTCTTGTCACCTACCGGGTCTCCCAGCTCGCGCTGATCCGACGGGCCGCGGCCGCAATTGAAACCGCTCTGGATGCGAAGCGCAGACGCGCGATCCGGCTGGTCCTGTCATTATCCCTGCGGGATTTGGATCAGATTGAAAAGCAGACTATCCGAAGCGGTCTTTCGGCTCACTACGGCGCGATATCACAGGCCCTGGTTCCCCTGATTTCTGGCTTCGAGGCGATCATCCTCCTGGTCTTTATGTTCGGTTACCTCGTGTACCTTTCACCTTTGGCAGCAGGGATAACCGTCGGCGTGCTTAGTCTTACCATTATTGGATACGCTAACCACCATAAGAAAATGACAGCAGCACTGCGGTCGGCCTCCGATTCAGAGAATGCTTTTCAGCGCCAGACCGATGGGATTGTGGGTGGGGCGAAGGAGTTACAACTCAGCAGTCGTAAGCGACAAAATCTCAAGGAGGCCATGTTTAGCAATTCGGAGGGATTGGCGAAGGCGCGAGTAAACGCTGCCGGGTTCTTCGCCGATTTAATTGCCACGGGCACGTCGATATCGTATTTCCTGGCCGGAATTGTCGTCTTCATACTCCCTATTTTTAGCGGAAGCGAGACTGATAATCTTTCACAGACTGTGATAGCCATCATCTTCATATTAAGCCCCATCGGGAGTGTGGTTCAGTCAATGCAGCACGCCTCGACAGCGCAGTATTCGTTGCGTTCTATTAATGATTTTGAGACGACCCTGGCGGGCCTGGCAGACCCCGCAACGGTCAGTGATGAGGAAGAGAAAAGCGAGCCGGCAATGGTTGCCTTTGAAACAATTAAGTTAGACAGCGTTTCTTATCAGCATGACGGCGAGCACGGCTTCGCGATTAAAAACATAAATCTTGATCTTAAGAAGGGCGAGATTTTATTCATCACCGGTGGCAACGGTTCCGGAAAGACCACTTTGTTACGGATCATCACCGGCCTGTATCCCCGAGCGGCGGGGAGCATTAAGCTTAACGAGACGAATGTTGAGCGAACGCCGCGTCAGCCCTACCGCGAGCTGTTTGCAAGCGTATTCTCGGATTTTTATCTCTTCGATGGGTTGTACGGACTCTCGGACAGTGATCGATCAACGCTCGAGCGATGGCTTCGCGCGCTTAAAATTCGGGATAAACTGGCTGAGGACTTGACCAATCTTCATGGTGACGATCTGTCGACCGGCCAGCGGAAACGTCTCGCGTTGGCGCTTGCACTGACCGAAGGACGCCCTATTTTGGTTCTGGACGAATGGGCCGCCGATCAAGACCCGGAAACCCGGCGATGGTTCTATGAGTCGTTGCTTCCCGAATTACGTGAGCAGGGCTTTACCTGCTTGATCATTACGCATGACGAGTCGTACTTTAAACACTGCGATCGCCGTATTCATATGGTGGAAGGGCGTATAGTCGACGCCGCAAAGAGATAGGCAAATAAATGATGCGATCCCTAAGATCATTTCTTAAACGGGCCCGGCGAATGGTTACCCTCTGGCTGGTCTGGGTGCTTATCATTGGCGTCTTCCTAAGCTTGGTTTTGTGGCGTCACGTCGTTCATGTGACCCCCGTGGGCACGGTGAGTGTCTACTGGTACCGATTCCCGCTTGCGAGATCACTTACCGGCGACTCTAGGGTCGCGGAGACGTACCAGACAGCGCGTGACAGTGCAAAAGGCGCGGAGGTCATAAATACCAATTCGGTAGGGCCTCTCCACGAAGGTGCTCATTTTGTTTTTCCCTGGGACAAGTTTTTCACGTACGAGACCCGTCTGCGAAAAGAGACCGTGTCGTATGAGGTGGTCTCCTCGGACGGCCTTCACTACGAGATGACTTTGGCGTTTCGGTGGAAAGTACTGGATCGGAATGTGGTGGGGCTAAACACGCACATTGGTCCGGATTACGTCAACCGGCTCCTGATCCCCGACGTTGGTGCGGTCGCACGGGGTGTCGTGTCGCGCTATAAGGCCGAAGCTTTGTACACCGGTCAGAGGCAGAAGATCGCAAACCAGATTTATGAGTACATCACCAGTACCCGGCGGGCCAACGGGATCGGGGATGAAAAAGATGACGGCACTGATGGAAACTACATATCCCTAAAGGATATCCTGATTACAAGCGTAAAACTCCCGCCCTCACTGCGGGCCGCCATTGAGAGAAAGCTTCAGGAGAACGAGCGCGTGCAGGAGTACAAATGGCGTGTCGAGAGGGAGAAATTGGAGAGCCAAAGAAAGGCGATTGAGGCTGAAGGTATCGCAAACTTCCAGCGGATCGTAGCGCCGCAAATCACGGAAAGTTATTTGCGTTGGCGAGGTATTGAGGCAACCCTCTCACTGGCGGAGTCAAAAAACAGCAAAGTAGTGGTAATCGGGAACAGTGAGACCGGATTGCCGCTTATTCTCGATACCCGAACCGATTTAGGTGGGGAGGGTACCTCTGAGGCGGCAGCCTCCGAGGATTCCGGAGCAGCGAAGCCCGGGGTGGGTACGAAGCAATCCACTGCCGAAATCAAAAAGGCGATGGAGGAGGAATTTGCGCGAAAGGCTGAAATTGTTCACAAGGCGCGTGCACAAGAGGCGGAGGCTGCAACATGGGTTCAACAGCAGGCAACGGCTGCCAAGCAGGAATCTCTCAATCAGGCTGCATCGCAAGGCGATAGTAACGATCAGGATGCGGCCAATCAGTCTCGGGATGAGGCTTCGTATAACGGGACGGGATCGGCCAGTTCGCCGGACAGCGGTCAACAGCGCCCGGAGGCAGACAGCGCCGGTGAAGTAAGAAAAGAAAATTCCTCATCAGGCGCAGGGGGATAACGATCCGCCAAGCCAGCCATGGATGTGGGTAGAACGGAAGGAGCGAAAAGGGAGCGCTTTTTGAGACCGTCGGCTGCCGCCCTTTAATCGGCTCCCTCTAAGAGGCTTCGAACTTGATCGTCAGATAAGGATTCAAGGCGATCCAGTTCCGCCTCGATGTCGCTTGCCTCGAATTGATCGGTTTGCTTTTCAAATACGCGCACTGACAGCGTGCGTATGGTTGAGTGTTCGAAAAGATCGCCAATCTCAAGAAGCACATCATGCGCGTGGTTAATCTCAGAGAGGAGCTGGGCCCCAAGAAGAGAGTTTCCTCCCAGCGCAAAGAAGTCCTCGTCAACTCCGATTCGGTCAATCTGCAGGAACGATTGCCAAATGGCTATTAACGAGAGCTCAATAGGGTCTTCTCCAGGAGGAGGATCAAGCACCGGCGGGGCTGCACTTGTGCCGGATGGACCTTTTTTGCGTGTAGAGTGATCGTTCTCACCGTGGCTCGATGCCGACTCGGAAAGCCCGCTCAGACTCTGCCCCGAAATGCGCACGCCTTGAGGGTTAGGCATGCGAAAAAGGCGAGTCAGCGCCACCTTGCCTTTTTCGGGAGTAATGGTCTGCGGACGACTCTCAGACCATTGGCCCCAGTAGTTGATGAACCAGGGTGAGGCCCCGGCTCTATTAAAAAGGCTTACGCAGTGCTCACCAAGCATCGCTTTAAGAGCGCTCACGCTCTGTTTCGGGGCGCCAAGGTCGGCTGAAAGGGAAGACATCAGCATGACGAAGGGCGCTTCAAGCGACGTGGCAATGCTTTTGATACTGGTTAGGTGCGATGTATGGGCGAGGATCTCCTGCTCCAGCCGCGTCGGATCAATAACCTCAAGAAGCTCTTGATGCTTCTCAGAGTGGAAATCCGAGGCATCGATAACGCCAATGGGTTTGGGTTCACCGATTGCATCCTTTAACCGCCCCAAAGTCGAAAAATCACCGGGGTCAAGCGTAACCAGAGAGACATCGACCCCAGAATCGCGCCACTGATCGAGCAGATCGTGTCGCTCGCCCGCCGCACTTGGTGACCCGGTCTCTCGAGTAAGGTAGATTTCCTTCGCTCCAATAGAAACCAGAGTATCGGCAATGACAAGGCCAATCGGGGTATCGCCTCCAATGACAAGGAAGCGGTGACTCACCTGGGATATTCCTGCATCCACTTGTACCTCGGGGAGTGGAATGAACTGCTTTAGAAGTCGGGTGCCCTCACGGATGATGACATCGCCACCATCTGCGCTGCTCAGGGATTCCCGCACTACCGCATCAAGGTTTACATCGGCGGGTTTGCCATCGGACCCCGCCGGGATATCAATCGAAAACGCCCGCGCTCCTAGCCGTTCCTGCTTCCATGTGCGAAGCAAAACAGGTAGCAAGTAGTTTATTGACTCTGGATCTGTTTTGTCGGCGGCGAAAATGTGGTGACCCACAAGGGAAAATGTCGGTTTATAGTCTTTCCCGCACGTGGCTACTTCGTGAACCGTTTGGAGTAATTTCTCGAACCCATGGTTTTTGGAATGGGCGGGGTTCGCGCTATCAGCGAGAAAGACGATAACCTCCGGGAGTTCCGAAGCGATCGTTCCAGCGGTTACCGTTTGACCGGCTTTACGGTATCGCTGCTCCAAGAGTTCTCGGAGCATATGGTCTGCACCGATTACCTTTACCCTGCGGGGAGGGATCGACTCTGTTGAAAGCGATGGAGCAAGAGCCCACTCGGGTGCATAGAAGTGGACTTCGGACGAGTGTACGGCGCGGAATCCCTCTCCGGGTGCGGTCCAAAACGAGCCGCGTTCAAATGGGTAAGAAGGTAGAGGTATGCGCCCAACCGTGCGGCCCTTCGCAAGAGCCTGCCAATCGGGTAGTACCCCCGCTTCCCAGGCCTTTCCTAGTGTAGCAAGCAGGAACGCGCGTTCTCCTGCCGAGCTGTTGGCAGGGGGAAGGGTAGGCAGATTGGTATGGACCGAACGTTGGACCGCGCTTGCGAGTGATGTGAGGCTTCTGCCTGGGCCGATCTCCAGCCACACCGCGTCTCCCATTAAGGAGCCAAGATGCGTCAAACAGGACTGGAATTCTACGGTTGAGCGTAATTGACTACACCAATAATCTGGAGTGGCCATTTCCTGTGGGTCGATGACTTCACCACTCAGATTAGAGATGATCGGTATCGATGCCTCGCCCCAGGAGACATCCCGGAGTATCTGGTGAAGCTCTGGAAGTGCCGAGTCCATCATGCGCGAATGAAAGGCATGGGACGTATCCAGTTCGCGGACTAAACTTCCCCGATCCGTCATATATTTTGCGAACGCAGCGATGTCGTCTGAAGACCCCGCCACGACGGTCTGAGACTCCCCATTAATTAAAGCAATGTCAATCCTGTCAAAGGGGTCCACCAGCAATGCTCGGAGGTCCGATGCCGATGCCGTCACGGCGAGCATTCGACCAGGTGCCATAGATTGCATGATTCGCCCGCGAGCGCTGACCACGCGAGCCGCATCCTCTAGCGGAAGAAGTCCGGAATAACACGCCGCGACGTATTCGCCGAGGCTGTGCCCGAGAACGATGGACGGCTCTATCCCCCAAGATCGCAACAGTTGCGCTATAGCGTATTCAACGGCAAAGAGGGCAGGTTGGGCATATTGCGTCTGCTTGATTTTTTCTTTGTGCTTATCTTTATCGAAAAGCAGATCAGTAAGAGGTATCCCAATATGGCGGTGGAACAGCGCGGAGAGTGTATCGATAGAATCTCTAAACTCAGGAGTTGTCGCATAAAGATCCTGCCCCATTCCAGGATACTGTGAGCCCTGTCCGCTAAACAGGAATGCGACCCCGTTAGCCGTTGCCTTGCCGGCGCGAGGAATAAGCGACTCGAGTTTTTTTCGGAGGTCGACGCCATTCTCAGCTACAAAGGAAGCGCGTATCTCATGCGCCTTGCGGCCAACCTGTAAGGTATAGGCGATATCAGGGAGACTCGCCTGACCGACATGAAGTGACGCTGCAAGATCGGAAGCTATCGTTGCTAATGCGGTTTCGGTTTTTGCGGATAAGACGATCAGCTCAGGAGAATTGAGGGCCTCTGCTCTCTTAGCCTTCAGGGGTGCTTCCGACAGTATTGCATGCGCATTTGTGCCGCCCACCCCGAATGAACTGACGCCGGCGAATCTTCGACCCGTTTCGGTTCTGGGCCAAGGAAGCGGCTCTGCGGGAATAAAGAACGGAGTGCTCTCAATACTCAGCTTTGGATTAGGCGCGGTGAAGTGGGCGGTCGGGGGCATGAGGTCATTCTTCAGACCCAGGACTACCTTGATGAGGCCCGCCAGTCCAGCTGCTTTGTCAACATGACCTATATTTGACTTCACGGAGCCGAGGCCGCAAAACTGACGTCGCTCGGTGGTCTCTCGGAAGGCTTGAGTAAGGCCCGCGACCTCTATCGGGTCGCCCAACGGGGTGGCGGTGCCGTGAGCTTCAACGAATGAAATCTGGTCGGCGTTGATCTGAGCAAGTGCTTGTGCCTCGCTGATCACCTCAGCCTGACCCTGGATGCTCGGTGCAGAGTAACCAACTTTATCTGAACCGTCATTATTAATAGCGCTGCCGACAATCACGCCATGGATGGTGTCGCTCGCTTCGAGTGCATCTTCCAGTCGTTTTAGCACGATAGCGGCTGCCCCGTTTCCATCCACCAAGCCGCTCTGCTCGGCATCGAATGGTCGACATCGACCATCGGGGGAGTAGGCAGAGCCGGGCTCAATAATGTTTCCGGTCACCTGCGGTAAGTGAATGGTGACTCCGCCCACGAGGGCGAGATCGGACTGATAACTCAGTAGATGCTGACAGGCCATATGGGTTGCGACAAGCGAAGACGAGCAGGCGGTACCGATATCGATGGCAGGACCTTTCGAATTCAGGGCGTATGCGATGCGAGTGGGAACGAAGTCTTTATCGTTGTAAATCGAGAGCTGGAAGCCCCCAACCTCCTCAATCAAGCCAGGGTTTGTGAATATGTTGAACGGCAAATAGGTGTTCATCCCGGCGCTGGTGAATATAGAGCAGTCTCCATCCCACTGCTCGGGGTCGTAGCCTGCATGCTCCATTGCGTGCCAAGCGACCTCCATCATGATGCGATGTTGCGGATCAATTAGCGCTGCTTCACGAGGGGAGATGCCAAAAAATGAGGCGGCGAATTGATCAACGTCGTCAAGGCACCCCCGCGAAGCGACGAGCTTGGGGTGACTTAGGATGTCCGCCGCTGCTCCTTCTGCCAGAAGTTCTGCCCTTGAGAAAAAGCGTATCGCGTCCTTACCGCTGCAAAGGAGGTCCCAAAACTGATCCAGGTTTGACGCGCCGGGTAGGCGCACCGCCATACCTACGATCGCGAGACTGTTGAGATCGATGCTGCGATCGTCCGCGTGACCCATCAGACGCTATCCTCAAAAGTTAATGAATGACTCGTCGTCGGGCAGCGAGTTGTTTTGCCGCCCGGCGTCTCGATCTGCCCTCTGTCGACTTAGCCCTATCGCCCGATTCAATAAATGCCGAGAGGCTTGAAATGGTGGGATATCGGAAGAGTTCGATTACTTCGCTTCCTTGGGGCAGGATATCGACCAATTGGTTATGAACATCAATGATGTGAAGTGATGTGCCGCCGAGATCAAAGAAGTTATCTGACCCATTGATCGCTTCGCGATTCAATACCGTCTTCCATACCTCTGTGATCTGCTCCTGCACCTTGGTCTTCGGAAGGGTATGATCAATAGGGAGAACCTCACTCTCAGGGGGCTGAATCGCTGATAGGGCGTTTCGGTCAATCTTTCCGTGTGTTGTGAGCGGCAGAGAATCAAGCACGGTAATGACACTGGGGACCAGGTGTGGGGGTAATCGCGTTGCCAGCCATTGTCTGAGGGCGCTCCCGGCTAGGGGCGACTGTGGTGCAAGCTGAACGAACCCGGTCAACCCGTTGCCGTTCCCGTTCGTCGAGCGCCGTTCCATTACGGCTGCCTGTTCGACCTCATCGTGCTCAACGAGGACAGCCTCGATCTCGGCCGGTTCAACCCGATAGCCATTGATCTTCAGCTGAGAATCAATCCGACCTAAAAACTCAAGATCGCCCGACGGTAAACGACGCGCAAGATCGCCGGTTCTGTATAAACGGGCACCAGCGCCCCCGTCTTCAACGATGAAGGGGTTGGGGATAAATGCTTCCGCTGTAAGTGCCGGTCGACCCAAATAGCCCTGAGCAAGACCCGAGCCGCCGATAAACAACTCACCCACCATGCCCGGAAGTACGGGATCGAAATTGTCATCGAGAACAAAGAGTTGAGTGCCCTGGATTGGTAGCCCGATGGGCACGTTACCCTGGGAGACCTCCGCAGCGGCGTAAACGCAGCATCCCACGGTCGCTTCGGTGGGTCCGTACTCGTTGATTGCAATCACCGAGCTGTCCTGCGCCATGAGCCACGGGTTGACATGGACAGCGGCGAGCGCCTCTCCGCCTAAGACAAGATATTTTGCGAGCTTAGGGTTTGGATCAGTCTGCAGCCCGCGCAGACGATTAAGTATCTCCAGATGAGCTGGCGTCATCTTAAGAAAACTAAACTGCTCATCACTGTTAGCGAGACGCTGAAGGGCCTGAGTCTCGTTCTCAGTGGGGATGAGCACGGTCGGTTTTCCGCAAATAAGAGGCGCATATATGCTTGGGACAGCGGCGTCAAAGCCGAGGGAGCACAGAATCGGTGCGCCGGCACCCTGATCGGCAGCATAGGTGCTGCTAGCCCAGCGGAGGTAGTTGCTTAATCCGCGATGCGTTACTTCGATACCCTTGGGCCGCCCTGTCGAGCCCGAAGTGTAAATAACATAGGCAATGTCATCCGGAAATATCAACGGCGTGGCGGGTTCCCTCACGAGCTCAGGTGTTTCGCCTAGATCACTGATGTTGAACACCTCTCGGCCCCTGACTCCATCAAGATCCGTCAAGTCAGAAGCGGTAATGAGCACGGAAATATTCGCATCGTCGATCAAGTATCTTAAATGCTCCAATGGATACCTAGAGTCCATCGGAACATAGGGGCAGCCCAACAGGAGGCAGGCCATCAAAGCAGTAATCTGGTCAGGCCCTGTGCCTAGCAGGATGCCAACCCGCTTGCGGGGGCCGATGCCAAAATCCTGAAGTCGTTCGGCGAGGTAATTGGCCCGAGCCTCGAGCTGGGCAAAGCTCAGGTCGAGCGATGGGTTTCCCATCACTCTAACGGCCGGCAGATTCGGGCATTCCCTCGCGACAGTGCGGAATAGCGCGGGCAACGCTTCGAACGCGTGCGGCTTATCGGCGCGATTCCAATCGATCACGGCCTCCTCATAATCCGATTCGGCGAGCAAAGATAACTGCGATACAGGCTTATCTTCTGAGGAACAGAAAACGTGCAGTAGATTCTCGAAGCTCCGCAGAAGTCGTGCGATGCTTTCATCCTCAAAAAGATCTGAGTTGTAATCGGCAATCAGCTCGAGGGTGCTGCCAATATGATTAACGGTAACCACCAGATCGACACGGGAATGGGTAACCGGCGCATTAGCGGGAAAAATCTGTGCATCGCCTAGACGGTAGCTTTCGGGGAGTCGCTCATAATTAAAGATCACATTGACCAGCGGAGCGCGAGCGGGATCGCGCGGAATATCCAGATCTTCAAATAGCCAGGCGAAGGGATACTCTTGGTGAGAATACGCATGCAAGAGTGCCTTGCATGTAGCCTGCACAAATTCTTTTTGACTGAGTCCGCCAATACCCTGGCTTCTGACTGGGAGGAGGTGCACTCCGTAGCCGACAACAGGCTCGCGGACATGACTTCGGCCAGAAGACGCAGCGCCAATGATAAGATCCTCTTGACCGGTCCATCGATGCAAGAGAGCGGCAAAAACGGCGTGCAGGAACATGTAGGTCGTGGCGTTCATGCGCACCGCGGATTGTTCAATCTCGGATGCCAGCCCCTGACCATGAGAGCGCACTAATCGCCTTCCATTCCAGCTTCGTACCGTGTCGCGCTTTCCATCGATAGGTAAGTCAAGCGCTGGAGGGAGAGGTAGCAGCACCTTCTTCCAGTATTCCGCGTGTTTTCGCATGCCCTCGCTTAAGCGAGCACGACGCTGGTCCTCAATGAATCGACTAAACGATTGTGTCGGGGGGAGGTTAGGTAATTTGCCGGTGGCGAGCACCGACTGGTAGCACTTAACCATCTCCTCGATGATGATTCCCATGGAGGGACCATCCGATACAATGTGATGCGCCAGCAAGGCGACAAGAAAACGGTTTTGCTCAAGTTCGAGGATTACCGGTCGGAACAAACAGCCCTCGCTCATATCAGCGCCTTTGCTAATCTCCTGAGCAAGCCAGTCCCGCGCAGCTGATTCAGGATCGTCTTTTTCCAAAAAAGAAAGTTGCTCGACAGTGGCTTTCGATCGAGGGTGGATGACTAGCGTATTCCCCCGGTCCGTGATATTGCTTCGCAAGGCGTCGTGCCGCTCGATCAGATGGTGGAAAACCTTCTTGAGTATTTTTGGTTCAAGCGACCCTCGCCATTCGATAACGGCGGGGTCCATATACGCAGCATTGCCACCTTGATCAAGCGCTGCCAGTGCCCATAACTGCTGTTGCGCGCTTGATGTTTGATGGTGCTCAACGGGTGCATCAGCGAAATGATCTCTCAGGCGATCGATCGAGTGCAGGCCCTGAAGGACAAGCTTGGCATCGATGCCGAAGTCAAGAAAACAACCTATTTCGGTAACGCCCATATGCAACAGCCGGTCAATTCGTGGCGCACAACTCTCGGGCGACCCGATGAGTGCGCGTTCGTCAACATAACGCTCAAAGGCTTTGTTGATGATAAATGCCTTGTCTGATTCGCTGGCTTTATCGATGTCGCGAAGATGTTCAGGAAGCGCATCCGCCATTTTTTGGAACAATTGCATGCTGGAGAGCAGGTACTGAGACAGCGGTTCACGCGAGCGCTCGATCGCGGCCGCGGCGTCCGCTTCAAGATAGGTATGCATGAGGACTGCAATCTTCATCTCGGCAGGATCCCGACCGTTTCTGATCCAGGCCGCTTTAAAGAGAGCAAGGTTTTCCTCTAGCTCCTTCATAGACTGCCCCAGAAGGTTCGTCAGAATTCCGAGACCAAGCTCAGCCGCTTTTTCATAAGTCTCAGGGTTTGCGACGACCGTTAACCACCCGGGTAACACACGTTGTTTTGGTTGTGGAAAGATCCCGAGCTCGACTGATTTCCCAGTCCCGCTCGAGAAGGGTACGGTCTCACCTCTCCACAATCGCCGGATAACATCAATATTTTTAAAGGTGACCTCTTTATTGTTCTCAAAATTTTCGGGCGCTAGAGCAAAGTCATTAGGATGCCAACCGCTGGCGAAGGCGATCCCGGTCCGGCCTTCTGACAGGTTATCGACAAGCGCCCACTCCTCGGCGATCCGTAAGGGATGATGCAGCGGCGTAACGACGCTGCCGCCTCGAATCTGGAGGTTAGCGGTCTCCCGAGAGATTGCGGCAGCGAGGACTGAAGGATTTGGCGAAAATCCCCCGAACCGGTCAAAGTGTCGCTCGGGAAGCCAGATGGCTTCATAGCCATTAGTATCTCCGTGTTTCGCGGCGTCCATCAGGAGGTCATATTTGCCGTTCGTATATTCGGCGTCGTAGTTACCGAAAAAATAGAGACTAAACTTAGTACCGCTTGAACGGGTTGATCTCAGTATTTGGGTGGGTTTCGCATCTGTCCCTGACACAGGCTTGGTGAAGAAGCCACCATCTTGCATCTCCGAGATAGTTTCGCGGATTGCTCTGAAGATACTTTCCAGATCTTCGTCTGTATGGGCCGTGGATAGAAAACAAGCTCGCCACTCCCAGATATAAATCCCTTTTTCGAGAAGATGGTAAAAGAAGACCTCTAGATTTCCGGACCCGCGAAATGTAAATATCGATCCAAAAAAGATAATCCGGATGTCGACGTTCTCTTCGGCGAGGAAGTCATTGACCCGGGTTGCGAACAACCGCGTCCGATTTGAGAGAGACTCCTGCAGCGCCGGGCCTTGTTGCTTCAACTCCCGCAGGGTAGCAAGGCACCCGGCCATTGATAAGGGGTGTTGGCAGAAAGTACCGCCAAAGTACGTCCGTTGTGCTCTCGGATAGGAATCATCTCCGTAATTCCACATGCCGCCATCAATGCCATCCATAAATCGGGCGGCGCCTGCCACTGCGCCAATCGGTGTCCCGCCCCCCAACACCTTCCCGTAGGCGGCTAAATCAGCCTCGATACCCCATAATCCCTGGATTCCTCGTGGATGCACCCGAAAGCCGGTAATCATCTCATCGAACACCAGCGGAATGTCGAGATCGTGCGTTACTTTCCGGAGTTCTTTCAAGAATTCTATGGGTTGAAGTTCAAGGTTCCGGCTTTGAACGGGCTCGACGAGGACTGCGCCAAGTTCGTGAGCGTGGTTCCGAATCACATCGAGCTCAGATACCTTGCCATACTCCAGAACCAGGCAGTCCCTAGCGACGTTGGAGGGGATTCCTGGGGAAACCGGCTCGGAGCCCCATTCCCCTGCTTCATTTTTGATTCGTTTTGCTAATGTGCCGTCCGAATGACCATGGTAGGCACCTTCAAAAATTGCAATCTTGTCACGCTTGGTCGCTGCCCGTGCGAGACGAAGAGCGGTCATAACGGCTTCAGTGCCAGAGTTTGTGAATGCGACTCTTTCTTTTCCCGTTAGGTCGCAGAAAAGTTCTGCGACCTCCTGCATGACCGCACTTCGTGGGCCAAGCTGGAATCCGTGCCGGAGTTCCTCTTCCAGGATGCCGGCCATATGGGTCGGATTGTTCCCGAAAAGGAGGACCCCAAATCCCATTGTGATATCGATATAGTCATTTCCATCAACATCGGTGATGTGGGATCCGGTCGCATCGACTCCGGTTATGGGATATAGCACCTCTTTGGTTGAAAACCGAAACCCCACGCTTGCCCGGCTATCCGCGAGTTGTTGCCGGCAGGCCTGAGCTAAACGCTTAGATTCAGGAGTCTTCTTAAGGTAACGGGCAATCAGCGCATCCATGTGGGCCTGCTGCTGCGGCCCCAAATTGGATGGGATGTTCAGAGGTTGATTTAAGGCTCGGAGTGGTGATGAACGGTCGCTGTTACCCACCTGTACTTCTTGTCCTCCCTTCATGGGCGGTTGGACTGCTTGAGGAGTAGCGCCGTTGGCAGGAGAGTTACCGGCAGAAGCCTGCCGCGGTTCTGGCTGGCCATGAAGCAGTTCCAGATGCTTCGCCATCAGTTGTGTTTGAGCGACAATAATTTGCGCAAGGGCAGTGCTGTCCGCGCCAGAAAAGTGGGGATTGAGAGGTTTGGATGTCGGGGGAGAGGATAGACCGTTAGGCGAGCCCGTCTCGGCCGGTAAGGTGGCGTCTAAGGGTGGTGCCGAGACGGCGGACGCCGCGTGGCTGGCAATGTAGGCGGCTACCGCCCTTAAACTGGTTAATTCTTCAAACAACTGCTGAATCTCAAGCTTTAATCCAAATTCGTTCTGGATGGAGTTGACTCCGGAAACAAGGATTAATGAATCAGCGCCCATCTCAATGAGTTGGGCGTCTGGGTCGATTGCCTCCGCTGATGTTCGTAGCAGCGAGGAAAAAATATCAGTCAGAGTAAAAAGAATACTTTCTACTTGAGCCTTTTTGGGGACGTCGTTGGACATCACAGTAATCTCCGATTCTTGGATCGCATGGGTCTGCGAGAGACCGCGGATCCAGTAGGACTTATGAGTGAATGGATAGAGGGGCAGCAGTTCGCTTTGGGGCGATGCGCCAGAAGGAAAAGCATGCCAGTCGATCGACAAGCCGTTCACCCAGCTTTCGGCAAGGGAATTTTCAAAACTTGTTTCTTGTAAAGGGCGTTGCGAGGCAATCGCGAATGAATCGGACGCCAGTTCCTTTATGAGGGATGTGACGGTCGCTGCCGGACCAAGTTCGATAAACGTGTTTATCCCCGCCTCAGTCATGCTGTTAATAACATCGCTGAACCGTACCGTTTCGCGGCAATGACGAGCCCAATAAGCGGCATTGAGTCGATCGTCCTCAGGGAGTCGCGACCCGAGCAGAGACGAGTAATAGGGCACTTTGCAGGGCTCCGATGCTACTTGCTCCCCAATCTGGTGCCGCAGTTTGTCGAGCAGAGGGTCCATCAAAGGCGAATGAAACCCGTGGGTGACGGTTAGCCGCGTTGTGCGGATGCCCTCGCGTTTTGCAACACGGCTTAAGGCATCAATCGCGTTAATCGGACCTGCCGCAACCAGTCGGGTAGGACCATTTCGGACCGCAAGGGACAGCGATGGTATGGCGAGCTCAGCCAGCATACGGTGAAGCATCTCCGGGGAGGCGTTTACCGCGAGCATGCCACCAGGCTCTTCCAGGGACTCCATAAGTTGCGCACGACATATGACGATTTGTAATGCGCTTTCCAGGGTGAGGGCTCCGGCGCTCACCGCAGCCGCAAACTCCCCAATGCTGTGCCCGGCCACGGCATGGGGATGGACGCCTAACGACTCCCAGAGCCGTGTGAGCGCGTACTGCAAAGTGAACAGAGCGGTCTGCCCAAGGGTAGTCGTCCCCACAATAGGTTCGCTACTCGAGGAGAGGGCCGAAACCAGTTTCTTTCCGAAGTCTTGTTCCAATCGCTCGGCACACTCGTTTACCGCGGAGCGATAGACTCCATATGACCTGTATAGATGACTACCCATCGCATCCGAGATATCACCTTGGCCGCTGTAGATGAACGCCACCCTGCGTTCACTATTCGATTGGTGTGGGCCGATTCCTAACGAGAGGCGTTTGTCATCGCCTAATCGCGACAGTTGATCGATAGCCCCTGCCGCGTCAGGAGCGACGATTGCCGCGCGATAGGTGAGGCTGTCTCTTTGACGTTGTGAGCCCGCGGCAATCTGGTGCAGTCGAATGCTATCGTTCCCGATAACCTTGGGTATGTAGGACTTTGCGAGATTCTTGAGAGCCGTCGGATCCTCGGCGGATAAGAGTAAGATGGCCGCTCGCTCGCCCGGGTTCTGCTCTAACGAATCGACACGTTCGAAAGTCGTTGCAGGCGCCTCTTCCACCAGAAGGTGGGCGTTACTCCCGCTTGCACCGAACCCGCTAACGCCTGCGATACGCGTCCTCTGGTCGTCGCGGGGCCATGGTTGCGGCGTGTCAAGGGGTCGGACGTTTAGTTCATCCCACGCGATCTCCTTGCTCCGTTCCGTGATGTGAAGCGTGGCGGGTATGACTTCATGATGCAAAGCCAGCAACACCTTTATGACACTAAATACGCCTGCAGCAGACTCCAGGTGGCCGATGTTTGACTTTATAGAACCGATCGGAAGAGGCGTTTTTCTGTGCTTTGAACCGGCGAGCGCTCGCCCCAGCGCGCGTACCTCAATGGGGTCCCCAAGCGCGGTTCCGGTGCCATGGGCCTCGACGTAGTCAATAGCTTCGGGAGAAAGGCCACTGCGTTTTAGTGTTTCCTCAATCAGCCGCTTTTGAGCCATGCCGTTCGGGACGGTCAAGCCACTGCTGCCACCGTCTTGATTGAGACTCGATCCCCTGATAAGACCAATAATGGGGTCTTTGTCCCGTATCGCATCACCGAGGCGCTTTAAGGCGAGGAGTCCAACGCCTTCGCCGCGGGCATAACCATTCGCCTGAACGTCAAATGGTTTACAGCGTCCATCTACGGAAAGCATGCCTGCAGCAGAGAGTGTCGAGTACAGCAAGGGGGTGAGGGTTAAATTAACGCCTCCGGCGAGAGCCATGGAACAGTCATTAGCGCGAAGGCTTTGGCATGCGAGGTGGATTGCCGTCAACGAGGAGGAGCATGCGGTATCAACCGCAAGGCTCGGGCCTTCAAGCCCAAATAAATATGAGATACGGCCAGCGCAGACATTTTGCGGGGTTCCGGTATTAAAGTATGGGTTTACCTCTTTCGAAGCATCGGCTTGAGCTTGCAGCATCCCGTAATCAGTCGCCGTGACTCCCACGAACACTCCACAGGCCTCCCCTCTTAAACTTGACGGACGAATCCCTGCGCTCTCAAAGCAGTGCCAGGCGCATTCCAGAAGAATACGTTGTTGCGGATCCATCCCCTCGGCCTCTCGTGCCGAGATTTTGAAGAACTCTGCATCGAACCCGCTAATATCATCGAGGAAGCCACCCTCGCGGGTACAGGATTTTCCGGGAACTCCGGGACGCGGATCGAAGTACTGATTGATATCCCATCTCTCGGGCGGCACCTCCGTAATGGCGTCGCGACCCTCGTGAAGCAGGGTCCAGAGAGCTTCAGCATTCGCCGCTTGAGGGGCTCGACATGCCAGGCCCACAACGGCTATGGGTTCATTCTCTCGTACTTCAAGTTCTTTGACTTGGGCCTTGAGCCGCCCGATGGTGGCGGCTGCTTTTTGGAGCGGCGTGAGATCCTGGCTGGTCATGATGTTAGCTCAAGCGCGGTTTGCTTGGCTTGATTCGTACTCCGCATCAATAAGCTTAGCAAGGTCGGAATCGCTGAGGGCAGCAATATCAGGTTGGATTTCCATGGGCTCATCGTCTATTGACCTGGGCTCATTAACGTTCTCGATGCCGACCAAAATATAATTACACAGAGCCTTAGGAGTAGGGTAGTCAAAGATATCCGAAGCTTCCAGGTGAATGCCCAAGGTCTCACCGATTGCCTCGCGGAATTCGAGCGCTTTTATAGAATCCATTCCCTGATCAAAAAAGCCTCGATCAGCATGGACGGGTTCGCCTGAGTCTCTTCCTAGAATCGCACCCAGCAGACGGGAGAGTTGCGATAGCAGCGCCGCCGACTGATCGGATTCAGCCATAGTGGTTATGGCACGCATCGCTGGGGTCGATAAATCGACCGCCTTATCTGCCGTCCTGGACTCAAAGGATTTAAGGATATCGAGCGACCGTGTAACCGCAATTGCATCGGCAACGCGAGACCAGTCCACAGTCGCCACTATTGGGTCGACTACGCCTCTTGGAAGCCCCCCCAGGGCCCTGACCGCTGCCGTTGTGGAAAGGGGAGAGAAGCCGGTAGCCTGTGTCTGGCGCTGTTTCTCCGCGCTCATAATGCCCCCGTCGGCCCATGGACCCCAATGCACACACAGGGCATCGCCGCCCGCGGCTTGCCTCTGCATTGCGATTTCAGATAACGCGCTGTTTGCAGCGCCATAAGCTGAGAAGCCCGGCGTTCCGATTATCGCTGCCACTGAACCCATCAACACGAGCCGTATCTCTGGAAAATGAGAGAGCGATTTCATGATATGTAGGGCCCCCAAGACTTTACCGGAGAAGGTCAAATCCAACGACTCCTCATCGTCTGGAGAAAGCACGCCTGCACAATGAAAAAAAGTACTTTTGGGATGCGCTTTCGCCATGGCTTCCAGTCGAGGCACGCTCGCGCTTTCTCCTAGGTCAATCTCGAGGAGTTCTAAGGAGACGCCCAGTTCGCGTAACTCTTGCAGTTGCGCAGCAGCCTGCGGCCGAGGCCGGTTACGCCCAAACAGAGACATTGATCGACAGCCGCGCTTTGCCATCTCTTTGGCTAATGAAATACCGATTCCACCGAAACCGCCAGAGATGATCACGTGATCAGGTCGGAAAGAGTCCTGTGCGGGGACAATCGGAACGATCCTGGGATGTTGCACTTTGTCTGATTTGACTCGTAGCCATCCGGTGGCAGCGGGATCGTCCAAAATTTTCTGAACGAGGGCATGGTCATATGCGCACCCTTCAATGACGCCACCTTTCAGGTCCGGGTGCTCGAGCAAAAGACTTTGCAGTAGGCCGCGATGAGCCGCCAGGCTCAAATCATTCCGGTCTGAGTCGCCCACGATCCAGACCCGTCTAATCTCGGAATCGGCCAAGATCATTCCGATGAGTTCACGGGTGAAGGAGACCGACGTCAAAATCTCATCAATACCTTCCGGATATTCTGGTTTCGCGCTGGTAACTATCAAAACGCCGTCGAACGTCTGGGTTTTAATCGCGCGGCGGGCCTGCTCGACGCTAAACCCTGCCCAGATTCGTCTGGAGAGATCCGTCGCCGACGCTTCGGAGACTGGGTGGGGTGTAGCCCCTATGCAAAGCCAGTTACCGGACTCATGAGAACTCAGAGAGAGAGGATCCCAATTCAGGGTGAAACAATTTTCGCCGCGCGTATCTGAGGCTCGTGGAATACGGTCGGGACGATCAGATTTCTGATCAATCCAAAAACGTTCCCGCTCAAATGGGTACAAAGGAAGGTCCACGTGCCGAGAGTCGGGATACCGTGCGTTCCAGTCCGGGGTTACGCCGATCTCAAGCAGGTCAATGTGGGCGCTGATGACTGCTCGCCATGCGCTTTCGCCTTTTTTTAGGCTCGCGACCGCCCGAGAGCCAGAGGGTCGGGCCCTCACGATTCCCTTCAGGATCGGTTGCGGTCCGAGTTCGAGAAACCGGTCGAACCCCTGTTTCTCAAGGTACGTAATGCAGTCATTGAACCGGACCGTCGATTGAATCTGGTCGGTCCAGTATTCAGCCGAGCTGACTCTCTGCGGGTCCGGGTGGCCGATTATATTGAGTGGCATAACGATGCTTGGGGCACGCATCTCGACGCCAGGAAAAGTATCCCGGAAGTCTGAGGCGATCGATCGCATCATATGACTGTGGAAGGCGTGAGAGACTTCGAGCGGATTGATCCTTACGCCTTGCCGGAGGAGTGCAGCGCTGAAATCTCGTATGGCGTCGGCCGGGCCCGAAAAGACTGTCTCAGATGCGCCGTTTACTGCGGCAACGTTGATAAGTTCGGTCCTTCCGTGCTCTCTCAGCGCAGCGTTGAGTTCATCTTCGCTCATACGAGCGGCGCACATGCCGCCACCGCTCGGTAAGGCCCCCATGAGCCGGCTTCGCGCTTCGACCAGGTGAATGGCATCCTCGAAGGTAAAGACGCCTGCTACACAGGCAGCGGCGTATTCGCCGATGCTGTGACCGACCACGGCCCCGGGACGAAAACCCCAGGCAAGCCAGCGCTGTGCTAGGGCATACTGGAGAGCAAATAGTGCAGGCTGGCTATATTCAGTACGGTGGATAAGGCTTGAGTCAGAGTCCGGCCCATTTCCAAGAAGTAGATCACGGATCGATACCTCTCGAAGCGGTGCAAGGGTATCCGAGACGCAATCGATAACCTCCCGGATGATGTGGTCTTGGGCGTATAGATCGCCCGCCATGCCAAGGTACTGGGAACCTTGGCCGGTAAACATCCATACGGTATCGGAACTGCCTCCAATATTAAGAGATTGCAGATTGACGTGTGCTGTGCTGCCGGAAAAGTTTTCCAGCGCAAGAATAATTTCCTCTGCCGTCCGGCCCACGAAGTATTTTCGATAGCGGAATGACGATCTTCGGAGATTGGACGAGGCGCAGATGTCGTAAAGACTATCCGGCTGGGAACGTAATAGCGCGCAATAGTTGACAGCAAGTTTCCGGAGGCTTCCCACAGTTTGCGCGCTACATGTCAGGGTAAACAATGAGGCATCCGGCGAACGTTCCGGATCTGTCGCAAACGCCGGCTCAGAGACGATCACGTGCGCATTGGTTCCGCTGAACCCAAACGAACTTAACCCTGCTCGCCTTACCCGCTCCGCCTGCGGCTGCCAGGGGGTGTGTTCGGCGACAACTCGAAGTTTCTTCGGATTCCAGGGGATCAGCGGATTGGGTTTGGAGAAGTGCAGGTTAGCGGGGATTTCCTTATGTTTGAGAGCTAACAGGATCTTTATTAGACCTCCAAGTCCGGCGCAGGGCTCCATATGCCCAATATTGGATTTCGCGCTGCCGATCAGAAGCGGATTCTCTCTATCGTCGCGATGAGCGCCTAAGAGTCCTTCAATCTCTATGGGATCACCCAGTTCGGTTCCGGTTCCATGCGCCTCGACGTAGTCAATATCAGAGGAGGTCAGACCCGCATCGCGTAGGGCCGCACGAATAACGGCGGTTTGGGCTTGGGAATTAGGAGCAGAAAGTCCGGCCGTACGACCATCCTGATTAATCGCGGATCCATCAATAAATCCATGTACTCGACGATTTTTCTTCGTAGCGTCTGTTGATCTCTCCAGTACGATAAATGCCGCGCCCTCGCTCCGTACATATCCGTCTGCGTCGGCCGAGAAAGTTTTACATCGGCCCTTCGGCGAAAGTGCACGCAACCGGCAGAACGCAATGTGATTCTCCGGAGTTAGGATTAGATTGCTTGCCCCGACAAGCGCCATGTCGCATTCGCCTGCTCTTAAACTGCGGACCGCGAGGTGTATCGCGACGAGCGAGGAGGAGCAGGCGGTATCTAAAGTGAGGCTGGGACCTTGAGCGCCATAGAAATAGGAAAGTCGGCCCGCTGCGGTGCTCATTGTGGTACCGGTTAGGCTGTAGGCATCGATCAATTCAGGAACCCCGCTGTGCCGATGCATGCAGGCATAGTCGTCGCCAGACATGCCGACATAAAAAGCGGTCGCACTCTGATTTATTGAGCTCGGTATGATCCCGGCATCCTCCAGCGCCTCCCAGCTCGTCTCGAGCAGAAGTCGCTGCTGGGGGTCTAGTGCGGCACACTCCTTCGGAGACATGGAAAACATGGTGGCATCAAACTGGTCGGCCGGCTGATCGATGAGCCCCGCTTGACACGTGTACATTTTCCCTTTTGCATCTGGATCGTCTGATAAAAGCGAGGACGTCGGCCAACGGCGGTCATCAATTGTTGAGATCCCGTCGCGCCCAGACTTCAGCAGATCCCAGTAGTCGGTCGGGGTATTTGCGCCAGCGGGAAAACGGCAGCTCATTCCGGTTACCGCGATCCTGGCAGGGGTGCGCAGATTCTGGTTCTCTTGAACGAGTTCGGCGATGGTGTCTCGTGCTTTTGTTAGCGCGGCTCGGTATCGATCGAGCTCGGCAGACGAGGCAGATTGGTTAGACATGTTGCACGCCATGCTCACTCATGAAATGGACAAGGTGCGCGAGCAGTTCGTCTCTATGGGTTTTGAGAAAAAAGTGACCAGCGCTGAGCGATACATGACGTAGTGCGTATACGGAATGTTCGCTCCAAGGATCCATGTCAGCGGGAGGCACCTCGGGATCATTGATCCCGGAGAAAGCGACGAGTGGACACTCCAAGGGGCTGCTGGACTCATACTGGTAGCCGTCACAGACCTCGAAATCCGCTCTCAGAGTGGGTAACAGGAAATCCAGCAATTCCCGATTGGCCAGGATTTCAGGCTCGAAGCCGCCAAAAGCGCTTATGTTTTTGATGAACTCACTATCATGTATTCCGGTGAATGAGGGGCGTCGCTGTGGGAGGTGTGGAGCCCGATGGGCACCAATAAAAGCGGTTAGGGGTAACGCAT
>Ga0181588_10000467_pt1 | contig 36327 bp, 36 predicted proteins | sample 071ome_26_FD_148607 | JGI IMG/M metagenome (GOLD analysis project Ga0181588, IMG submission 148607) | Coastal salt marsh microbial communities from the Groves Creek Marsh, Skidaway Island, Georgia - 071409BT metaG (spades assembly) | ecosystem: Environmental > Aquatic > Marine > Intertidal zone...
CGACGAGCACGACGACCACGACGACCACGAGTCAGACGATCACGACGACCACGAGTCAGACGATCACGACGACCACGCCGATCACGAGTCAGACGATCACGACGATCACGACGATCACGACGAGCACGAGTCAGACGATCACGACGATCACGACGAGCACGAGTCAGAGGACCACGACGACCACGATCACTCGGGTGGTGATCCACACATCTGGTTCGACCCGCTCACCGTCGCCGATGTGGTGCCGACCATCGTCGAGGCCGCGATCGCCGCTGGCGCCGACACCTCGGTGCGGGCCTGCGGTCAGGACTACATCGATGAGCTCGAGGCTCTCGACACCGAGATCCGCGGCACCCTGTCAGCGATTCCCGATGACGCCCGCTACCTCGTGACCAACCACGATGCCTTCGGATACTTCGCGGCCCGTTACGACTTCGAAGTCGTCGGAACCGTCATCCCGTCGCTCAGCAGCCTCGGCGAGACCAACCCCGCTGATCTCGCCGATCTCGCCGCGATCATCGAGGAACTCGACATCCCTGCGATCTTCGCGGAGTATCAGGCCGCCGACACCGAGGCGAACGCCCTCGCCGAAGTTCTACCCGGCGTGAGCGTGGCAACCCTCGACACCGGGAGCCTCCGCGACTCGAACGACTCCTACATCACGTTCATGCGACGCAACACGCAGGTCGTCGCCGAGGCCCTCGGCTGATCCAGCCCGCTCGCGGGCCTAGCGTGGTCCCCATGACGGCATCCGACCCGAGGTTCTCATGGGCTGGCTGACGGATCCGATCGCCTGGTGGGTGGAACCCTTCACCGACAACACCTTCATGCGAGAGGCGCTCGCCGCCACCGTGCTCGCCGTCGCCTGCACATCGGTCATCGGCACCTGGGTCGTGCTGAGAGGGCTCGCCTTCCTCGGGGATGCCCTCGCGCACGGTGTGCTCCCGGGAATCGCCCTCGCATGGGTGGTCGGCATCGACACCTCCATCGGGGCGATCATCGCCGCCCTCGTCATGGTCGGCGGGGTGGGTCTCATCCGCCAGAGCTCTCCCCTGCCCGACGACGCCTCCATCGGCGTGCTGTTCGTCGGCTTCCTCGCCCTGGCGGTCGTGATCATGTCGACCAGCGCCGGGACCGGCGACCTCACCCGATTCCTCTTCGGATCGATCAGCGCGGTCGACTCGAACGACCTGATCCGCCTCTCGGTCGTGACAGCCGTGGTCCTCCTCGGCGTCGCGGTCGGTCACCGGGCGCTACTCGTCGGCACCTTCGATCCGGTGCAGGCCCGCCTCGGCGGACTGCGTCCGCGAGCGACCCACGTGGGCTTACTCATTCTGGTGGCTCTCGCCATCGTCGCCTCGTTCGAGACCGTCGGCAGTCTGCTCGTGTTCGCCTTCCTGATCGCCCCTCCGGCGACCGCGTCGCTGTTGGCGCGGCGGGTGGTGAGCATCATGGCGCTGGCGGTGCTGATCGGCTGCGGCGCGTCGATCGTCGGCCTGCTGGTGAGCTACCACCACCGGTCAGCCGCGGGTGGGTCGATGGCCCTCGCCAACGTCATCGTCTTCATGATCGCGCTGATGGTGAGACGGTTGAGAGACGCCGCCGCTCCCTCGGCGCTGACGCCGTGAACCGAACCGTCGGGATCAGAACAGCCGCGCCTCGGCGGTGAGCCTCGGAGAGCCGGTCCAGGGAACCGCGGAGTCCATGAAGGCCCAGGAGCGTCGGTGTTCGACCGAGGGCCCGAACCACCCCAGGCCGGCACGGTGCAGGTGGCACGGATACCCCTTGTTCGACCGGAACGAGTAGGCGGGATGGTGCTCGTCGAGCGACCGCATGACCCGGTCGCGGGTCACCTTCGCGAGCACGCTCGCCGCCGCGACGCTGAGTGAGTCAGCGTCGGCTCCGACTCTCATGACCACCTCCGGCACGAGGGGCGACACGAAATCCCATCGACCATCGGAGATCGCGACGTCAGGGAGTACACCGAGACCGTCGAGCGCCCGACGGCAGGCGAGCCGTTGTGCCGCCGACATCCCGAGCTGATCACACTCAGCCGCTGACACCGCGCCGATCGACCAGGCGGCGCACCAGTCGGCGAGGTCGTCGAAGATCGCCTCGCGCGCCCGCTCGCTCATCGCCTTGGAGTCACGGACCCCGCTCATACACCCACCGACCGGAATCACGACGGCTCCCACCATGAGGGGTCCGGCCCACGAGCCCTTCCCTACTTCGTCGAGGCCGACGACGACACGCCCCTCGTCCCAGATCGGTTCCTCGATGCCGGTTCCCGCGTCGCGTCGGGCCATCAGCGGAGGACGAGGCCCGGTTCTGCGTCCTCGAACACGCCTACCCGCCACCAGCCGTCGGCGACGAGATCGTCGGCGAGGTCAGGGGTGACGGCGGCGAGCAGGCCCCCCGAGGTCTGCGGGTCGAAGCACAGCGCCTCCGGGCCCGACTCGGCGCTCGAGTCGAGAGCGCCGGCGACATAGTCGCGGTTCCTTGGATCCCCGCCCGTGCGGGCACCCCGCTCCGCTGCCTTCAGAGCACCCGGGTAGGCCCGAAGCCCCGACGTGTCGACCACGAGCCGTAGCCCGCTCCGCTCAGCCATCTCCCAACCGTGACCGGCCAGGCCGTATCCCGTGACATCGGTGGCACCGCCGACTGCGTCACCGGCACCGACCAGCCGCTCAGCGGCCGCGCGATTGATCGCTCGCATCCCGGCGATGGCCACGGCTCGGTCGTCTTCAGAACCTGCCGCGAGCGCCAGACCGGTCCCGATCGGCTTGGAGAGCACGGCGACGTCACCAGGCCGAGCACCCGACTTGCGCAGCGCCCGATCGGGGTCGACCACTCCCTGCACGGCGAGCCCGTAGATCGGCTCCGGATTCCTGATGGTGTGGCCTCCAGCGACCGTTCCACCGGCCTCGGCCACCACGGCGGCCCCGGCCGCGAAGATCTCAGCGATGGCGTCGTGCGGGAAGTGCTCGGGGAACGCCGCGACATTGACAGCCATCACCACCTGAGCTCCCATCGCGAAGATGTCGCTGCACGCGTTCGCCGCCGCGATCGCGCCGAAGTCCGACGGATCGTCGACGAGGGGCGGGAAGAAGTCGGTGGTCGAGACCAGAGCCAGCCGGTCGCTCACCCGGTAGACCGCGGCGTCATCGAAGGGAGCGAGCCCGATCAGCAGCGAGTCGTCATCCGGAGCCGGGAACTCGGCGACGAGGTCGGCGAGCAACGAGGCCCCCCACTTGGCGGCGCATCCACCGCACGAGGTCCATTCAGTGAGACGCAGTGGGCTGTGCTCGCTCGACACGCGCTCACCCTAGGTCACCGGTGAACGGGGCGGCCCAGAGGGTCTCGCCCGAGGGTTCCGCCGTCGACCAGGACGGGTCGGCACCCGAGGAGAGCGGCGCGCTCCCCCTCTGCTCCCAGAGCACCGCGGGCCGCTCACCATGCCACCGGACCGCGAACGACAGGCGCGCCTCCGGTCCGACCGCGAGATCGTGCACCTCGATCGGATGACCGAGCCAGGCCTCAGGGAAGCCGTGGGGCAAGATCGTCACACCCTCGGCGGTGCGACTGGCCAAGCGGTCCTCGAGCAGGGCGATCACCAGCGAGGGGTCACCGAGAGCCTCCACCTCCGGCGGATCCGCGGCGCCACGACCGGCGACCCCCCGGTCGAGGTCGGCGAGGGCGCGAACCTCGTCACCCGACTGGAGCAGCGAGCGAGCCGCACCCAGCCCCGCATGAGCCGACCACGACAGGGTCTCGTCATCGCCCGCGGCCCTCAAGAGATGCGCGACGGCGTCGGCCACCTCCCCGAGCCAGGGGTCGACCTCCTCGTCGAGCCGCACCAACTGGTCGAGTCCGACGAGGAAGGCCGCCGGATCATCACCGGGGTGTACGGGACCATCCAGCAACAGTTGGCAGCGGGCGAGGCTCACCGCCCGGGCCAGACCATGTCCGTCGCGACCGGGTGGGAGCTCGACACGGCCGAGTGCCGCGATCTGGGCCTGCCACCCAGCGGCCACCCGATCCCGGTCGGGCAGCGACGAGAGGTCGATCGGTCGGGAATCGCCGCCATGCGCGAGCGCCACCTCGAGTCGAGCGCCGTGGGCCAGCGGGAACACCGCCGGATCACCGTCGATCGAGATGCCGGCAGGAAGCCCCATCGCCGGAAGACGAGCGGCCACCAGATCGCGCCGGTCGAGGACGACGGCAACCGCCGCCTGCGACTCGTTGTCGAAGGTGACGACCGTATGGCCCCCACCATCGGGCACTGAGCGGATCGTCTGCACGACATCGCCGCCGGGAACGCGGAGCCGGGTCACTGTGACCGGCGTGCCACCGAGCGCCTCCTGGCGAACGGTGGGGTCGGCCGCGGGGTCATGCCAGCGGTCCTCGGCGGCCACGAACCAGTTGAGGCCTCTCGAGCCGTCGAGCGGCCGGATCGCGCCGCGGGGCGACACCTCGGCGCGCCAACGCCCCCCGACGATTCCGGTGACGACCACCCCGACAGTCAAGCCCGCTCACCGGCAGACGACACGGGCGGGCGGGATGACACCTAGCCTCACGGGGTGATGGCGGTCGACATCCTCGTTCCCGTGCGCGCCTTCGCCGAAGCGAAGCGCCGACTCGACGGCCACCTCGACGGGAACGCGCGCCGACGGTTGGCGACATTGCTCGCCACCCGAACCGTCGAGGCCCTGTCCGGCCACCGCGTGCACATCGTCTGCGAGGACGACGACGTCGAGCGCTGGGCGCGGGAGCGCGACGTCGAGGTCCGACGGGTGACCGGCGGGAATCTGAACTCCGCGGTCTCAGAGGCCATGGTGGGCCTCAGCGACAGCTCTCGGATCGCTGTGATCCACGCCGATCTCGCCGAGCCGGCCGAACTCTCGTCGGTGCTCGGCCACTCGGGGAACGTTCTCGTGCCCGATGCTCGTGGCGACGGCACCAATGTGATGGTCCTCGAACCGGGCGTGCGAATCCGCCCGGCCTATGGGCGAGGGTCGTTCCGAGCGCACCTCGATCTGGTCGGGGCGGAGGCGCGACGCACCGGTACGGTGCTCCGCGTGGTTCGGCATCGCGCTCTCGGCCTCGACATCGACACCGTCGACGACCTCCGGCACCCATCGGTCATCGCGCTCCTCGCCGAGGAAGGCATCCATGGCATCGAATGAACCCGGTCAGCCGGCGGCGATGTCCACGGACTGGACACACTCGCTCGAAACTCCGGCGAGCGCGCTCGCGATCGGCGCTCACCCTGACGATGTTGAGTTCGGCGCCGGTGGCACGCTCGCCAAGTGGGCGGCGGAGGGATGCCGTGTGATGCACCTCGTGTGCACCGATGGATCGAAGGGCACCTGGGACGCGAGTGCGGACATCACCGCGCTCGTGACGCGGCGCGAGGAGGAGCAGCGCGAGGCGAACCGACTCCTCAACGGCGGGGTGTCGACCGATGTCGTGTTCCTCGGTCGGGTCGACGGTGAGTTGACCGCGGACCGCGAGGCCTGTTCAGCGGTGGCGCGCGTGATCAGGGAGTTGCGCCCCGAGGTGGTCCTCGGCCACGACCCGTGGAAGCGGTATCGCCTGCATCCCGACCATCGTGAGGCCGGTCGACTCGCCTGCGAGGGAATCGTCGCGGCAAGAGATCCCCACTTCTTCCCTGAGCATGGACTCGAGCCACACCGACCGAGCCACCTCGTGCTCTGGGAGGCCGACGAGCCGAACCATGTCGAGGACATATCGAGTTCGATCGACATCAAGTTGGCGGCCCTCGAGGCGCACGTGAGCCAGTTCGAGTCGACGATGCGAGCCATCGGTGAGAACGGGTTGGCGCGTTTCAGGAAACGCATCCGCGAACGGGCCAACGAACTCGGCCGTCCGCATGGCCTTGGCGCTGCCGAGGCCTTCCACCTCATGTCGGACCTGTAGAGCCCTCGCCCGAAAACGACTCGGGCGGGGCCCGGAGGCCCCGCCCGCAATCCCGAGGGATCTCGTCGTTCACCTGCGACGTGCAGGAGCCTTCTTGGCAGGCTTCTTCGGAGCAGCCTTCCGAGCCGGTGCCTTCTTGGCAGCCTTCTTCGGAGCAGCCTTCCGAGCCGGTGCCTTCTTGGCAGCCTTCTTCGGAGCAGCCTTCCGAGCCGGTGCCTTCTTGGCAGCCTTCTTCGGAGCAGCCTTCCGAGCCGGTGCCTTCTTGGCAGCCTTCTTCGGAGCAGCCTTCTTGGCAGCGGCCTTCTTCTTGGCCGGTGCCTTCTTGGCAGCCTTCTTCGGAGCAGCCTTCTTGGCAGCGGCCTTCTTCTTGGCCGGTGCCTTCTTGGCAGCCTTCTTCGGAGCAGCCTTCTTGGCAGCGGCCTTCTTCTTGGCCGGTGCCTTCTTGGCAGCGGCCTTCTTCTTGGCCGGTGCCTTCTTGGCAGCCTTCTTCGGAGCAGCCTTCTTGGCAGCGGCCTTCTTCTTGGCCGGTGCCTTCTTGGCAGCCTTCTTCGGAGCAGCCTTCCTGGCAGCCATCAGAGGGTCACTTACCGTTGAGGTTGGCCTTCAGCGTCGAGGAGGCGCTGAACTTCATCGCCGTCGAAGCGGCGATCTGGACGGGAGCTCCGGTGCGCGGGTTGCGACCGGTACGGGCTGCGCGCTGCGAAGTGCTGAACGAACCGAAGCCCGGCCACGAAACCTTGGCGCCACCCTTGGTGTTGGCGACAACGGTGTCGAAGAAGGCGCCGATCGTGCGCTCGGCGTCGGCCTTCGAGACGTTCGCCGCGCTAGCGACTGCGTCGATGAGTTCTGACTTGGTCATGAAGATCCTTTTCCTGTGCTCGGCGGGGCGCCGGATTGCGACCCGGTCAACACATCGAGACCCGGTCGCGACGCCCCCGGACGATCGTCCGCGCACGCCATCGACAACGCCTCATTGCGGTGACAACTCCATACAAGGACTCCAAATGACATCGGTGCAACTACCAAACTGCTTGCATCTGCAAGTGAATCTCGGTTCCATCCTTGTGTCACAACGGATCGGGGCGCCCGAAGCGGCCAGCCGTCGCGGAGGCATCCACCACCGACGAACCGAACACGACTACACATCTCCTCCGTTGACGTCCGACGACTCACCCCGCTCCGCTCAACCGTGACCGCGACCAGACGTCGCCGGTCAGCCGAATCCCCGCTGGGGAACGGAGGTCACCAATGACCGATCTCGACCGTCGGAGCACGTCACTCGACGACATCCCAGCCCAGGGAGGTCGCCCACCCGCCGAACACCGCGTGGTCCTCGACACCTCCGTGCTCGTCGCCGACCCCACCTGCCTCACAACTCTCGGCGCGGTCGACATCGTCATCCCGTTGACCGTGATCGAGGAGCTCGACGGCTTGAAGACCCGCCCCGACGAGGTCGGGCGCTCAGCCCGGGTCGCCCTTCGAACGATCGAGGAGGTGCGGCTCCGCCATGGGGGATCGCTCGCCGATGCCGTTCCCATGGGCGACGGCTCACTGCAGATCGAGGTGAACGGGATCCAGCGCCACCTGCTGATCGAGCACGGTCTCGATCCGGAGAAGCCCGACAACCGGATCATCGGCGCTGCCCTCGGCCAACGCGGGATCGGTCCGACGGTGATGGTGTCCAACGATGCCGCGCTTCGGATCAAGGCCGCGCACCTCGGGGTCGATGCCCGCGAGCACCGGCCGTCGCGCGTCGCCCGGGAGATCCAGCCGATGGGTTGGAGGGTGATCGATGTCGAGCACACGACCGTCGACGACCTCTATGGGGACGGCTCGGTCGACGTGTCGGAGATCACCGCCCTCGCCGAGGGCCTGGTCGATCCGACCCCGGTCGGAGGAACCGAGGAGCCGCGGCTGCGCGAGAACGAGTTCGTGGTCCTGCGCGCCGGATCGCAGTCCGCACTCGCCCGACGACGTGGGGACGAGCTCCATCTACTCCCACCCGCGGCGCCGGAACCCTGGGGTCTGCACCCGCGGTCGAAGGAGCAGCGATTCGCCCTCGAGCTTCTGCTCGATCCCGAGGTGAGCGTTGTCGCCCTCGACGGGCGCGCGGGAACCGGCAAGACGATCCTCGCGATCGCCGCCGCGCTCGAACAGGTCATCGAGGAACAGCGTTACGAGCGCGTCGCCGTCTACCGGCCACTCGTTCCGGTCGGCCGCGCCGACGTTGGCTTCCTGCCCGGCGGGCTTGACGAGAAGCTCGACCCATGGATGTCGGCCATCCACGACGCCGTGGTCGCGCTCACCGACCGTCGGAGCAGCAGCGACGCTCGTCGGATGGTCGAGGAGTTCACCGAGCGCGGGAAACTCTCCCTCGAATCCGTCACCTTCCTCCGTGGTCGCTCACTCCAGCGCCAGATGGTGGTGATCGATGAGGCGCAGAACCTCGAGCCCGCGACGCTTCGAACCATCCTCACGCGGGTCGGCGAAGGCACCAAGGTGGTGTTCACCGGTGACACCAGCCAGATCGACGCCCCTTATCTGGGTGAGTCGAACAACGCCCTCTCGGTCCTCACGAGCGCGTTCGCCGGTCAGCCGTGCTTCGGCCACATCACGCTGCAGTCCTGCGAGCGGAGTGGTGTCGCGAGCCTCGCCGCCGAGTTGCTCTGAGTCGTCACCGACCGCTTCCCCTGAGCCGTCTCTGAGTGATTTTCCGGGGTTGGGGAATAGGCATCGACCATTTAGTGTTAAATGGGCTATGTCGGCAGTCGAAACCCTCGAAATCCGTTCCAACGACGATCTCCCCCGTGGAGTGGACTGGCGCGAGTACGCCATGTGCAAAGGGCGACTGGAACTGTTCTTCGCCAAGAAGGCCGAGCGTCCCCAGGCGCGAGCGCGCCGGGAAGCGCGAGCCAACCTGCTCTGCAGCGCCTGCCCGGTCAGGATCCCCTGTCGGGAGTTCGCTCGTGAGAACCACGAGTACGGCTACTGGGGCGGCGAGAACGAGGAGGACCGCCACCTCCTCGGCTACACGGTTGCCGCGCCCATCGGCATCCGCGCCCGCAACGCCTGAGTCCCCCCAGTCCGCCGGCGGCCCCCTCCCCCCGGATGGCCGCCGGCGGACTGGGGACGGCGACACCCCGCGCCTAGGTTGTCCGCAATGACCAACTCCCCCGGGCGCCGCCGATGCACCGTCATCGACCTCGAGACGACCGGTCTCGACGCTCGGTCCGATCACATCATCCAGATTGCGGCGGTCTCGATCGACCTCACCGACTCGGACGGTGTCGTGACCGGCTCCCTCGAGGACGAATGGTCCACCCTCGTGCGACCGTCGCGCCCCTGGCGTCCGATCGGGGCCCGTGAGATCCACGGCATCGGACGTCGGCGACTCGTTCGGGGCGCGTCCCTCACCCGAGCCCTCGCCGAACTCGACCGACGGCTCCGCGGCCGCGTGGCCGTCGCGCACAACCTCGCGTTCGACTGGGGCTTCATCGAACAGGCCCATCAACTCCTCCGACTGGCCGCACCCGACCCCGCGCGGGCCTGCACCCTGAACATCTCGCGCAGCCTCGATCCGTCACGCCAGCGCCAACACCGGCTCGCCGACCTCTGCGAGCGATACGGCGTCGTTCTGTCCAATGCCCACGACGCGCTCGCCGACGCCCGTGCCACAGCGATGGTGCTCCCAGCGCTCATCACCGAGGCCGGGGGCCTCGGTGCGCTACCCGAGGAGACGCTTCAGGTCTCGCCGTAGACGGCGAGCAACCGGCGCGCCGCCTCACGTCCCACCGAACGCATCGACTCGGGCCCGACCACCTCCACCTGGTCACCCAGACGAAGCAGTAGACGCGCCAGCCAGGCCTCACCGGTCACCGCCAGCCGAGCGGAGATCCAGCCATCGCCATCGGGTTCGGAGACCTCATCGACCGGGTAGCGCTCCACCACCCAGCGGCCCGCAGGCCCCAGTCGGAGGTCAACGCGAGCGATGTCGGCATCGGCGAACCAGGTGTTCGGGACGTCGATGCCCTCGGGCGGAACATGCCCAGAGGCCCCGCCGACCTCCATCGACTCGATGCGGTCGACCCGGAACGCCCGCACCTCATCACTCAGCGAGTCGTGGGCCATGACATACCAGTTGCCGTGGTCCTGGAAGGTCAGGAACGGCGAGAGCACCCGCTCGGTCGCCTCATCACGGGTGCGCGAGCGGTACACCACCGCGACCTCGAGGCCCTCCCGGGCAGCCTCGGCGAGTCGGGTCACCTCGGAGGGATTCGGGCTGACCACCAGCACCCCGGTGTCGTCCTCACCCAAACCGACAGCCAGCTTCCGCAGCCCGCGATTCAGCGCGCCGTCAGGGTCCGCCCCCGGGAGCTGCATCGCGGCCCGGCCGGCGGCGAGGAGCTCGAAGGCCTCCTCCTCGGTCAGCCGGAGCGGCCGCAGGAACAGCCGGGGCACCCCGACCACGATCGTGCCGTCGTCGTCGATGAAGAGGTCGATCAACTCGTCGACATAGGGGGGAAGCCCACACATCGAGGCGAGTTCGAGATCGCGGACGAGGTCGGATTCGGAGATGTCGAACCTCTGCGCGGTCTCAGCGACCGAGGCCGCCCCACGCTCCATCAGCCAGGGCAGCACGACAAGGAGCCGACGCAGCCGCTTCTCGGCCGAACGCGCCGCTCGCCCACCGCTCACGAGGCCACCGCCCGCAGCCGTCGCACGACCTCGTCGCGCACATCATCGGGTTCGAGCACCACCGCGTGCTCGAGAAATCCGAGCACCCAGGACACCAGGGCGTCGAGGTTGGCGAAGGGAACCGCCACCTCAACAGAACCGTCCTCGTTCCGCGCGAGCACCCGGTCGTGCCCCAGCTCTCGGACCGCTGAGAAGGCGCGCTGACGTCCGATCGACACCCGCGCCGACCGGACGCTGTGCTGGTCGGCGCCGAGCATCATCGGATCGGCCGGAAGGGCCGAACGGATGTCGAAGTCGGAGGGGACGACGACCGCGTCGTCGAGCACCGTCACCCGCCCCTCGCCGATCCGGTCCACCCGGAAGGTACGGCGATCACCGCGGGACCGATCGTGGCCGACCAGGTACCAGAACCCGTCTCGGAGCAGGATCCCCCATGGCTCCACCACCCGGTCGACCCCCGCGTAGGAGAACGACACCGCTCGACGGTCACCCAGCGCGCCACGGAGGACGGGCAACACCTCGGCAGTCGGGACGCTCATGGCGACGAAGACCTGCCCGTCGTCCGGCCCACCACCGAGCTTCCACATCGCCTCACGACCGGTCTCAGAACCCGGGCGCGTCGCCGCGAGCGCCAGCTGAAGGGCGCGCAGCTCCTCCTCGTCGAGACCGAGATCAGGGATCTCCATCTCGTTGCGGACCACCCAGTAACCCATCTGTCCGGCGCGATCACCGGTCAAGGTCTCCGACGAGATCTCGATGCCGATGTCGCGCAACGCCGCCTTGTCGCGTTCGAAGGAGGCCCGCCGGGCGTCGTGACCGTCGGGATACTGGCCACCCAGTTCGGCGGCGATGACGTCGAGGGTGAGCGGCTCGCGCGTCTCGAGCAGCAACGCCAACAGATTGGTGAGGCGTTCGACGCGATCGGCCATCAGCGTCGGTACTCGTAGAACCCTCGGCCAGCCTTGCGGCCGAGCAGACCGGCGTCGACCATGCGCGACAGCAGCGGCGGAGGGGCGTACAGGGGCTCCTTGAACTCCTCGTAGAGACTCTCAGCGACCGCGAGGGTCGTGTCGAGACCGATCAGGTCGGTGAGCCGGAGCGGGCCCATCGGGTGGCTGCAACCCTCGACCATGCCGACGTCGATGTCGTCGCGGGAGGCGAACCCGGACTCCATCATGCGGATCGCCGAGAGCAGATACGGGATGAGCAGGGCGTTGACCACGAAACCGGCTCGATCCTGCGAGCGGATCACCCGCTTGTCGAGCGACTCCGTCGCGAAGGCCTCGGCCCTCGCGGTGGTCTCCGGGCCGGTCATGAGGCTGGTGACGATCTCGACGAGCCGAAGGACCGGGACCGGGTTGAAGAAGTGCACGCCGATGACCTGCTCGGGACGCGCGGTGACGGTGCCGAGCTTCATGATCGGGATCGACGAGGTGTTGCTCGCCAGGATCGCTGAGTCGTCGACCAGCACCCGGTCGAGCTCGCGGAAGATTTCGACCTTCATGGCCTCGTCCTCAACGACGGCCTCGACCACCATCTGACGGTCCGCCAGGTCGTCGATCGCGGTGGTGAACGAGAGGCGCGCGAGCGCCTCGTCGCGCTCCGGCTCAGTGAGCTTGCCGGCGGTGACACCACGGTCGAGCGAGGTGACGAGGCGCTGACGACCGGCCTCGGCCGCTGCGGCATCGACCTCGCGGACCATGACGTCGAGGCCGGCGCGCGCGCACACCTCGGCGATACCCGACCCCATGAGCCCGCAACCGATGACTCCGACCCGCTCGATTCCCATGTGTTCCTCCGTGTCCCGACCGCGACACCCGCTGATCTACCCGACCATTGTGGCCCATGGGACCGCCGCACTGACATCGTCAGGGCGACCGAAGAGCAAGCGTCAGCGCGATTTCCTCCGAGATCGGGGGCGGAGGCCAGACTTGTTCGATGCCGACCTCCTCGGACCCGACCACTCCGGTCCACGGGGTGCGCCGCGTCTGGACCGGGGAACCGCATCCGCTCGGAGCCCGCCACGACGGGACCGGCACCAACTTCGCGATCTTCTCCGGTGTCGCCGACGGTGTCGAGCTCTGCCTCTTCGACGGCCCCGACCGGGAGGAGAACCGGATCGCGCTCACCGAGGTCGACGGACACATCTGGCACGCCTACCTCCCCGGGGTCGGACCCGGGCAGCGCTACGGATACCGGGTGCACGGACCGTGGGATCCCAACTCTGGGAAACGGTGCAACGCGTCGAAACTCCTCCTCGACCCCTACGCCCGCTCCGTCGAGGGGACCGTCGACTGGGACCCCGCCTGTTTCGGCCACGACCTCGACGACCCCGACCGTCCCGACACGCACGACAGCGCCGCCCACGTACCCCTCGGTGTCGTCACCAGCGACACGTTCGACTGGGGTGACGACCGGCCGCCACGCGTGCCCATGCACCGCAGCGTCATCTACGAGACCCACGTCCGAGGCATGACCCTGCGTCACCCGGCGGTGCCCGAGCACCTGCGCGGCACCTACGGCGGTATCGCCCATCCCGCGGTCATCGAGCACCTCGTGGCACTCGGCATCACCGCGGTGGAGTTGATGCCCGTGCACCAGTTCGTGCACGACCATCACCTCACGGAGCGGGGGTTGCGCAACTACTGGGGCTACAACACCCTCGCCTACCTCAGCCCACACGCCGCCTACGCCGCCGGGGGGGAGGCGCCCGGCGACGCCTTCCGATCGATGGTCGCAGCCCTGCACTCAGCCGGGATCGAGGTGATCCTCGACGTCGTCTACAACCACACCGCCGAGGGCAACCACCTCGGACCGACGTTCTCGTTCCGCGGGCTCGACAACGAGGCCTACTACCGGCTCGTCGACGACGACCCCCGGCACTACCTCGACTTCACCGGCTGCGGGAACACGCTCAACATGCGCCACCCCCACGTCCTGCAACTCATCATGGACAGCCTCCGCCACTGGGTGACCGAGATGCACGTCGACGGATTTCGCTTCGACCTCGCCTCCGCGCTGGCGCGCGAACTCTACGAGGTGGACCGCCTCTCCACCTTCCTCGACATCGTCCACCAGGACCCGGTGCTCTCCCAGGTGAAGCTGATCGCCGAACCCTGGGACGTCGGCGAGGGCGGATACCAGGTCGGCGGGTTCCCACCGAAGTGGTCGGAGTGGAACGCTGACTACCGCGACACCATGCGGGACTTCTGGCGGGGCGAGCACGCCCGACTCGCCGACTTCGGGCAGAGGTTCACCGGATCATCCGACCTCTACATGGCCGACACCCGCCGCCCATCGGCCTCGATCAACTTCATCACCTGCCACGACGGGTTCACCCTGGTCGACCTGGTCTCCCACGATCGCAAACACAACGAGGCCAACGGCGAGGAGTCGCGCGACGGCGAGAACCACAACCGCTCCTGGAACCACGGACACGAGGGACCCACCGACGACGCCGCGATCACGGCGCTCCGCGACCGCCAACGGCGGAACATGATGGCGACGCTGCTGCTCTCGCAGGGCGTGCCGATGATCCTCGGTGGGGACGAGATCGGTCGAACCCAGGGCGGCAACAACAACACCTACTGCCAGGACAACGAGACCTCCTGGTTCGACTGGTCCGATATCGACCGGACCTTCCTCGAGTGGTGCCGACGACTCATCGCCCTCCGCGAGGCGCACCCGGTCTTCCGCCGTCGACGTTGGTTCAAGGGTCAACGGATCCGGGGGGTCGATGACATGGCCTGGTTCCGACCCGACGGTGACGAGATGGGCGAGAACGACTGGGAGCAGGGGTTCGCCCAGTCGGTGTCGGTCTTCATGAACGGCAGCACCCTTCGCGCACCCGATCGCTACGGCGAACCGGTCTTCGACGACTCGTTCCTCGTCGTGCTGTCGGCCAGCGACACCGATATCAACTGGACACTGCCGGCCGAGGGCTGGGGGAACCGCTGGATCGTCACCCTCGACAGCGCCGATCCCGACGTCGACGAGGAGAACGACCGGGTCCTCTCAGCCGGGGCGACCCTCCGGGTCCCCTCGCGGTCGCTGCTCGTGCTGCGATCCCTCGACCCTCAGCGCCGGTGAGCGCGGTACCAGGCGATGCCGGCCGCGGTCGCGGGATCGGCGACCGACGCCGACGCGTCGGCGATCGCCGTCTCGAGTGAACCCGCGAGTTCCTTGCCGAGCTCCACTCCCCACTGATCGAAGGAGGGGACACCCCAGACGGCGCCCTGGAAGACGACGATCCACTCGTAGAGGGCGACCAGTTGACCGAGGACCGAGGGCGTGAGGCGCTCGGCGAGGATGAGCGTGCTCGGACGCCCCCCGGCGAAGCGGTGATGCGGCTCCTCGGCCCCGGGTCGACCGAGCGCGAGGGCCTCCACCTGCGCGAACAGGTTGGCCATCAGGAGGTCGTGCTGCTCGAGGAGGTCATGCTCGGGGCGGGCGAACCCGATCACATCGACCGGCACGATGTCGGTCCCCTGATGCAACAACTGGAAGAAGGCATGCTGCCCGTTGGTCCCCGGTTCGCCCCACACGATCGGTCCGGTCGGAGCGTCCACCGGTGTCCCGTCGACTCGCACCGACTTGCCGTTCGACTCCATGTCGAGTTGCTGGAGGTAGGCGGGGAACCGGTCGAGCAGCGCCGCGTAGGGCAGGACCGCCTTCGTCGGACGGTCGAGGAGGTTCCGGTGCATCACGCCGATGAGGGCCATCAACAGGGCGGCGTTCTCACGTGGAGGACCCGCCGAGATGTGCTCGTCGATGCGGCGTCCGCCGGCGAGGAACTCACCGAAGGCGTCAGGACCGACCGCGAGCATGAGCGAGAAACCGACCGCTGACCACACCGAGTAGCGGCCGCCGACCCAGTCCCAGAATCCGAGCACCCGTTCGGCGGGGATGCCGAAATCGGCCGCCCGGTCGAGTGCCGTGGACACGGCGACGAAGTGGTCGCCGACCGCCTCCTCACCGAGGGCGTCAGCGAGCCAGGCGCGGGCGGTGTGGGCGTTGGCGAGGGTCTCGACCGTGGTGAAGGTCTTCGAGACCACCACGAACAGCGTCGACTCCGGTCGACACCGCGACAGGACCCCGGAGATGTCCGCACCGTCGACATTGGACACGAAATGGGATGTCAGCCCAGGACGCGCGAACGGAGCGAGAGCGCGGGTCGCCATGGCCGGCCCGAGATCCGACCCCCCGATACCGATGTTCACGACGTCGGTGATGGAGCCGCCCTCCAGGATCTCGTCGTGGAGGATCGCCATGCGGTCGAGCACATCGTGCACCTCGGGGACCACGTCGCGACCGTCGACGGGCATCACCACCCCCTGTGGGGCTCGGAGCGCCGGATGGGCCACAGCCCGATCCTCGGTGCGGTTGAGTCGTTCCCCGGCGAGCAGCGCGTCGCGGACGTCGATGGCACCGGATGCGAGGGCGACCTCGCAGAGGTCGTCGAGGGTGTCGTCGGTCACCGGCTGACGCGACAGGTCGATCCTGAGATCGCCCACCTCGAGGACAAGACGCTCAGCGCGGCCCGGATCGGCCGCGATCAGCGCCGCGAGGTCACCGTCGGGCAGTCGCACCTGGTCGAGCGATCGGATACCCATCGCGACGACCATACCGATCGGCGCGACAGTCCGGCCGTAGCCTCAGCGCCGTGACCGCAGGACCGTCCGTCCCGGACCCTCCTCCGACCGGTGAACTCATGGTCGGGATCCGCTCAGCGGTCCTCGCCTACACGATGTGGGGAGGGTTCACCGCCTACTGGAAACTGCTGTCCGACTTCGCCCCCGCCGACCTCGTCGGTTGGCGGGTCGCCTCGGCCACCGGCGTCCTCGTCGTCCTCCTCGTCGCCCGAGGCACCTGGGGCAACGTGGCGCGAGCGCTCTCGGACGCGGCCACCCGGCGGCGTCTCGCTCTCGCCAGCGCGCTCCTCGCCGTCAACTGGTCGACCTACGTGTTCGCCGTGGTGAGCGACCGGGTGCTCGAGACGGCGCTCGGATACTTCCTCGCGCCTCTCATCACCATGGCGATCGGTGTGGTCGTCCTCGGCGAGCGCCTCACCACCACGAAACGGGTGGCAGCCACCCTGGCCGTCGCCTCGATCGTCGTCACCTCCATCTCCTACGGGGCGATCCCGTGGGTGGCGGTGTTCCTCGGCGGGAGCTGGGCCTGGTACGGGCTCACCAAGCGTCGCGTCCCCCTCGGCCCGGTCGACAGCCTGGGCTCCGAGGTGCTCCTGCTCATGCCGTTCGCCACGCTGGTGGTCGCCATCAGCCTGTGGCGTGACGGCGGGGTCGTCGACTCGGCGGGACCCGGGATCGGACCGTGGTTGCTCCTCCTCGGCACCGGGCTGATCACCGCCGCTCCGCTCCTGCTCTTCGCCCATGCCGCCAAGCGCGTCCCGTTCACCCTGTTCGGGCCCATCGGCTGGCTCGTCCCGACGATCAACCTCCTCCTCGGGTGGATCGCCTACGACGAGAGCATGCCGGCCCTCCGTCTCATCGGTTTCGCGCTGGTCTGGGTGGCGCTCATCGCCGTCGCGCTCGAGACCGTGCGCGCCGAACGGGGACGGAGCACCGCGATGGGCGCGCCCGCGCGGTGACTGGCACAATGTCGGTGTGTCCCGCGAGCCCGACATCCCCCTCAGTCGGCTGATCGACCTCCAGGAGGCACCCGACCAGCCGGGGATGACCCCGCTGGACGACCCTGCTGGCATTGGAAGGCCCGATGACGTCGCCTCGTCCCCCGCGGTGGCCGACCCCCCGACGGTCCGCTGGTGGCGACGACCCGTCAACGTGGTCGCCCTGATCATCACCTGCAGCCTCGTCTTCGGGATGGTCGGCTTCATGGTCGGCCAGGAGTCGGTGGTCGTCGATCACAACGAGGTCGACACCGGGTTCCTGCAGGACATGCGCGGCCATCACGAGCAGGCGGTCGCCATGAGCTTCATCTTCCTCGAGGCGGAGGGCACCCACCCAGGGCTCCGAACGATCGCGAGGAGCATCACCTTCGGCCAGGGGATCGAGATCGGCAGGATGATCCAGATGCTCCGCGACCTCGGCGAGGCCGAGGCGAACATGTCCGGTGTGGCCATGAACTGGATGGGGATGTCCGCTGATGTCGATGACATGCCGGGCATGGCCTCGGCAGACGACATCGACCGTCTAGCGGCGGCCCGTGGCTCCAAGGCCGACGAGGTCTTCGTCGAACTCATGGTCGAGCACCACCTCGGTGGCGTCGAGATGGCGGAGTTCGCCGCCGAGCGCGCCCTGTCCCCCGAGGTGCGCGCCATGGCCGCCGCCATGGCCGCGGCGCAGACCGACGAGATCATCGAGATGCGACTGCTACTGCGGTGATCGTGCGGATCCGCGCGTCGCTGCTCGCCCTGGTCGCCGTCTCCTGCGCGCCCGCTCCGATCGCCGTCGTCCGAGAGGCCATCCCGACGCCGGTCACCACGGTGCCGACCGCCCCGGTGAGCGATGACGGGAGTGGGCCTGACGCTGATGCGGACACCGGAGCCGAGCCCGAGTTCGACGCGGGGACCGACACCGACGGTGACCCGGGGTCTCCCCCGCCCCCGGAGGAGGTGACATCGGCCAGTGGTCCGCTGATCGAGGTGTCGATGGATGAGGTGTTCGACCTGCGGGGAAGGCGCCAGGAGCGCAGCTACGACGCCTTGCTCGCCGCCGCGGCGGTCGACGTCGAGGCATGGTTGTCGGAGGCGTTCGCGACACCGGACGGGCGCGCCTGGGACGGATTGCGCGGCGGCCGGATCGCCGCCGGGCCCGGGGCGGATGACATACCCGGATGCGGCAACGGTGCGACCACCTCGTACAAGGATCTGACCCAGTTCGTCGCCTTCTACTGCCCGATCGGCGATGTGGTCGTGCTCGACGACGGACCGAACGGCCTGCTCGAGCAACTGAGCCGAGACCACGGACCCTCGGCGGCAGCTGTGGTGCTCGCCCACGAGTACGGGCATGCCCTCCAGGACCGGCTCGAACTCCTCGACGGGAGGATCCCGACGATCCTCCTGGAACAGCAGGCCGACTGCGTCGCCGGGGCATGGACGGGAAGAGCGGCCCGCGACGGCTCAACCGTGCTCCGCCTCGACCAGGGCGATGTGCGCACGGCGTTGATCGCCATCTTGAATGTCCGCGACCCCGCCGGGGTCGACCAGTTCGATGAGGGTGGTCACGGTTCCGGCTTCGATCGCATCGGCGCCTTCCAGGTCGGTTTCGAGTCCGGTCTCGACACCTGCCTCACCTTGATCGACCAGCCGCTCGATCTGATGCCGAACCAATTCCTCAGCGTCGACGACATGCTGAGGGGCGGTAACGCCCCCTACAACTGCGCCCTCGATCCGAACCCCGAGTGCTCACCGTCTTGGGAGTTCCTCGGCAGCGATCTGGAGGAGTTTTGGTCGATCGTGATCGGCGAGCCGGTCGGCCTCACCGCCCGACCCTCATTCGACGGGACGACCTGCTCCGAGGCCCGCCGCATCGTCGACCAGGTCACCCTCTGCCCGGGGGAGGTCGTCTACGACCAACGACCGGTGCTCGCCGCCTACGAGCAGGTCGGCGACTTCGTGCTCGGCTATCTACTCGGACTCGGTTGGGTCGAGGAGGTCCTGACCCGGATCGGCTCACCGGCCGCCGGCCTGGACCGCGCCCTGCTCACCGACTGCCTCATCGGCGCCTGGGTGGACGACATCACCCTCGGGCTCGACCGGGCGTCGGAGCGCGCCAGCACCGTCGCGACCTCGCCCGGCGACCTTGACGAGGCCCTCGAGATGATCATCCGGCTCTCGGACAGCTCCGACGGCGACGCCGGTAACGGCACCGCCTTCGACAAGATCGCCGCCTTCCGCACCGGGGTCCTCGGCGGACTCTCGGCCTGCGTGTGAGCCTCAGCCCGCGACGGTGGTCGAGGTGGTCGAGGTGGTCGACGTTGCCGCGGGGGTCGATGTCTCGGTCGGGACCGTCGAGGTCGTATCCGGGAGTGTCGTCGTGGTCGCGACCGTCGTCGTGGTCGACGGCATGAAGGCCCCCGCCGGGATGATCACCACCCCACCGATCGGGAAGGTCCGGTAGTCGGCGTTCTCGGCGTTCGCCTCGTTGAGTATCTCGAGAGCGACCCCGTACATCTCAGCGAGCCTCGACGGGTTGTCACCGCGCACGATGATGTGGTCGATGGGGGCGCCGAGCTGCCCGGGCAGCGTGGACGAGGTGGTCGTCGACGGCGGCGCGACACTTCCGTCGAAGGACGGGAGGCTGTCGAGATCGGAGACGTCCTCGGGTTCCTGGTCGCCGTTCCACACCAGCACCTTGTCACCGAGGGTGATGAGACCCTGGAAGTACTCCGAGATGTGCATCGGGATCCGGACACAACCGTGTGAGGCCGGCTCGAGGGGCACATTGAGCGCCCCGTGCACCGCGATCCCGTAGTTGAAGTACACCGGGTTCCACATGTCGCCGAGGGGTCCGTTCCGGGTCCCCTCGATCATCCGGCGGTAGGTGAACACACCGCCGGGCGTCTTGGAGTAGGCGCAGATGTCCCTCGTCACCGGCTCCTCGAGGAGGTTGCCGTTGGAGTCGGTGTCATAGGTGACCGTCTCGCAGTAGAGGGCCGGGGCCCCGAACTCATCGAGCTCACCGGAGGAGATGTGGGTGATGAGCACCGGCTCGTCGGCCTGGAAGACGACGAGCACCTGTTCGGGCAGGTAGATCTCGGTGTGATTCGACACCCCGCCGGTCGGGCGTCTCGGGACGATGCCGGACGGCTCCTGCATGCGGTCCCACAGCTCCGGCGTCACCGATCCGGTCGCCTCCTCCCGCGGGACGTCGAGTACCAGCTTCTCGTAGGCCCAGATCGCCTGTCCGGTCATGGTTCCCATCACCCCGTCGATGGGGCCCGGATCGAAACCCATCTCAGCGAGCCGCCCCTGGACCATCCGCACGTCCTCGCCGGCCAGGCCGCGCACGAGCGTCCGGGCGATCGGCACCTTCACGATGGTCGTGGTCGGAGCCGCCACCTCCGTCGAGGCGACGACCGCGGTGGTCGAGGTCTCATCGACCGACTCCACCGCCGTGTCGCCCGGTCGCGAGAGGACGATGACAGCGGCCAGCACCGCGAGGGCGAGCACGATCGGGACCCAACGTTGCCAGTCGGGTACGTGGGAGGGTGCGCGGGAGGCGGGGGTGTTCACGGCGAGACCTCCGGCGAGGCTACCAACCGGTTTTCGGCCCGGACCGTCGGCCGGATCAGCCGCGGTCGATCGGACGGATACCAGCGAGATCGCGACGAAGGGCCCACATCTCCCGCAAGATTGTCACGATGACCCCCGGCGAGGACAGGGTCGACTCGCCTCGGGTGCGGGGGAAGTAGTCGACACCGGCCTGCACCACCTCGAAGCCACTCCTCGTGGCCTTGATAATCAGTTCCGCATCGATGAACGAACCCTCGGATCGGAGCTCGACGTGATCGAGGACCCGGCGTCGCACCAGCTTGCAGGCGAAGTTGATATCGCGGACCCTGACCCCGAAGAGCGCCTTGATGATCGCGTTGTAGGCGAAGGTGTACACGGCGCGGAGCGCTCCCTCACCGGTGCGGTCGAAGCGGTACGCGCTGATGATGTCGGCGTCGTACTCGCGCAGGAGACGCACCAGACGGGGGAGCTCGGTCATGTCGAAGGGCAGGTCGGCATCGGTGTAGAGCACGACGTCCCCGGTCGCCGAGGCGAGCCCGGTCCGGATGGAACCACCGAGTTTCCGGTTCCGCGTGTGGTGCTCGACGCGGACCCGCGGATCCTCCGCGGCCAACTCGTCGGCCCGACGACCCGTCGAGTCGGTCGAGCAGTCGTCGACGATGATCAGCTCGTAGTCAGCGATGTCGCCGGCGGCGACCAGACGCTCACAGGCGCGCCGACCGAAGGCGATCGCGCGGTCGATGTACTCCTCCTCGTTCCACATGGGATAGAAGACCGAGAGCCTCTCGAACGGAGGGCCGGCCACGGGTACACCGGACATCCACGGCAGGGTATCCGCGGCCACCGACACGCGCGCCGCGGATTTCGCGGCCGTAGAGTCGAGACGTGCACGCTCACCCCCGCTGGCGTCTCACCCTGCTCCTCGGCTGGTCCCTCATCGGTGTGGCCCTCGGAGCGCTGTGGGCCGCATCCGAGCAGGTGGGGCAGGCTCCCTGGTGGTTGCTGGCGACCACCCCGGGCTACCCCCTCGTCGCGGTGGTGCCCTTCGCGCCGGTGGTCGCCATGGTGCTCCTAACCCTGATCGACCCCCCGCGCCTGATCTCGCTGGGGCTGCTCTGCTCCCTCGCCATCGTCATCGTCGGCCTCGGTGACCTCCCCGGTGTGCGGGGCATCGGGATCGTGGTGATCGCGCTCGGATGCTCAGCCGCGGCGCTCACGGTGGCAGTACTGGCCGGCCGTGGGCGCAACGAGACCTCCGGATAGGTTCCACCCCCATGTCGAACGTGCTCATGTCGCTCCCGGTCGGAGAGAACGTCGGGCTCGCCTTCTCCGGCGGCCTCGACACCTCAGCCGCAGTGGCCTGGATGCGTGAGCGCGGCGCCGTGCCCTTCTCCTACACGGCTGACCTCGGCCAGTACGACGAACCCGATCTCGCCGGTGTCCCCGACCGGGCGCGCGTCTACGGAGCCGAGGAGGCCCGACTCGTCGACTGCCGTCCCGAACTCGTCCGCGAGGGGCTCATGGCCCTCCAGTGCGGGGCGTTCCACATCCGCACCGGTGGACGCACCTACTTCAACACCACGCCGCTCGGCCGCGCCGTGACCGGCACCCTCCTGGTGCGGGCCATGCAGGCCGACAGCGTCGACATCTGGGGCGACGGCTCGACCTACAAGGGCAACGACATCGAGCGGTTCTACCGCTACGGACTGATGGTCAACCCCCGGCTCCGGATCTACAAGCCCTGGCTCGACCCCGAGTTCGTCGACCAACTCGGTGGACGGACCGGCATGAGCGAGTTCCTCACCTCCCGCTCGCTCCCGTATCGCGACGCCGCCGAGAAGGCGTACTCGACCGACGCCAACATCTGGGGCGCCACCCATGAGGCGAAGTCGCTCGAGGAGCTCTCGACCGGAATGGAGATCGTCGAGCCGATCATGGGGGTCCGCTTCTGGGACCCGGATGTCGACATCGAGACCGAGGACGTCACGATCCGCTTCGAGGAGGGCTGGCCGGTCGCCATCAACGGCCAGACCTTCGACGACCAGGTCGCACTGGTCCGCGAGGCCAACTCGATCGGTGGTCGTCACGGCCTCGGCATGAGCGATCAGATCGAGAACCGCATCATCGAGGCGAAGTCGCGCGGGATCTACGAGGCACCGGCGCTCGCCCTGCTCCACATCGCCTACGAGCGACTGCTCACCGCGATCCACAACGAGGACACCCTCGAGAACTACCACTCGATGGGTCGCCGCCTCGGCCGACTCCTCTACGAGGGACGGTGGTTCGACCCGCAGAGCCTGATGTTGCGCGAGGCGCTCCTGCACTGGGTCGGCTCCGCCGTGACCGGCGAGGTGACCCTCCGACTCCGACGGGGTGACGACTACTCCATCCTCGACACCTCCGGGCCCGACCTCACCTACGAACCCGATCGACTCTCGATGGAGCGCGTCGAGGACGCCGCCTTCGGTCCCCTCGATCGCATCGGTCAGCTCACGATGCGCAACCTCGACATCGCCGACTCCCGGTCCAAGCTCGACGTGTATCGACGGGTCGGAACCCTGGGTTCGGGCGGCAAGCTCGAACTCGACCCCGGCGCCGACTGACTCAGGCGCAGCGGGCCGACACGACCGCGGCGACCAACCGCGCCCGATCCGGCATCGTCTCCACCAGCACGTGCTCGTGATCGGCGTGCGCGCCACCTCCGACCGCGCCCATCCCGTCGAGGGTGGGCACGCCGACGGCGGCCGTGAAGTTACCGTCGCTACCGCCTCCCACGACCACCGCGCCGATCGCCGGGTCGTGCTCACGGGCGAGGCCGAGGAGCTCGCCGGCTGAGCCCTCGGGCATCGGCGGACGGCCGACGGAACCACTCACGCTGATCGACGCGGCGGGATCCACCGGGGTGAGCGACGCCATGGCCGCCTCCACCCTCGCGGCCTCGTCGGGCCCGGTCACCCGGACATCGACCCTGATGGTCGTCTCGGCGGGGACGACGTTGTCGGCCGTGCCGCCATGCGCCACCGTCGGTGTCACCGTCGTGCCTCGGGTCGGATCGGCGAGGGCGGCGACGGCGAGCACCTGGTGCGCGGCCTCAACGAGTGAGTTGACACCCTTCTCCGGGTCGAGGCCGGCATGGGAGGCGCGGCCCTGGACCGTCACCTGGAAGGTCCCGGTGCCCTTGCGCCCGATCTTGAGCGCGCCACCGTCAGCACTCGGCTCGAGAACCAGCACCGCCCCGCAGTCGAGAGCGCGCTCCTCGATCATGGCGCGCGAGGAGAGTGAGCCCACCTCCTCGTCGCAGGAGAACAGCAACTCGACCGACTCGGCGTGACCGCTCGCCGCGACCCCCCACACGGCCTGCACGATCCCCGCCTTCATGTCGAACACCCCCGGACCGGTCGCACGCCCGTCGACGACCGCGAAGGGGCGCCGCTCGAGGGTGCCGAGAGGGAAGACCGTGTCGTGATGTCCGAGCACGAGCACCCGGGGTCGGTCCGATCCGCTCCAGCGGACGTGGGGGCCGGCCGGACCCTCGATGATCTCGACCCCCGGCCCGAGACGGGAGGAGATGACCTCGGCGAGCACCTCAGCCGAGCGGCGGAGGGCCTCGGGGTCGTCCGAGGGCGACTCGGTCTCGACCAGCCGTCGGAGGTCGTCGAGCATCTCGTCGAGGTTCAACCCGTCCACACCGCCACGCTAACGATCAACGGCCGCGGTCACGGCCACAGGTCATCGGGGAGCTCATCGACCGTGGGGGGATCGGCTCCCCGTCTCGCGCAGACCGCCCCGGACACCACCACCCCGGCCCGCACGGCCGGCAGGAGGGCATCGAGATCTCCGAGTCCGCGAGCATCGGCGCCCGCCCGGAACCAGTGGGCGATCATTCCGGCGTCGAAGGCGTCACCGGCTCCGATGGTGTCGACGATGTCCACGGCGGGAACGGGCACCTCAGCGCGTCCCGTCGGTGTGCTGACGCTCACTGGACTCGCTCCGGCGGTCACCACGACGGCGCGCGCTCCGAGGGTGAGCAGCGACTCGACGGCGACCTCGACCCCTCGCTCCCCCGCCTCCCCCGACATCCATCGGGCATCCTCGTCGGACACCTTCACGACGTCGGCGAGGGATGCCACCCGATGCACCCGCTCGATGTAGGCCGGGCGATCATCGATCATCGCGGGTCGACAGTTCACGTCGACGAACAGCGGAACATCGAGATGGAGCACCGGTTCGATCGCCGCGGTGACCGACGGGAGCGCGATGGCGAGGCCGCCGGTCATCACCGCGGTGACCGGGCGGGACACCGTCACCGGCTCGACGTCGAGCACCGAGGTGCCCTCAACGTAGAAGCGGTAGGAGGCAGAACCCTCCGCCGACAGTGTGGCGGCCGCGAGGGTGGTGGGGGCCTCGGTCCGCCGAGCCCCGGAGATGTCGACGCCGGCCTCGCGGAGCGAGTCGGCCAACAGTTCGCCGAACCGGTCGGTCGAGACCGGTGAGGAGAACCCCGTCGGCACACCCAGGCGGCCGAGTGCTCGAGCCGTGTTGTACGGCGCGCCCCCGAGCGCCGAGGTCACCGACCCGTCGAGATCGATGACGAGATCGCACAGCGCCTCACCCAGAACGAGCACCGGCGAGGTCCCACGTTCGGATTCGGGCGCCGCCATGCCGACATGGTGTCAGGTGCGGGGGGTTTCGAGTGGCTCCGTCCACTGCGATGCTGTGCGCCCATGAGCCCCCTCGTCGCCGTCTGGTTCGTCGTCGGCGTCGTCGCCCTCGTGGTCGGCGCTGAGTCCCTGGTGCGCGGCTCGTCACGTCTGGCGGCGCGCAGCGGGCTCTCCCCTGTCGTCATCGGTCTCACCGTCGTCGCCTTCGGTACCAGCGCCCCGGAGCTCGCCGTCAGCATCGGCGCCGCGGCCGGCGGCGAGAGCGAGATCGCCCTCGGCAACGTGATCGGGAGCAACATCGCCAACGTCCTGCTCGTCCTCGGCCTCTCAGCTGTGGTCGGCGGAGGACTCGTCGTCGCGCAGCGGATCGTGCGCGTCGACGTGCCGATCATGATCGTGATGTCGGCCCTGGTGCTGGTCCTCGGTCTCGACGGCAGGATCGGTCGACTCGACGGTGGGCTCTTCGTGGCGATCCTCATCGTCTATCTGGTGTGGACGGTCCGTTCGGCGGTGGGTGATCAGGACGCCGACGAGGACCACGACGGGGTGGCCGATGCCGCGACGCTCGCCAGCGAGTACTCATCCGCGCTCGGTCGGGAGAAGATCCGCGGCTCCTCGCTCTGGCGGGACCTGCTGTACGTGGTCGGAGGACTCGCGCTGCTCGTGGTCGGTGCGCAGTCCCTGGTGACCGCGGCCACCGACATCGCCCGGGCCCTCGACATCAGCGAGCTCGTCATCGGCCTGACCGTGGTGGCCGTCGGCACCTCGCTCCCCGAGATCGCCACCTCGGTCGTCGCCGCGGCCCGCGGTCAGCGCGACATGGCGGTCGGCAACGCGATCGGCTCGAACCTGTTCAACATCCTCGCTGTGCTCGGCATCACTGGCGTGGTCTCCCCCGTCATCGTCTCGAGCGGAGCGCGGGGCTTCGATCTGCCGTTCATGCTGGCGGTCGCCGTCGCATGTCTCCCGATCTTCGCCGACGGTTTCATCCTCCGCCGGTGGCAGGGAGCGGTGTTCCTGTCCTACTACGTCGCCTACCTCGTCTGGCTCGGCCTCGACGCCGCCGAGCACGACCTCCAGAGCGCCTTCTCATCGTTGATGCTGTACTTCGCGGTCCCGCTCACCGCGCTGACCGTGATCGTGGTCGCCTATCGCGCCATCGGACAGCGCCGTGGCGGCCTGAGCGCCGGCTGAGGCTCGACTCCCGTTCAGACGGCGGCCATGGCCGCGCCGACCACACCCGCGTGGTTGGCCATCGTGGCGATCACCGTCTCGAATCTGGTGTCGATCCGGTGGAACCACTTCTCCGGCTTGCGACTCACGCCGCCGCCCAGGATGACGAGATCGGGCGAGAAGAGCCGGTCGACCATCTCGAGGAACTCCCCGACGCGGTCGGCCCAATCCCTCCAGGAGAGATCCTCGCGGCTCCTCGCCGAAGCCGCCGCGTACCGCTCGACCGACTCGCCGCGGAACTCGAGGTGCCCGAACTCGGTGTTCGGCACCAGCGCGCCATCCATGAACATCCCCGAGCCGAGACCCGTGCCGAGCGTCAGGGTCACCACCAGCCCGTCGCGACCACGGCCGGCGCCGAAGGACATCTCGGCCAGCCCGGCTGCATCGGCGTCGTTGACCACCACCACCGGACGACCGAGAGCGGCGGAGAACGCGCTGGCGGCATCGACCCCGACCCAGCTGGGATCGATGTTGGCCGCGCTGTGCACCACACCCGACCGGACGACAGCGGGGAACGCCACACCGACGGGACCGGTCCCACCGGTGATATCCGCGAAGTGCAGGTCGAGTTCGCGCACGACCTCGGCCATGGCCTCAGGGGTGGACGGTGTCGGGGTCGGGATTCGGAAGCGGTCGGCGATGAGCCTGCCGGTGGACACCTCGACCGGTGCCGCCTTCATCCCGGTGCCGCCGATATCGATGCCGAGGGCGACGTCCACGCTGAGAAGTTAGCGACGCTCAGGCTCGGGCGCGCGTTCGTCGCAGGAGAGGGTCGGCGAGCCCGAGCAGGCGGTCGGCGGCTCTCAGCACCCGACCCGACGCCCCCGGGGTGTCGGCGTCGACCAGATTGCCCATCACCTGGAGGGTGATCCCGGCGATCGCCTGAGTCCCGACCGCGAGGCGGAGCCCCGGACGCAGCAGCGCGGGGTGACCGATGACGAAGGCGAAGCGACGGCCGGTCCGGAGGAACGCGTCGAACCGTTCGCCGATCAAGCGGTCGTAGACCTCGGGTGCCGTGGCCGGGTCGGCGAGGAACCGCTCAGCGGCCAGCATCCCCGACTCGAGCCCGTAGTCGATTCCCTCGCCGTTCATGGGGTTGACCAGCCCGGCGGCATCCCCGATCGCGACCCAACCCGGACCGTGGCGTCTGACCGTGCTCATCGGCAGTCGCCAGGCGCGCGGACGCTCGAGATTCGGCCCGAGCGACCAAGCGTCACCGACGACGCCACGGTACGAGTCGAGCAGGGTGTTCAGGTTGAGCTTCTTGAACCCCTTCATCGTCGACAGGGCGCCGACACCGATGTTGACGGTGCCGTCGCCGCAGGGGAACATCCACCCGTAGCCCGGTACCGCCCGGCCCTCGGTGTCGCGAAGGGTGAGGCAGGCCTCGAGCATGTCCTCGGCGTGCCGCGGGGTTTCGGCATAGGCCCTGATCGCCAACCCGAACGGCTCATCCGGGTCGCGGGTCGCCCCAACCAGACGGGCGACAGCACCGGGAGCGCCCGCTGCGACCACCACGAGATCGGCGTCGATCTCCTCGGTGCCCGCCGGACCCTCCACTCGGACACCCGTCACCCGATCTCCGTCGAGGACCGGCTCTGCGGTCGACGAGAAGCGAACCTCGGCGCCCGCGTCGGCGGCGGCATCGATCAGTGCCGCATCGAGCCGGCGTCGCGGCCAGACCGCTCCGTGCCCGGGGAAACGCCCGGTCGCCGGCCAGGGCAGCTCGCGCACCTGACGGCCGGCCATCATCCTGAGACCGGAGATGCGGTGCGCGCCGTCGAGCGGGACGCCGAGCGCGTCCATCGCCGCGACCGCGCGCGGCGTCAGACCGTCTCCGCAGCTCTTGTCGCGACCGTGCTCACCCTGCTCGAGGACCACGACGGAGGCCCCTCCCCGGGCAGCCGTCATGGCTGCGGCCGAGCCGGATGGGCCACCGCCGATGACCGCGACGTCGACTCGGCGTCGGGTCACGACTGGGGGGCCGGCGCGCCGGACGGATCAGCCTCCGCGATCCGGCGGTGGTGCTGGATGACCTCAGCAACCACGAAACGCAGGAACTTCTCGGTGAAGGCCGGGTCGAGCCCGGCCTCCTCGGCGAGGGAGCGAAGTCTCGCGACCTGCTCCTGTTCCCGCTGCTCGTCGGCTGGAGGGAGGCCGACTGCCGCCTTGTGCTCACCGACGGCCTTGGTGATCTTGAACCGCTCGGCGAGCATGTGCACCACCGCGGCGTCGATGTTGTCGATGCTGGCCCGCAGGCTGTCGAGTCGATCGTCACCCATCGTCATTCACCGTCTCATGTGCACCCCGGAGTCTCCGGGGCCTCTGACGCTACCTGAGCCCTGAGCGACACGCCCCGCCCAGCCCCCGATCCATGCGACCGCCGACGGTTAGGGTTCGACCGTGAGCGGACTCCCGGTCGTCTTCTTCGACACCCCCCTCCCCGACGCCTACCGCGATCTGGTCGAGGGCCGCCTCGAGGTCGTGGGCCCCGACTCCGGACTCGAACGCGCGATCGCCGTCATCGCTGGGGCGAGGGTTCGCTGGGATGCCGCGATGCTCGCCGGGGGCCCCTCGGTCCGGGTGGTGTCACGAACCGGCATCGGCTACGACAACATCGATCTCGACGCCGCCCGCGAACGGGGGGTGACCGTCTGCAACGCGCCGGAGGCCCCTTCGGTGTCGACGGCCGAGCACACCGTGGCCCTCATGATGGCCGCGACCAAACGCCTGAGGACGACGACGGCCATCGCCGACCGCGGCGAGAAGGCACCGTCGGTCGGCATCGCCCTCGAACTCGACGGATGCCGGCTCGGTCTGGTCGGGCTCGGCCGGATCGCCCGGCGTGTCGCCGCCGTCGGCCACGCCCTCGGCATGGAGGTGATCGCCCACGACCCGTTCATCGACGCGGCCGACAGCGACGGGGTCCGACTGGTCGACCTCGACGAGGTCTTCTCGACCGCCGATGTCGTGTCGCTCCACGCCCCCGGCGGCGAGGCCACCCGCCACCTCGTCGACGCGGCGCGACTGGCCACGATGCGCCCCGGCGCGGTGCTCGTGAACTGCGCGCGCGGGTCCCTCGTCGATCAGGACGCGTTGCTCGGAGCCCTCGAGTCGGGGCAGTTGGGCGGCGCGGCGCTCGACGTGACCGAGCCCGAGCCGCTCCCGGCGGGTCACCCGCTCCTCGGACGCGAGGACGTGGTCGTGACACCCCATGTCGCCTCCTCCACCGCAGCCGGCCGGCGCCGGCTCTACGAGCACGCCATCGACAACGCGCTGGCGGTCCTCGAGGGCCGTCCGGCCACCATCGTCTCCTAGACATCCGATCCCACACCCCGGAGCGCACAGCGAATGACCACTGACGAGAGAACTCCCGCGATGAGCCTGAGACAGCGATGGGCCGACGGCCAGGAGACCCTGGGAGCCTGGCTGACCCTCGCCAACACCCACAGCGCCGAGGCGGTCGCCTCGATGGGGTTCGCCTACGTGTGCGTCGACACCCAGCACGGCCTCATCGACCACGCGGCGGCGATGGGCATGGCCCAGGCCATCGACCTCGCCGGAGGGCATCCCATCGCGCGCGTGCCCTGGAACGAGCCCGGCATCATCGGGCGGACCCTTGACGCCGGGTTCCACGGGGTCGTCGTGCCGATGGTGAACGACGCCGACAGCGCGGCAGCGGTGGTGGACGCCGTCCGCTACGCGCCGGTCGGATCGCGCAGCTGGGGTCCGAACGGCTCCCTGCTGCGCAACCCGGACTACCGGGCCTGGGCAACCGAGAACATCGCGGTGATCCCGATGATCGAGACGGTGGAGGCCATCGAGAACCTCGACGAGATCGTCTCCACCCCGGGGATCGACGCCGTCTACGTCGGACCCGCCGACCTCGGGATCACGATGGGTCTCGGCCCGACCGGGTCCGACGGTGACGAGCGGTTCGACAACGCCCTCGCCGCCGTCGTCGACACCTGTCGACGCCACGGGGTCGTACCGGGTATCCACGCCACCGCCGCCATGGCCCCTCGTCGACGCGAGCAGGGTTTCAGGATGATCACGGTGTCCAACGACCTTCTCGCGATCAAGACGACCATGACCGCCGACCTCGCGAGCGCGGTCGGCGACAACTCAGGCACCGGCGACGCGGACCGCCTCTACTGACCCTCGAGGGCGCGACGAACCCTCCGCGCCCCCATCAGACGCGAGCCACGAGCATCCGGTCGTGCCCGGCGGCATCGGGCTGCACGGACACCTCGACGAACCCGGCGGCCCAGGCCAGGTCGGTGACGGCCGCACCCTGCGCCGCGCCGATCTCGCACACCAGCCACCCGCCCGGATGCAGTCGCTCCGGCGCGCCGTTCACGATGACTCGGAGGTCGTCCAGCCCATCGGCTCCGGCGAGGAGCGCACCCTCGGGCTCCCACTCGATCACCGAGGCCTCGAGAGCCGGGTCACCCTCGGCGACATAGGGCGGGTTGGAGACGATCACATGGGCTCGGACCTCCGGAGGCAGGGCCTCGAACCAGCTGCCCTCGGCGAGGCGGACATTGCGGGCTGCCCGTCCGATACCGGCGAGGTTCGCCCGGGCCACCTCGAGAGCCCTCGGATCGCGGTCGGTCATCCACACCGTGGTCCCATCGATCGGCAGTTCGTCGGCCAGCGACAGCCCGATCGCACCCGATCCCGTTCCGAGGTCCACCAGGGTGCGCGGACCGGGCAGGTCGGCGGCAAACTCGAGGGCGCGTCCGGCCACCCACTCGGTCTCCGGTCGCGGAATGAGCACTCGAGGGTCGATGGCCAGATCGAGTCGACGGAAGGACCACTCGCCGAGCACGTACTGGAGCGGCTCCCCCGCCCGATGGCGGGCGACCATCGAGTCCAGGTGGGCGACCATACGTTCGGTGACCGGTTCGCGACCGATCTCGGACAGGGGGCGGTGGGCGAAGGCGACTTCACACATCCAGCGGGCCGCGTCGCGGTCGCCGAGGACCTCCGCGGTGGCGCGATGGAGTTCCGCGACCGTTGGTCTCGGAGCCTCATCCACGGCTCAGATACCCCCGTCGGCGAGGAGCCGCTCCCCCTCGTCCGTGATGAGGGCATCGACGACCGAGTCGAGATCACCGGCGAGGATCTCGGGGAGACGGTGCACCGTGAACCCGATCCGGTGGTCGGTGACGCGCCCCTCCTTGAAGTTGTAGGTGCGGACCTTCTCGCTCCGGCCACCGCCGCCCACCTGGGAGCGTCGATCCGCCGACCGCTCCCCGTCGATCCGTGACCGCTCCACCTCGTACACGCGGGAGCGCAGGACCTGCATGGCGCGGGCCCGGTTCTGCAGTTGGCTCCGCTGGTCCTGCATCGTGACGACGATGCCGGTCGGGCGGTGGGTGATGCGCACAGCGGAGTCGGTGGTGTTCACGTGCTGCCCACCGGCCCCCGACGAGCGGTAGACGTCGACATCGAGATCGGACTCGTCGATCCGGACGTCCACCTCATCGGCCTCCGGCAGGACAGCCACCGTCGCCGAGGAGGTGTGGACGCGACCCTGGCTCTCGGTGGCCGGCACGCGTTGGACCCGATGGGGGCCGCCCTCGTGCTTGAGACGTCTCCAGGCGTCCTCTCCGCGCACGACGAAGGTGACGTGGTTGACCCCACCCAGGTCGCTCGGGTCGTGGTCGAGCACCTCCACGGTCCAGCCTCGACGCTGCGCATAGGCGCGGTACATGGCGAGCAGGTCACCGGCGAACAGATTGGCCTCCTCGCCGCCCTCGGCTCCCCTGATCTCGACGATCACGGCGCGACCGGCATCGGGGTCAGGCGGGATGAGCAGCGAGCGCATCTCGAGGGCCAACTCTCCGAGGCGACCGGCGGCGGTCGCGACCTCCTCGGAGAGGGCCTGCCGTTCCGCATCGTCGGCGGCCCCGAGAAGCGACTCGGCGGCAGCGATGTCGCCGAGGAGCCTCCGGTGCTCGGCGAGGGCCGCGACCACCGGCTCGAGCGCCCGGTATCGCCGCGCGACCTCGGCCAGTCGCGCCGGGTCCGCAGTTGTCGCCGGGTCAGCGAGACGCGACTCGAGCTCGCGGTACTCGTCGGCGAGTACGCCGAGTCGCGCGATGATCGCCTCGGAGGGCCCCGGGTGTGTCACGGCACCTCCACCACGCGCACCTCGGCGGCGGCGGCCGACGCCATCCGGTCGATCACCGGCAATCGGTTGCGCGCCGGGACCACGACGGTGAGCGACGCGTCGTCGATCACCCCGGCGACGACCGCCACCTCTCGGGCGTCGAGCGCGTCGGGCAGCGCGCCGAGGTCGAATCCCGTTGTGCAGGCGAAGAGGCGTCCGCCGCCGAGCATCATCACCGGTCCGGGATCCACAGCGCCGACCGGGGCCACAGCACCCGGGGTGGTGACGAGCGAGCCGACACCGAGCGCGCTCGGGTCGTCTCGGAGCCGCCAGGCGAGATACCCCTCGGGGGACATGGTGTTGAACGGATGGGGGCGCGCCCCGTCGACTCGGTGCGCCGAGACTGCCTCGACCACCCTGGCCAGGGATGCCTCGGGGGCCTCGCCCACGTGGAGCTCCCGGAAGGCCTCACGGTCGTTGACACCGACCCCGACATCGAGCCGGGGGGCACCATCGTCGTCGACGACCTTGGCGATCTCGAGCCCGCGGTACTGGGCCGTCAGCACGCCGTGGGCAACGACCGGTTCGGCACCGGCGGCCACGATGGTCTCGACGAGGTCGAGATGGGAGTCCGGCACGGTCGGCGGCGCGCGATGGCCAACTGGCTCCACCGGGAACGGGCTCCGGCCGTCGAGACCTCGGACCGAGATGGGAAGCGACCACTGCGACGCGCGGCGGGCGACGAGTGGAGCGGGGTCGGGATCGCCGACCAGCACCTCGACCCGGTCGACCTCCTCGCGCAACGCGATCGCGATGGCGGCACCGAGCGCTCGGTGCGGGGCGTCATCGAGTCGGACCCACAGGGTGGCGCCGTCGACGAGCCAGGCTCCTCCGGGGAGGTCGGCGGCGGTATGCGAACCCCCGCTGAGATCGGCGACGACGGCCTGCAGCGAGATGCGCAGCAACTGCCGTCGGCGTTCGGGGGCGGAGGAGTTCACTCCGCCTGGATCACTTCGCGTCGCGGCGGCCGTAGCGCTTGTTGAAGCGCTCGACGCGCCCACCCGAGTCGACGAGCTTCTGCTTGCCGGTGAAGAACGGGTGGCACTCGTTGCAGAGTTCGAGCGAGATCTCGCCGGAGAGGGTCGAACGGGTCTCGAAGGTGTTGCCACAGGTGCAACGGACCGAGATCGTGTCGTAGTTGGGGTGGGTATCAGCCTTCATGTCAACTCCTGGCGTACGGACCGGGGCATGGTATCGGCCCCCGTGCTGGGTTGCTCCGGGTCACATCCCCGGCTGCTTCGCCACCTCGGCGAGGAACTCATCGTTCGACCTGAAGGTCTTCAGTCGGTCGACCAGCAGTTCCAGGCCGGGGGCGGCGTTGCCGTCGGCGGCGAGACCCGACAGGACACGACGGAGCTTCCAGACCATCTGCAACTGCTTGCGATCGAAGAGCAGTTCCTCGTGTCGGGTGCTTGAGGCGTCGACATCGATCGCCGGGTAGATGCGGCGCTCGGCCATCCGACGGTCGAGGCGGAGCTCCATGTTGCCGGTCCCCTTGAACTCCTCGAAGACCGCCTCGTCCATCCGCGAGTTCGTCTCGACGAGAGCGGTGGCGAGGATCGTGAGCGAACCGCCCTCCTCGATGTTGCGGGCAGCACCGAAGAAGCGCTTCGGCGGGTACAGCGCGCCGGCGTCGATACCGCCGGACAGGATGCGGCCGCTGGCGGGAGCCGCCAGGTTGTAGGCGCGGCTGAGACGGGTGATCCCGTCGAGGATGACCACGACGTCCTCCCCGTACTCGACCATGCGCTTGGCCTTCTCGATCGCCATCTCGGCGACCTGGGTGTGCTGGTCGCTCGGCTTGTCGAAGGTCGAGGCGATCACCTCGCCGCGGACGTGCCGCTGCATGTCGGTGACCTCTTCGGGACGCTCGTCGATCAGGAGCACGATCAGGCGCACCTCGGGATTGTTCCGCTCGATCGAGGTGGCGATCGTCTTCATGATCGTGGTCTTGCCGGCCTTCGGCGGCGAGACGATGAGACCGCGCTGACCCTTGCCGATCGGACAGATGAGGTCGATGATCCGCGAGGTCATGTTGGTGGGATCGTCCGGATCCTCCATGCGGAGCTTCTCGTCGGGGAACAGGGCCGTCATGTCCTCGAACCGGGGGCGCTTCTTCGCCTCCTCCGGCTTGCGGTCGTTGACCGAGTGGATCTCGAGGAGCGCCGGGTTCTTCTCGTTGCGACCCGCGGGGCGCATGAGCCCGGTGACATGGTCGCCCTTGCGGAGCCCGAACTGGCGGGAGAGCCGCACCGGGACGTAGGCGTCCTGCTTCGAGGCCAGGTAGTTGTTCACGCGGACGAAGCCGTAGCCCTCATCGCGCATGTCGACGTATCCGTCGACGCGGACCGGCTCGTTGCTGGTGGGCTGGTCGTCGTCCTCCTCCAGAAAGTCGCGGTCCTCCCCCTGAGGGCCCTCGAAGCCGCGCTGACCCGTCCCGCCGCCCTTGCGACGACGACGACGGCGCTTGTTGCGACTCTCGCCGTCCTCGCGCTGGCCGTCACGGTTCTGCTGGCCGTCACGGTTCTGCTGGCCGTCACGGTTCTGCTGGTTCCGCGACTGGTCCCGGCCCTGTCCCGATGGGCGCGGACGACGCTCGCCACCGGAGGCCGACGAGCCGTCGACCTCGCGGGCACGGATGCCGTCGGCAGCCGGATCACCGTCGTCGGCGAGTTCGACCTCCCATGCCGCCGGTGGTTCCTGATCATCCCCGGCCGGTGAGTCCGCGCTCTCCGCCGCCGGCGCGGGGGCCGGTGCCTCCGCGGGGGCCGGCGAGGGCGAGGAGGAACCTCCCGAGGTCGTGTCGAGGATCTGCTCGATGATCTCGGACTTCTTGAGTCGCGTCGAGCCCTTCAGACCGAGCGCCTTGGCGATCGCCAGCAGCTGCTCCTTGTCCTTGGTCTCGAGGGCTGATTGTTCGAGAGCCTGTGCGGTCACGGGTCACCTTCCTTGTTCCGATGCGGAACGGTTGGATGCACACCCACCTGCGGTGCCGCCGCCGAAGGTCCACGCGTGGGGCCGTCGACGGGAGGGAGTCACCGAGGAGGATTCGCCCGGTTCGCCGACGCGACGCGAGTCGGGCCGGAGCGGTATTGCGGGCGGATGTGCCGGGCCGAGCCCGACGGGGGAAAAGGTATCACCGGTCGATCGAGGAGACAATCACCCTGCCGGGAGAACGAGCGCGCCGGTGGCGATCAGACCGGACACAGCCGGCTGATCAACGCCTCGACCTCCCCGAGATCGTTGGACACACGGGTCAGGCGCTCGGAACGCTCGTAGAGGTCGGCGAGTTCATCCGGCAGCTCCGGCCGCACCCCGGTCGCGCGTTCGACGGCATCGGGGAACTTCGCCGGGTGGGCGGTCGCCAGGGTGACCATCGGGCGGTCCCCGAGGAGCCGCCGGGC
>Ga0181588_10000470_pt1 | contig 36188 bp, 36 predicted proteins | sample 071ome_26_FD_148607 | JGI IMG/M metagenome (GOLD analysis project Ga0181588, IMG submission 148607) | Coastal salt marsh microbial communities from the Groves Creek Marsh, Skidaway Island, Georgia - 071409BT metaG (spades assembly) | ecosystem: Environmental > Aquatic > Marine > Intertidal zone...
GCCGCCGCTCGCCTCGGCCATCACCTTCGTGATCGCCGCCGTCAGCGTCGTCTTCCCATGGTCAACGTGACCAATCGTGCCAACGTTCACATGCGGCTTTGTCCGCTCAAACTTCTCTTTCGACATGTCTTGTCCTGCGTCCTGTGTGTCGTTGCCCCGGCGTGACCACCGGTTGGGTTGCTGGCTTTCTCGACGGCGTTCCGCCTCTGGCGCCCGCCGCCCGTTAGCGTGGAGCGGGTGAGGGGAATCGAACCCCCGTCGTAAGCTTGGAAGGCTTCTGCTCTACCATTGAGCTACACCCGCCGAATCCTTCAGTTTCGTCTGCCGTTTGCCTTGCGTTGCATCCATTCGGACGGTCTGCCCTGTGCGGCTGGTGGAGGGGGCTGGATTCGAACCAGCGTAGGCGTAGCCAACGGATTTACAGTCCGCCCCTTTTAACCGCTCAGGCACCCCTCCTCGCCGCCAGTCATGGCTCCCTCCCTGTCGGGAGTGTTGCCATTTGGCCAACAGCAAACGCGCCGAACGCCGCGAGGCGCCGGCCCGTGCAGCGCAATATGTAGATTTCCAACGCCGTGTCAACCGCGTTCTGGCCGGAAAACCCCAAAAGAACAGCCGTTTGGCCGCGCTGTTCGAGACCGCGCCGTTGCAGGCGCTCAAAGAATGCCCTATGAGCCGAGATCATGGCAAGAAAACGTCACCATCCCGGCCGGCAACAGGGCCGTGGGCCGGGCGCCAGGCGCAAGGGCGGGGCCGATCATGCGTCCTCACCCTGGCTCTACGGCATTCATGCCGTCCTTGCGGCCCTCGGCAACCCGGCGCGGGTTTGCGACCGTATTCTGGTCGGCGACGACGAAACGGCGAACCTTGCCATGGCTGTCGCCGGACAGATGGGCCGCGCCCAGCTGATCGAGCGCACGGGACGGGACGACATCGCTCATGTGCTGCCTGCGGGCGCGGTGCATCAGAACATTGCTCTGCTGGCCGAACCGCTCGAACAACCCTCGCTCGGTGAAGCGCTCGACCGCGCAGGTGAACAGGAATGCGTGCTGGTCCTCGACCAGGTCACCGATCCGCAGAATGTGGGCGCCATCATCCGCTCGGCCGCCGCGTTCGGAGTGCGCAGTGTCATCATGCAGGACCGTCACGCCCCGCCCCTCTCCGGTGCACTCGCCAAGGCCGCCTCGGGCGGGCTGGAACATGTGGCTGTTATCTATGAGACCAACCTCGCGCGCACTCTGGATCTCCTGAAACAGGAAAATTTCTGGTGCGTTGGACTGGCGGGAGAGGGCGAGCAGACCCTCGCGGACGCCCGCACAAACGGACGCCTGGCCATCGTGCTGGGAGCAGAAGGAAGCGGACTGCGCCGGCTGGTGCGCGAGTCCTGCGACGCGCTCGCGCGCATCCCGCAGACCGGTGCGGTTGAAAGCCTGAACGTCTCGAATGCCGCCGCCGTCGCGCTCTACGAATTCGCCCGGGCCGCCGACAATCGCCCATAGAGGTTGAAGGCATAGACCACGAGGAACAGGCCGACCACTTCCTCGAACAGTTCATCGTAGGTGTGCGAGAAAATCAGGAACGGCACGAAATAGACCGTGGCCGGCACGGGAACCAGTTCGCCGAGCCCCATTCCCGAAAGGCGGTGCAGCCAGAACTGACGGCCCAGCAACGCGCTGGAAATCGCGAGTGCGATCACCAGCCGGATCAGCTGGTTGTAGCCGACGAACATGTTGTGGAGATTGGTTTCCTGCTGGGCATTCAGTGTGCTGATCTCTTCCGGCGTATCCCAATCGAAGATGCGCTGCCCCCAGCTGATCTCTTCCAGGAAGAGCAACAGGCACAGAACGGCGAGGGCCACGGTCGCCGCGGAAAGACCGCGCGATAGTCGCCAGGCGCGGCCAGACGCAGACACAAGAAAGAACGCAGCGCAGGCCAGCAGCGCGAGTGCCGTTCCAACCTCGAAAATCCCGTCTTCCTCATAGACGAATTCCGGATAGGCGAACCACCCGTGCTCGAAGCCGGTGTAGGAGACGCAAAGGGCCAACCACACCACACCCAGCCAGAGCGGATGCGGGCGCGGCCAGTCGGCAAGGCCCGGCCGCGTCGCCGATAGCCGCAACAGCGTTACCAGCGCCCAGATGACGAACACGAAGAACGAGATCCAGATGTTCGTGCCGTTTACGCGCGCGCTGACATCATCGACGAGCGAGAACAGGATGTCCGGCACGATCAGCACCGCCAGCGCTAAGACAGCGAGAACCACAGCCGCATATTTGTAATAGAGCTTCAGGGCTCGATCTCTTTCACCAGACACAACAGTCCCACTTTTCCTCACCGTCCGGCCCGCCACGCGAGCAGAGCAGGCAAGACCACGAGACTCGCCAATAGAATAAAACCGATGGCCACAGCCAGGAGCTGGCCCATGCTGGCCATACCACGATGCTCCGCGAAGGCCAGGGCCACGAACGAGAACAGCGTCGTCAGCACGCTCGTTACCACCGCACGCGGTGTCGATGACATAAATACCTTTGCCAGCGAGCCTGTCTCCCGGAAGCGCCCAACGACATGCAGACCATTGTCCACACCCATCCCGAGCAACAGCGGCAGCACAATCACATTTGCGACATTAAGCGGAATACCGGTCAGCACCATCGCCGCCGCAGTCAGGGCCGCAGCCAGAAGCAGGGGTATCATGACCAGCGCCGCATCCACCAGCGAGCGCAGCGTGATGACCAGCACCACGAGAATCGCAATCGCCGCGCTGATGAAGGCCTGCCGAAACGCATCGACGACGATCTGCCCCACACCAGCCTCCAGCGCGGGCCGGCCCGTGGCGGCGGGGTAGCGTGCGTGCACCGCATCGACAAACGCGCCCAGCGCTTCGAAATCGCGAAGGTCGTCGCGCGGCTGGGCGACCACACGCAGCACGCCCCCCTCTCCGGTCTCCCGCGCCACGAGTTCGGCAGGCAAACTTTCGAGAGTGATCGCCTCAGCCGACAGGGCGGTGCGCAGTTGCGCGAGGCTCGCCACGAAATCGTCCGCGAGTAGGCCTTCGAGCTTCCGCAGGGACGCCGCATCGCCTTCCAGCGCGGTCACTTGCGACGCCATTCGGGCAAATGCCGGTTCCGATGCGCGTGCGCCGAGCAACGCGCTGGATGCCACCAGGCGTTCGGCGGCAGTGGTACGTTCGGCATCGTCCGGCGGCGCTTTCGGACGCCCGATCATCACGGCCGGTCCGAGTATGATCCGCGCTGAATCCAGCAAGGCCAGCCGCAAGTCCTGATCCGCCGGGACGTAGTCGCGCAGTGACGTCACCTCTCCGACTTGCGGGATCGTACGGAGCACCGCAGCGATGTGGTCGGCCTCTTCCAGATTCACCGCCGTGATCGTCAGTGTATAGGGCGTGATGGTCCCGTCCGCATGCAGATCGGTCAGCGTCTTCACCGCTTCACTGTCCGGGTCCTGCAGGTTCAGACTGTTGAAATCGAAGCGGACCTGCAGACCGAGCACCGTGCCCGCGGCGAGCAGGACCAGCGCCGCGATCGAGACGGGCCTTGCGTGCCGGGCCAGCATCTCGCCCCAGCGCGCCGCTGCCGGTGACGCTTCATCGCCACCAGACCGAGGCCGCAGTTCCCGCACGCCGAGAAGATCGAGCAACGGCGGGAGGACGGTGAATGACATCAGTACGGCAACCGCCATGCCGACCGCCGAGATCAGGCCAAGCTCGGCAAGGCCGCGAAACGCGGTCGGCAGGAACGCAAGGAACGCAACAGCCGTCGTCAGGCCGCACAGGAAAATCGTCGGACCCAGACTCCGTGCGATCCCGGCCCAGGCTCCGGCTTCATTTCCGGCCGCTTCGCCCACCCGTCGCAGCACCAGATGGATCGCAAAGTCGATCCCGAGCCCGATGAACAGGACAGCGAAGGTGAGCGACAACACGTTGAGGGAACCAATCGCCAGCGCCGCGAAGGCCGCCGTTATCACCAGACCGGCGATCAGCGTCACCAGCGCCGCGAAGATGGCGCGCAGCGAACCCAGTCCCAGCCAGAGCAGCAGAGCGACCAGCACAAGCGACGCGGACCCGACGAACTGGATACTCGACACGGCGCTTGCGAGTTCGGACGAAGACAGCGGCCCGCGGCCTGTCATGCGCACCGTCACACCGTTGTCGGGCATCAGCGCGCCCGCCTCGGCAATGTCGCGCACCACCGCGGCCTGCGCCGTCGCGACCTGTCCGTCGTCCCCCGACAACGAGCCCTGGAACACGATGAGCCGGCGCACGGGGGCTGCGTCGCCGAGCATCACCTCGGCCCAGGACGGGGGTTCACCGTCTCCCCGTGCGACCGCATCGGCGGTCCGCGCAACGATGTCCGCCAAAGGCGCGAGTGCGCGCGCATCGCCGTCACTGTCAGCCGCCTGCGCAAAGAGATCGGCGAGCCCGCGTAACGTCGGGTCCCGGGCCAGGATCGCAAGCGCCGGCTGCGCCCGGGCAAGGTCATCGACGATCCGTTCCAGTTTTTCGGACGCGACGAACATCAACGCATGGCGCTGGAGGAACGGATCGCTGCCCGGCGCATAGACGGCATGGAACAGGTCTCCCCGTGCGGACATGCCCGCCAGCAGAGCCGCCTCCGCATCGCGTGCGCGGCGTGCGTCCGCACCGTCGATCACGACGACATTCAGCCGGCGATGTTGCGGGAAATCGGCCTTGTAGGTTTCGTAGTCGCGCAGGAACCCGGCTTCGGTATCGACGAGTTCGGTCACATCGCTTTCAAGCCGCAGCGTAGCCACCGCAAAAACGCCCGTGACCGCGACAACAACAGCGGACGCCAGCAGGGTCCAGCCCGGACGCGCCGTGACCAGTCGCACCCAGCGAGCGAGAGCCGATGTCAGATAGGTTTTCAATGCTCCCTCGAGTCCGTCCTGCACCCGGTGTCACTGTCATTTGTGTGAAATACAACGCCCCAACCACCGATTCGACAGCCACGACAGACTTGTCGCGGCGCGGGCGCCTGCCTACTTAACGGCCAACACTTTCCCGGGATTCTTTCACTATGTTCTCGTTCCTCAGCAACCGGCTTCGCGCATGCGGCGCGCAGCGTGCATGTCTCACGCTTGCGCTGCTGTTTGCGCCTGTGATCGTCACCACGGCTCCCGCCCGGGCAGAGACCCATGCAGGGACGGAGACGCGTGTGGTTGATCAGTTGCAGGACGGGCTGGTCAACATCCTGCACAATTCGCCCGATTCCGCCTCCGGCGGCCGCAGCACCGCGCTCGGAAATCTGGTGAGCGAGACCTTCGACATCAACACCATGGGAGCGATCGCGGTCGGTCTCGAAACCTATCGGGCATGGTCTCCTGAACAGCGCCAGCGCTTCCTGGCAGCATTTGCACGCTTCATGGTCGCGAGCCACGCAAACCGCCTCGAAGGAACAGCGGACAAATCCTTCGAGATCGAGGGGAGCGAAGATGCCCAGTCGAACCGCAAGATCGTTCACGCCAGATACGTGCGCGCCGGACATGACCCGGTGTCCGTAGATTACCTGGTCCAGATGACGAAAAACGGATGGCGCATCCTTGATGTGTATCTGGATGGAACAGTCAGCCTGCTCGCCCTGCATCGCTCCGAGTTCACCTCGGTCCTGCGCAACGAGGGTTTCGACGGCTTCATTGCCGCGATGAACGCCAAGGCGGACGAACTTTCCTCAACCCGCTGACCGGGGGCTGCGCACGCCAGCGCGAAGCCCCTTCACATGTTGAACTGCACCCATCCTGCCTTGAAACAGACGTCAGACGCTTGTCCGCGCCGGGCGCGGCGAATATTGTCCCGCCGACGAAACGTGCCGGCTTAGCTCAGTTGGTAGAGCGGCTGATTTGTAATCAGTAGGTCGCGGGTTCGAATCCTGCAGCCGGCACCATTCCCCCGATCACACTGCCGGAGGCGCCGCGTGAGCTACCAAACCTTCGACGCCGAGAAAATTGACCACCGCCAGGCTTACCGGCTGTGCGTCGGCTCGATTGTCCCGCGCCCCATTGCCTGGGTGAGTTCCATCGACGCCAATGGCATCGCGAACCTGGCGCCGTTCAGCTTCTTCACGCTGGTCAATCATTACCCGCCCATGGTTTCCATCTCCGTCGGCATGCGCGAGGGACAGGCCAAGGACACCGCGGCCAACATCGAGGCGACCAAGGGCTACGTCATTCACACCGTGGTCGATGGCTGGGAAGAGCCCATGAACATTTCCTCCGCGGCTTTGCCGGCCGAGGAGGACGAGTTCGTCGCGGCAGGTCTCGAGACAGTACCGTCGGATGTGGTTGACGCACCGCGCATCAAGGACGCACCAATCGCCATGGAGTGCACCTACGAGCGCACGCTGAACTTCGGCGACGCCTGGACGACACAGCTTGTGATCGGCCGGGTGCTGCGCTGGCATGTACGCGACGACCTGCTGGTCGATGGCAAGTACATCGACGCCTACAAGCTGGCGCCGGTCGGCCGCCTCGGCGGGCCGCGCTACTGTCGCACCCATGACATTTTCGAGATGATGCAGCCCTACAACGAGGGCAAGGCCGGTACCGCCGACGGTGACCCGATGCCGGACATCGGCAAGGCGGAGGCCCCCTGAGCGCGAATTGCGCTATAGTTCCCCGGCAAACGGAAGGCGCGAGCTGGCCATGAGCGGCGATCACGATCACGACGACTATCACCACGCCATACCGTCCGATCCGGCGTTGCGGACGAAGGCGCTGGAATCGCTGCTGGTCGAAAAGGGCCTCGTCGATCCGGGCGCTCTCGACGCCATCGTCGATTTCTACCAGAACGAGGTCGGACCCCGGAACGGCGCGCATGTGGTCGCCCGCGCCTGGACAGACCCGGCCTACCGCGACTGGCTGATGCGCGACGCGTCGGCGGCCATCGCCGACCTGGGCTACACCGGCCGTCAGGGTGAAGACATGGTCGCCCTGGAGAACACGCCGGACACCCACAACATGGTCGTGTGTACGCTGTGCTCCTGCTACCCCATCCCGGTGCTGGGCCTGCCGCCGGTCTGGTACAAGTCCGCGCCCTACCGCTCGCGCGCCGTCATCGAGCCGCGCGCCGTCCTCTCGGAATTCGGTCTCGATCTGGCTGAAAACGTCGAGGTCCGGGTCTGGGATTCCACAGCGGAACTTCGCTACCTCGTCATCCCCATGCGCCCCGAAGGCACGGAGGGCTGGGACGAGGCCCGGCTGGCCGAACTGGTCACCCGCGATTCCATGATCGGGACCGGGCTGCCGCTGTCACCGGGCGAGGCCGCATGAACAGCGCGCACGACATGGGCGGCATGCATGGCATGGGGCCGGTAGTTGCGGAGACCGATGAGCCGGTCTTCCACGACGAATGGGAAGGCCGGGTCCTTGCCTGCTTCTTCGCCATGAACGCGTGGCAGAAATGGAACATCGACCGGGGCCGCTGGTTCCGCGAACGCATGCCCGGACCGCAATACCTGAACAGCACCTACTACGAAATCTGGCTCGATGCCCTGACCCGCCTGACCGCCGACGCCGGGCTGGCCACCGAAGCAGAGCTGACCTCGGGACAGGTTGCACCAGAGGCCGGGCTCCGCACGCCGACATTCACTGCCGAGAAGGTCGCACCCGCCCTGCGGCGCGGCGGCTCGGCCCGGCGTGACGATGAACCCGCCGAGGCACGCTTCGCGCCCGGTGACACCGTGCGGGCGCGCAACATCCATCCGCGCACCCACACCCGCCTGCCCCGCTATGTGCGCGGCCGCGAAGGTGTGATCGACCGTATCCATGGCGTGTTCGTTTTCCCCGACACCAACGCCAGCCTCGCCGGGGAAGACCCGCAGGTGATCTACAGCGTGCGCTTCACCGCCGCCGAGTTGTGGGGCGAGGACGCCCCGAACCCGGACGACAAGATCTTCGTCGATCTGTGGGACAGCTATCTTGAGCCGGCCTGACCCGACTTCTGATTCTCCATTCGCGCGCGACGGGAACGCCCCGCCCTTCAACGAGGCGTGGGAAGCGCAGGCCTTCGCACTGACCCACCAGCTTTACGAGGCCGGGCATTTCACCTGGCAGGAATGGACCGAAACCTTTGCCGCCGTCATCGCCGATGCGGACCGGGCCAACCCGGCGCGCGACGGCAGCGACTACTACAGCCTGTGGCTCACGGCGCTGGAACGGATAACCACCGGCAAGGATATGACGCGCCCGGAGGAACTTTCCACGCGCCGGGATGCGTGGGAGCGCGCCTACGCGACGACGCCCCACGGCAAGCCGGTGACTTTGGACGACTGACGCCGTCGATCAGAATTCCGGCTTGTCGGGCGAAGGCGGCAGAGTATCGAAGTCGGAGGCATCGTGGCGCTCCGCCAGTTTCTCCCAGTCCTCACCGTTGACCTTGTTCACCTTGCGGCCGCGCTGAACGGCCGGACGCTCCCAGATTTCCCGCGCCCATCGCTGTACGTTCTCGTATTCGTGGACACTGAGGAACTCACCGGCTTCATACTGCACCCCGCGCACCAGATTACCGTACCACGGCCAGGTGCACATGTCGGCGATGGTGTATTCGTCACCGCCCAGATAGCGCTTGTTCGCCAGTTCACGGTCCAGCACGTCGAGCTGGCGCTTGGTCTCCATCGCGAAGCGGTCAACCGCGTACTCGATCTTGAACGGCGCGTAGAAATAGAAATGACCGAAGCCCCCGCCGAGATACGGCGCGGAGCCCTGCAGCCAGAACAGCCAGTTCAGCGCCTCCGTACGACCGGGACCGGAAGCCGGCAGGAACTTGCCGAACTTCTCCGCCAGGTAGAGCAGGATCGCGCCGGACTCGAACACGCGCGAGCCCGTCGTGGTGTCGAACATCGCGGGAATTTTCGAATTCGGATTATGCGCGACAAAGCCGCTTCCGAATTGTTCCCCGTCGCCGATCTTGATCAGCCAGGCGTCGTATTCCGCCTCCGTCACGCCCAGTGCCAGTAGCTCCTCCAGCATGATCGTGACTTTCTGGCCGTTGGGCGTCGCAAGCGAATAGAGTTGCAACGGGTGCTTGCCCACCGGCAACTCCTTGTCATGGGTCGGACCCGCGATCGGGCGGTTGATGCTCGACCACTTGCCGTTGGTGTCCTTGTCCCAGGTCCAGACCTTCGGCGGTGTGTAGCTGTTGTCTTCGCTCATGACGTTCCCCTGAATTCGTCGATCCATCGGATAGATGTCAGACAACATGCGCTTCTGGCGCCAAAGGGCAACACAGTGGGGAAATTATTGTTCAGACGGATCGGTAAAACACACACGGCTCCGGCGTGTTTCGCGGCCCGGACAACAGGTGTCCTGTTCAGGCGCCGGATTTCGACCGGACGTTGCGTGCCTGAGAGACCAGAACATGGTCCACGATCCACGGTGCCACCGACTGGATCGCGCACGCCACGCGCTCGACACCGGCCGGATAGCTCGAACGGCGTCCTTTCGCGACGTCGCGCCAGATGCGGGCCGCCGTTTTCTCCGGTGTATCGACCTGCATCTTGAACGGCTCGATCAGATCCTCGAACGCGCGCGCCGCGCCCGTGCGGGTCGCCCGCGGGGCGGCGTGGACGACCCGAATCCCCTCCTCACGAAGTTCACGGCGCAGCCCATCCGACCAGCCGCGCAAGCCGAACTTGCTGGCGGAATAGGCGGCGAACATCGGCATCGCGATATCGCCCAGCATCGAGCCCACATTCACAATGCGTGGCGATGGGCTTGTCCGCAGCAGCGGCAGGAAGGCCGTTGTCACCAGGACCGGGCCGAGCAGGTTGGTCTCGAACATCTCGCGCACATCCTCGGGCAGGGCTTGTTCGACATCCCCCACCACAATACGCCCCGCATTGTTGACGAGGATATCCACGCGCCCGTATTGCGCGCCGATCCGGCCGGCCGCCGCGCGGCAGGCCTCGGCATCGGTCACGTCCAGCGGAAGGACGGCACCCGCGCCATCCGGCAGTGCGGCGAGGGTTTCCCTCAGCGCCGCTTCCTGCCGCCCGGCGAGCAGGACGAACGCCCCGGCGCGTGCCGATTCCTGGGCCAGGGCGCGGCCGATGCCGCTGCCCGCTCCCGTCACGACGACGATCAGATCCTCACGCGGCATGGCTTTGCACTCCCCGGGGGCTGTCGAGCCGTTCGAACATCCAGCCCCACAGCTCATAGACGACGTTCGCCGTGTCGATGATGAGGTCGATCGCCTTGTCATCCTTGATCCCGTTGATGAGTTCCTCGAAGAAGGCGACGTGCTCCTGATCGAGCGCGCCATGCGAGGTCATGTAGGAAAACCCGGCCTCCGGCGTCCGCCCGAAGCGCTCGGAAATCGCGGCCGCCGCACGCGACGCGAGTTCGACGGAAATGCCTTCCAGCACATGCACCATGCCGAGCATGGCGTAGGGCCCCCGCCGCGCGATCGCGTCGTACATGAAACCGACAAGGGCGCGCACCGGCGCATCGCCCTCATAGCCGAAAACACGCGACACGGCGTCCGGTCCGGCGACCGCCGCGATGTCATCGAGGATCCAGGCCTCATGCCCTTCCTCCTCCTCGATGTACTCGCGCAGGGCGGCGGCAAGGCGTTCGTCCTCCGGCCCACAATGTTCGAGTGCCGCCGCGAGCAGCGGGCAGGTATGCCGGACGTGATGATAGGCCTGCCCGAGATAGTCGGCGTAGAGGTCCATCGGCACGCCCTCATCCAGCGCGCGGCCGATCACCGGGATATCCCGGAAACGGGCTTTTGCACCGGCGCTTTCCCGGACCAGTCTTTCGAAGGGGGTCATCAAACGGCTTCCTGTCAGAATGTTTCGTCTGCGTCGGACACGAGCGCGAGATCGTCGCCATGTCCCAGAATGGTTTCGGCAAAACTGGTGGCCAGGTGCCTGTCGATCCGCCCCCCGGGCTGCAGAACTCCGGCGGCCATCAGCTCCACCGCAGGCCGGGCGATGCCTGCGCGCGGGCGCGCATACTCCGGCGCATCGGCGCAGACCTGCGCGGCAAGCAGATCGCCGGCGCGATCGCCTGCTTCCCGGGCCCAGGCTTCACCATCCTCGGTCAGCCCGATCAGGGCCGTCAGCCCCACACCGGGCATCAGCGTGACGGCGGACCGGGCCACGCGCGGGTCAGCCATGAACAGGGATTCGATCCATTCCGGGCTCACATTCCGCCCGAACTCGGTGACGAGCACGGTGTCGCGGCGGCCCCTGATCGTCAGGCGGCCCGCCTCATCCAGCGCGCCCAGATCGCCCGTCGCCCAACCTCCGCCGATATCGGCGGCACCAAGGTAGCCCGTCATCACCGATGGACCGGACACCACAATCTCTCCGTCGGCGGCAATCTCCACATCGACGCCGTCGAGGGGCCGCCCCACGGTTCCGGGCCTGTTCTCCCCCGACCGGTTGAGCGCCACCACCGAGCAGCATTCCGACAATCCATAGCCTTCGTGCACGGGAATCCCGCGGTGCCAGCTTGCCCCGATCAGGCCGGGCGCCGTATGGGCGCCGCCCACCGCGACATGGCGCAGTCCTTCAACGTTCTCACCCGGCGCGAGTCCGGCCATCCAGAGGCGCAGCAGCGCAGGCACGATCACGGTGAAGGTCGGCCGGACGGTACGCGCGGCCCCGGCGATATTGCCGGGCTGGCCACGTCCCACGGCACCGGCCACGGATGGCACGAGGCAGCTTTCGCCGCCGACCAGCACAGGGACGTGAATGGCGCCGAACTGCTCCAGCAGCATCGCCAGCGGCAGCACCGACATGTACCGGTCGTCCCGTGTTGCGCCGACGGCACCGGCAAGCGCACGTGCCATAAAATCGACCTGCGCCGTGCCGAGCCGGACCCCCTTGGGTGCGCCGGTCGTGCCCGAGGTGTAGATGATCCGGTTGACGCCGCGCGAACGGACAGTCGGTGTGTCAGGATTGAGCGTGCCGGCGCGCGCGCACATCGCGTCGAGCGAGCGAACCGGCGCGCCGAGAGCTGCCGCCCGACCAGTATTCGCGGCGTCCGTCAGAACCGTTCCGACACCCGAATCCCGTGCGATGTGGCCCAGCTGTTGATCGCTGAATTGTGGCGGCAGCGGAACGAGCGTTCGCCCTGCCGCCGACAGGCCGAAATCGGCAATCGCCCAGGCCACGCTGTTCTCTGCCATGAGACCGACCGTATCCGGTAGATCGGACGCCGCCGTGAGAAACCCGCCGACACGGACCGCCAGCTCGCCATAGGTCAGTTCCAGGTCCGGGTCGCGCAGCGCCATGCGCGTGCCGTCCTCGCGTGCGTGGCGGGCAAGGCTTCTGACACTCGACAGCATCAGGCGGCCTCCAGGGTCCGGGCACCGGACAGGGACGTTGGCGGCGCATTCAGGAACGGACGCACAGCGGTATCCGGAGCAAGGCACACAACCGGGTTGTGATCGTAGTAGGAACCCCAGTTCCGGGCGTTCGAAATCCTGTGGGGCCGCGCCGGCGCGAGCTCCATGACACCGACGCCGTTGCGCCGCAGATAGATGCGCAGGCGGCGCGTTGCAGTGAACAGCAATGTGGTCGCACCCGTGGCACGGGTCTCATTGACGAAGTTGCTCAGGAAGAGCCCGACCGAGCAGCTTTTCATTGCCGCGAGCGTCGAGATTTCGACGATCTCCCCGCGCGCCACATCCCGGCCCATCAGGGCACTGGCGGTCTGTTCGACAGGCTCATCCAGATACTGTTCGGAGAAGAGAAGCTCGGACGTATCACGCATCCCCGCCGCGCAAAGGACACCGCCGTCAGGGCCGAACAACACCGCGAGGCGCGACGCCAGCGTGCCGGGGTTCGCACCGAAGTGGCTCTGATAGACGGACCGGACGCAGTCCTCTGCCTGGGGACGGTCCGGGTGACGCGGGGACAGAATCTCGAATCGCATGAACATTTCCGATTTGCCTGCCGCCGGTCCTTGGAGGCACTGCAAACCTAAAAACGCGCGCTTACATCAACCTTACAGATTCGAAATTTCGTCAGCCGCGCTTGCCGGCGGCGCGCAGGCAAATGCGGAACCGCAGGCCGCCGAGTGGGCTATCGTCCACCTCGCACCGCCCGCCATGCACATCGACGATGCGCTGGACGATGGAAAGGCCCAGACCCGCACCCTTCTCGCCCGACTTGTCAGCGCGCCAGAAGCGCTCGAACATCCGCTCGCGTTCGGTTCGCGGAATACCGGGGCCGGAATCATCGACCATCACCTGCGCGTCCGCGCCCACGGTCACCAGAACACGGCCACCCGGCCCGGCGGCGTTGAAGGCATTCTCCACGACATTGCGCAAGGCAATGAACAGGAACCCGTCTTCCCCGAACACCGTCACCGCGCCTTCGGGGGCATCGAGTTCGATATCGACGTCCCGCTGCACCGCTTCAGGTGCAAGCATTTCCATGACCTGACGTACGACATCGTTCAGGTCCGCGCGGGCATCCTTGTGCAGCATGAAATTGTCCGCGCGCGCCAGACGCAGGAGCTGCTCGACGATCCGTTCCAAACGAGCGACATCCTCCAGGAGCGCCGCGCCGTATCCCCTGGTCTCAACATGGGCGCGCAGGGTCGCGATCGGCGTGCGCAGTTCGTGGGCCGCATCGTCGGTGAACACGCGTTGCGCGTGATAGGCATGCTCGATCCGCGCCAGCGCATTGTTCATCCCATCGACGAGCGGCTCGAGCTCGCGCGGCAGGTTCTCCGAACCCAGGCGGACATCCATGTTCGAGGGGGAAATCGCCGCGGCCTGCCGGGAAACCTCGTTGACCGGCCGCAGGGACGACCGCACGGTCAGATAGACGACCCCCACGAGCAGGATGACGAGACCCGCGATGTACCAGCCGGCCGCCTCCCACAGCTCGGACAGAAACTCATCGGCCAGGGCATCGTCGTGGTTGGGGCCCTGCGCAACCTGCACAAAGTAAATCGCGTCTCCCAGTGGGACCGGAATGGTGATCCCGTAGAACACAGCGCTGGCCCCACCAACCACGCGGCTGACACGAAACGGCTCGCGGGTCTTCGTGAGCACGTCCGGTCCGGACGCGATGGCCGAGTCGAGACCGATGGACCCGAACAGATTGTTCCCCTCCGGGTCGAGAACCGCATAGAGGTACATCCCGCCGCTGGCGTCATAGGCGGCGCGCAAACGTTCCGGCAGATCGAACAGGATCTCCGCGCTCGCGGGGTCGCGGGAAAGATGGCTGGCGATATCGCGCGCCTGCCCGGACAGGTCGCGGTCGCGCAGCGTGTCCACCTGCTCGAGGAACTGGATCAGGATGCCCGCCAGGGACACGGCAATGAAAAAAACGGTCACCGCCAGAACGCGGACAACCAGGCGGCCGAGGAGCGAATTCCTCAAGGCTTGTGGCCGGTCAGCGCAATCAGATAGCCGACCCCGCGCAGTGTGTGCACTTCGACATCGGCGCCGGCCTCCTCCAGATGCTTGCGCAACCGGTGGATTGCGACCTCGATCGTGTTGGTCCCGAAATTTTCGTCAAAGCCATACATGCTTTCGCCGATCATATCCTTGGACACCACGCGCCCCGGGCGGCGCAGCAGGAGCTCCAGCACGGACATCTCCCGCCGCGTGAGACGAACCACCTCATCTTCTACCAGCACTTCGCGTGCGAGTGTGTCGAACTTGAGGTTTCCCAGTGCCAGCACCGGCTCCCGCGCCCCGCCCGGACGGCGCATGAGCGCATTGATGCGCGCGATCAGCTCCTCCATCGCGAAAGGCTTGAGCAGGTAGTCATCCGCCCCGGCATTCAATCCGCTCACGCGGTCCTCAACCCCGTCACGCGCGGTCAGGATAAGGACCGGAAGCTCCCGGGCGTCAAGGCGCACGCGCTTGAGGACATTCATGCCGTCGTCGTCGGGCAGCCCGAGGTCGAGGATCAGGCCGTCATAGCGCACCGTGTCGAGCGCAGCCTCGCCGTCCTCGGCATTCTGGCAATGATCGACCGCAAACCCGGCCTTGCCGATGGCATCGCACACGAACCCGGCCAGCCGCCGGTTGTCTTCGATCAACAGCAAACGCATCTGCTGAACCAATCCCTGTTCAACGGCGCAAATGCCTACATCAGGACGTACTGGATGTCCGTGCCGTCGCTGGCGGCGAAACGCACCTTCACCAGGCGGCCACCGGCGTCATACCACAGCTCCCGCTGAAGATCGCCGCTGATCGCGTAGTGGCGGGCCATCACATCCTTGCCCATCACCTTCACGGCCTCTTCGCCCAAATCCTTGACCATGATGGCCATATCGCTGCCATCGAGCGTGTTCAGGAGATGCGTCTGGGAAACGGTTGCCATGTTCCACAGGCTGGCGGGCACCACTGTCAGCGCTGCACGCCGGTTCCCGGCCGATCCGTTGACAGCAAGATCACCACCGTCGCGCTTCGCGTTCAGGCTTTTCTCCTTGCCGTCATCGTCCGTCTTAGAGGCATAGGAGACGAGCTGTCCGTTCTCCCAGACCTCGTGACCTTCATGGTCGAAGTTATAGAGGGTGACGAAGGCCAGCTTGACCGCCACGTCGGTCTCGATATCGACCGTCGTTTTCCCGGCTGCCTCGGAAATGTGAATTTCATGGCTGCCAATCTCGCTGCCGTCACGCAGGACGGTGAATGAGAGATCGCTTTCGGCTGCGAACGCGCCACCCGCATCGCCGAGCGCCACGCTGGCGGTCAATGCCGCCGCAATCAGAATGTTCCGCACGGTTTTCTGTCCTTTGCTGCTTTTCAAAAGTGAAGCAGCGGAATCTGCGCACGCCAAACTTACAGCAAACTTACGCAAGTAAGGTTGATGTAGCCGCGTGGACTCGCCGCCACGGAGCCCATAGAGTCGGCGGCAGCATCGGCCGTGACCGGTGAACAGCCCGAAAACGGGGATACGCCATGAACATCATCACGCAGTCCTCCGCCAGCCGAACCGCGCGCGATGTGCCGCGCCGCGCGCTGCCCGTTATCGATGTCGGCGATGTCGTCGCGGGCGATCCCGACGCCCCTGCGAAGCTTGCAGACCAGTGGCGCGAGGTATGGGAGACGATCGGCTTCATGTGCATCGTCAACCATGGTGTGCCGCAGGAAAAGATCGACGGCATGTTCGCCGCCGCCAAGCAGTTCCACGACCTGCCCGAGGACGTGAAACAGACGGTTGCGCTGAACACCGATCACCGTGGCTATATGGGCATCCGCAAGGAAGAGCTTGAGACCAGCGAGATCGAGGAAAACCGCAAGCCGTCGATCTCCCAGGCGATGTTCACTGCGACCGAGTATCCGGCCGACAACCCCTTCGTGCAGGCGGGAGAACAGTTCTACGGCCCGAACCAGTGGTTGCCCGAAGATGTCTGTCCCGGCTTCCGTGAGACGACCCTCGACTATATGGAGATTGTGACGGATCTTGGCCGCAAGCTGATGCCGATCTGGGCACTGTCTCTCGATCTGCCGCAGGACTATTTCGAGCCCCACTTCCGCACGCCCTACACCTACTTCCGCATCGCGACCTACCCGCCGCTGCCGCAGCACGGTGACCGCGAAATGGGAATTCACGCCCACCGTGACACCGGCTTCATGACCTTCCTTCCGCCGGCGAAGGAAGAAGGCCTGCAGATTCTGGACGAGGACGGGAACTGGTTCTGGCCCGAGATGCCCGATGACGCAATGGTCGTGAACCTGGGGCAGTTCGCGACCCGCTGGACCAATGACCGCTTCCGCGCCACGACCCACCGCGTGGTGCCGCCTCTGCAGAACGACCGCTATGCGATCCCTGTGTTCGTCAACCCGGACTTCGAGGCGCGCAACGAAACACTGGCCACCTGTACGGACCCTGACAATCCGCCGAAGTACCCGGTCCAGACCTACCGGGAATGGTTCGGCTGGTACATGAGCAATACATTTGGCGTTTATCACAAGAAAAAGGCGTAGCCCTCAAAAGGCGCGCCCAGGGGAAAATATTATGAAGATCAGCACTGACCGTATTCTGACCACCCATGTCGGCAGCCTGCCGCGACCGCAGGACCTGCTTGAGCTGCTGCGGAAAGAAGACCGCGGCGAAGATGTCGATGAGAAAGCGCTTCACAACCTCACCACCGAAACGGTGAAGAATGTCGTCGCCGACCAGGTCGCGAACGGCATCGACGTCGTGTGCGACGGCGAGATGAGCAAGATTTCGTACCACGTCTATGCGCGCCATCGCCTCGCCGGACTGGAAGCCACCGACGGCACCGGCGTTCCCGACCGCCCATCACCGGCCGATTTCTATGACTTCCCCGAGATGATGGAACTCGGCGCCGGGGGCACCGAACTGATGAAGGCGACGGTGTGTACGGGCCCGGTATCCTATGACGACCGTGGTCCGCTCGAACGTGACATTGCCAACCTGAAGGCGGCAGCCGACGCGTCCAATCCGACCGACATCTTTATGAATTCGGTCTCTCCGGGCTGTCTCTCGACCTATGTGCCGAACCGCTATTACCCCGACCGCGATGCCTACCGGGAGGATCTGATCGAGGCGCTGCGCCCCGAGTACAACGCGATCCACGAGGCCGGCTTTGTCCTGCAGGTCGATTGTCCCGACCTCGCCGGGGCACGGCACACCGACTACCAGAAGATGGATGACGCGGAGTTTCTTGCCGATGCCGAGAAGAGCATCGAGGCGCTCAATGCCGCAACCAGCGACATTCCGCCTGAGGCGATGCGGATGCACATCTGCTGGCTGAACTATCCAGGTCCGCACACCCACGACATTCCGATCAAGAAGCTGTTCGACCTCCTCGCCAAGGCGCGGCCGGCCGGCATCCTCTTTGAAGGGGCCAACCCCCGGCACGCCCATGAGTGGCAGGACTGGAAGGAAACGAACATTCCGGACGACAAAGTCCTGATCCCGGGCGTGATCGATTCCACCACCAATTTCGTGGAACACCCGGAACTGGTCGCCCAGCGGATCTGCCAGTATGCCGATGTTGTCGGGCGAGAGCGCGTCATCGCCAGCAGTGATTGCGGCTTCGGCACCTACGCCGGCCGCAAGGGTGTCCACCCAAGTGTGGTTCTCGGCAAATTCCGCTCGATGGCGGAGGGTGCGGAGATCGCCTCCAGGAAACTCTGGGGCTGATCGCCGGCCTCACAGAAACGTCATCACCGGGTCCCCTCGCGGGACCCGGTTTCATATCAACCCCGGGAAACCGGGCCCCGCATCCGCCGGTCGGCGCACCGCACCCGGTTCCGCGTGCAGGCCGGGCAGGTTCCGGATAGTTGATTGATCAGGACAATCGGGGAATGCTTCTCGCCAAATATCCGCGCAGTAGATTTGCACCGGCACGAGAATAAGTCAGCAAACTTACCATTTGAGAGAACGCATACGATTAGTGCTTTCCCTTCCGGACCCGACGGCGAGACTTTGGAACTTCAGAACTACCTCACCTACCGGGTCATCATCCTTTCCCAGATGCTCAATCGCGATGCCGCACACTACGCGGCGAAAAACTGGAACATGTCGCTCCCGAAGTATCGCGCTCTGGCCGTCCTGGGGAATTACCCCCACATATCGCTCCGCGAACTGACCGACCTGACCCAGATGAACAAGGGACAGATCAGCCGTGTCGTCGTCGAACTCGAAAAGGATGGCCTGCTGTCGCGCACACCGGACCAGGAGGACGGTCGTCGTCTGCTGCTGGCGCTAAGCGATAAAGGTCAGAAACTTTTCAACGGATCGCGCAAGCGGAGTCTCTTGCGGCAGCAGGAGATCATGTCCGTGCTGGAGCCGGAGGAACTCAGGGCGTTCTTCGCCTCGATCGACAAGCTGGCCGAACACATGCGCATGCGGCTCGGGGAGCGTTAGCGCCTAGCGTGAACGCCAGAGCGCGTAACCAATAACGGCGCCCACGGCCAGCAGAACAATCAGGTGGTCCACGCCGAAGACCGGATGCCCCACCGTGCCGTCATGCGCGTGATAGACACCCGTTTCATGGGCCTGCGCCATGCCGCTCACCAGCAGCGTGCTCAGTGCCGAAATCAAACCCAGCGGTTTCATCGAATTTCTCCTGTCATAGGGTCGGATCGGGCAACCTATTCAGCGGCCCGCACAGTGTCAGCATCCGGATTGGCGTTTCGGGTGTCGGCGAAGCCACCCATCGCCAGAATGAAGCCGACAACGTCCTCCAGTCCAACACCCGCCTTGAGATTCGTGAAGAGGAAGGGCCGCTCGCCACGCATCCTGCGGGAATCCCGGTCCATCACGTCGAGATCCGCGCCGACCAGCGGCGCCAGATCGATCTTGTTGATCACCAGCAGATCCGAGCGCGTGATGCCCGGCCCGCCCTTGCGCGGAATCTTGTCCCCCGCCGAAACGTCGATGACATAGATCGTGATGTCGGCCAGTTCCGGCGAGAAAGTCGCGGCCAGGTTATCGCCACCCGATTCCACCAGAACGATATCGAGGTCGGGAAACTGCGCTGACAGATCCGCAATCGCCGACAGGTTGATCGAGGCATCTTCGCGGATGGCCGTGTGCGGGCAACCGCCTGTCTCCACCCCCTTGATCCGCTCGGGCGGAAGCGCCCCCGAACGGGTCAGGAACTGCGCGTCCTCCTCCGTGTAGATGTCGTTTGTGATCGCGGCGATGTCGTAGTCGTCGCGAAGCGCCTTGCACAACGCATCCATCAGGGCCGTCTTGCCGGTGCCCACGGGCCCGCCGATTCCAACGCGGAAGGGTTTGCTCATGATCGAAATAGCCTCGTGTATTGAGTTTCATGTGAAGCCGACGCCCAGTCCGACAGGACGGTCGCCGAGCCCAGATCGTCACGTGAACGCGCCAGCGCAACCGCGACGGCATCGAGAAGCACCGGTTCAAGCCCGGCGATAACCTGCAACCCGTCGCTCTGGCCGAGCGGAACGAGACGCACACCCGCCGAGACGAGGTTTGCCGCGAACGCATGCAGATAGCCGGACAGCGCGTCACGACGGCCCAGTCCGTGCGCCGCCGCCGCGGCACCGACGGCGGCGGGATAGACCACCGGGCGTGCCAGACTTGCAGCGAAGGCCTTCACCCGGTCGAGTTCCGGATGGGGCCAGGCGCGCGCGACAGCCGTCAGAAACGCCGCGCCCTGCCCTTCCGTCTCTACGCCGAACTCCCGCGTCGCCCGCAGCGCGTCCCCGCGCTCCAGCACCCATTCGAGAAGCGCATCGTCCTGTTCTGCAAGGGCTTCATGCGCCGCGAGGAACAGAGCCGCATCGACACGTCCGGAGCCGAAGCTCACAAGCGCGGCAATCCAGTCCTGCAAGGTCCCGCGGTCCGTGACACGGCCGGTCTCCACCGCGTACTCGATGCCATGCGAATAGCTGAAGGCGCCCACCGGGAATGACGGTGACAGCCACGCCAGCAACTGAACCAAGCCCTGCCCGCCGAGCGGCCGGTCGGCTCCCACGGCCCGGGGCGCCACCCCCTCAATGTCCGTGATGATGTCCATGCCCGTCCGCATCGTGTGTGTGGAATGCCTTTCCGTTCGCGCCCTTGTAGGCGCCCGGTTCCGGCGAGAAGGGCGCCTTGAGCCGCGTGACACTGGCACCGAGACTTTCCGCCATCGCCTCAATGACATGGTCGTGACGGATGCGCAGCGTGCCGTCGTCCAGCACCTGGATGGGAACATGCCGGTTGCCCACATGCCAGGCGATCCGCGCCGTCTCGACCAGACCCCGGCAGCGGAGATCTGCGACCGGCTCTTCCGCCGCAACGACGCGCACAAACCCGCCTTCTTCCAGCGCCAGTCCGTCACCGTCCGACAGGCGTGTCACCTCGTCGAGGTCGAGTTGGACGGCCTTGCCGCATTCCGCCAGCAGCCGAACCCGCCGGCGATACCGATCCTCGTAGTCCAGGACCACACGGCCTTTCTCTTCTGCTTCGGGCCACTCACCGGGCCCGGCCACATATGTCGCGCGCCCGAGCATCAGAACAGGAAGTACCGCTGCGCCAGCGGCAGTTCGGCCGCGGGCTCGCAGGTCAGGAGTTCGCCGTCGGCGCGCACTTCATAGGTTTCCGGATCAACCTCCATCTTCGGGGTCGCGTCATTGAGGATCATGTCGGCCTTGGTCACGCTGCGGGCGCCCGAAATACCGATCAGCTCCTTCGACAGACCCAGCGCCTCTCCCACCCCTGCATTCGCGGCTGCCGCCGACACGAAGTTCACCGCGCTGGCTGTCTGGGAACGCCCGAAGCTGGCGAACATGGGCCGGTAGTGGACCGGCTGCGGTGTCGGGATCGACGCGTTCGGATCGCCCATCGCCGCGGCGGCGATGCTGCCGCATTTCAGGACGAGATCCGGCTTCACACCGAAGAACATCGGCTTCCACAGCACGATGTCGGCCAGCTTGCCGACCTCGATGGAACCCACATGGCTGGAGATGCCATGGGCGATGGCCGGGTTGATCGTGTACTTCGCGATGTAGCGGCGCACGCGCATGTTGTCGTTGTCGCCGGCCTCCTCCGGCAGCGCGCCGCGCTGCTTCTTCATCTTGTCGGCGGTCTGCCAGGTCCGGATGATGACCTCGCCCACCCGGCCCATGGCCTGACTGTCGGACGCGATCATCGAGAACGCACCGATATCGTGGAGGATATCTTCCGCCGCGATGGTCTCGCGCCGGATGCGGCTCTCCGCAAAGGCAACGTCCTCAGGAATGCGTGAATCCAGATGGTGGCAGACCATGAGCATATCGAGATGCTCGTCCACCGTGTTCACGGTGTAGGGCCGCGTCGGGTTGGTCGAGGACGGCAGGACATTGGCCTCGCCGCACAGCTTGATGATGTCCGGCGCATGACCGCCGCCCGCGCCTTCGGTGTGGAAGGCATGGATCGTACGCCCCTTGAAGGCCGCGACGGTGTTCTCGACGAACCCGGACTCGTTCAGGGTGTCTGTGTGAATCGCAACCTGAACGTCAAGTTCTTCCGCCACCGACAGACAGGCATCGATAGCCGCCGGGGTCGTGCCCCAATCCTCGTGCAGCTTCAGGCCGCACACACCGGCGTTGACCTGCTCGATCAGCGCCGCAGGCAGGGTCGCGTTGCCCTTACCGAAAAAGCCGAGGTTGACCGGGAAGCCTTCTGCCGCCTGCAACATCCGGCCGATGTGCCATGGGCCGGGCGTACAGGTAGTTGCGTTGGTCCCTTCGGCCGGGCCGGTGCCACCGCCCAGCATCGTCGTCACACCGGAATAGATGGCGTCATCGATCTGCTGCGGGCTGATCCAATGGATGTGCGCGTCGATGCCGCCCGCCGTGACGATCCGGCCTTCGCCGGCGATCGCCTCGGTGCCAGGCCCCACAATGATATCCACGCCTGGCTGCACATCGGGATTGCCGGCCTTGCCGATCCCCACGATCCGCCCGTCGCGGATGCCGATATCGGCCTTCACGATCCCCCAGTGATCGACGATCAGGGCATTGGTGATGACGGTGTCCACGGCGCCCTCGGCCCGGCTTTTCTGTGACTGGCCCATGCCGTCGCGGATCACCTTGCCACCGCCGAACTTCACCTCCTCGCCATAGGTGGTGTGGTCGCGCTCGACCTCGATAATCAGGTCGGTGTCCGCGAGCCGTACCCGGTCGCCAGTTGTCGGGCCGAACATGGTGGCGTAGCTGGCGCGGTCGATGCTGTAGGCCATCGCTCAGCCCCCCAGTGCGCCATTCACGGCGCCGTTGAAGCCATAGACGATGCCGTCGCCTGCATAGGCCACCAGCGTGACCTCACGTTCCTGACCGGGCTCGAACCGCACGGCGGTCCCGGCCGGAATGTCGAGGCGGAAGCCGCGCGCGGCGGCGCGGTCGAACTCGAGCGCCCCATTGACCTCGAAGAAGTGATAGTGGGAGCCGACCTGCACCGGCCGGTCACCGGTGTTGGCAACCACGACCGTCTTGGTCTCGCGGCCTTCGTTAAGAACGATCTCGCCGTCGGCGGTGAGGATTTCTCCGGGGATCATCGCGCGCCTCAACGGATCGGGTTGTGGACGGTCACGAGCTTCGTGCCGTCGGGAAAGGTCGCCTCGACCTGGATGTCGTGGATCATCTCGGCGATCCCGTCCATCACGTGGTCGCGGGTCAGAACCGTCGCGCCGTCGCGCATCAGGTCGGCGACGCTGCGCCCGTCGCGCGCGCCCTCGACCACATAGTCGGAGATCAGCGCAATCGCCTCGGGGTAGTTGAGCTTTACCCCCCGTTCGCGACGCTTGCGCGCCACTTCCGCCGCCATCGCGACGAGAAGCTTGTCCTTTTCCCTGGGTGTCAGGTTCATGATCGTCCCTCCCGGTCCGCCGTCACGCGAAGCATCGGTTCACATGTGCCACAGGCGCGGCATCCGTTCCGGATACCCCGCGATACGATTTCGAAACCCCGCCCAGAACGCCCCATAGGCATCGCGCAGGATGCGTCCTTCCCGGCCGATCCAGCGCACGATCAGGACGTCGCCCATGCACGTGGCCGCCGCCAGGGTCGCCGCCGACAGCCCGATGGCGTCCAGCAGTTCGCGCGCGACCGCCAACCGCTCCGACGCGTCGTCGGCCACATAGACGAGGCTCGCATAGGCATGGGCACCGTCGAATCCGGCGGGCGAATCCAGCTGCGCCCCGATGTCGCCATCGAGATGCAGCGCGTCCGCCCAGACAAGCCGGCCATCGCGGTAGATTTCCCAGGCGTCACGGACCAGTCCCCGAGACATACGCTCACCCATGGCAGTGCGCCCGAATACGATGGCCTCGCCGGCCATCATGCGCGCGCCCGGGCCGACCTCCGCACGCGTGCGGCGGCGCATGCGCGAATCTTCGAACAGGATGGTTTCCTGGGGCAACCATTCCAGCCACGCGCCTTCCGAGGCATCGAGCGTAACCTCGATGGTCACGTCCTGCGCAGCCGTCCGGTAAATCTTCTCCGCCGCCTGTCCGACGATCCGTGACGCTGTCTGCGGACCGCCCCTGACCCCGATGGTCAGGTGATCGCCACCCACCAGCCCGCCCGATGTGGTCACCAGCGCGCCGGTCATGGGCTCATCCGCCGCGACTTGCGGAAACAGGATACGGAGGGGATCGGACTGGTCGAGCCCGGCCAGCCTCGTGTGCCCGTCGCGGCAGTCGAATTCGACCTCTGCCCGTCCTGCCACCATGCCCGCCTCCTGCCCCTCACTTCTAGACCGTAAGGTGACGCCGGATTTCGGATTCGGCCAAATCGGCAATCGGCCCGGACAGGACGATTTCCCCGCGGTCCATCACGGCGACATTGTCCGCGAGATCGCGGGCGAACTCGTAGTACTGCTCGACCAGCAGGATCGCCATATCGCCCCGGTCCGCCAGCAGGCGGATCACGCGCTCGATATCCTTGATGATCGAGGGCTGTATACCTTCGGTCGGCTCATCGAGCACCAGAAGCTGCGGACGTGTGACCAGCGCGCGTCCAATCGCGAGCTGCTGCTGCTGTCCGCCGGACAGATCGCCACCGCGCCGCTTGAGCATGTCCTTAAGGACCGGGAACAGCTCGAACACCTCGTCCGGCACCCGGGCCTCGCTGCGCGGCAGACAGGCGAAACCGGTTTCCAGATTCTCCTCGACCGTGAGCTGACCAAAAATGTCGCGTCCCTGGGGCACATAGGCGATGCCGCGCCGCGCACGGGCGTGCGGCGGCAGCTTCTCGATACTGTTCCCATCCCATTCGATGGTGCCCCGGCGGATCGGGGTGTGTCCGGTCACGCCGCGCAGCAGCGAGGTCTTGCCCACACCGTTGCGCCCCAGCAGGCAGGTGATCTTGCCGCGCTCCGCGCCGACATGCGCACCGCGCAGGATGTGGCTCGCGCCGTAGTAGAGGTCGATGTCTTTTGCCACCAGCATCGTTCAGCGCCCCAGATAGACTTCGATGACGCGCGGGTCCGCCTGGACCGCGTCCATTGGCCCCTCGGCGATCACCGTGCCTTCGTGCAGCACGGTCACCACGCAGTTGAGGTCGTGGACGAACTCCATGTCGTGTTCGACCACGACGATCGATCGGTCCTTGGAGATTTCCTCCAGCAGGATCGAGGTCTGCTCGGTTTCCGCGTCGCTCATGCCGGCCACCGGCTCATCGAGCAGCATCAGTTCGGGCTCCTGCGCCAGCAGCATTCCGATCTCCAGCCACTGCTTCTGCCCGTGGCTGAGATCGCCTGCCAGATCGTCTTCGCGCATATCGAGCCGGATGGTCTTGAGTGTCGCGTCGATCCGGTCGCGCTGCTCTCCGCGCAGGGACGCGAACAGCGTCTCCCGGATGCTGCGGTCCGAACGCAGCGCCAGGTAGAGGTTCTCGAACACCGTCAGGTTCTCGAACACCGTCGGCTTCTGGAACTTGCGACCGATCCCCAGATTGGCGATATCGGCTTCGTCCATCAGGGTCAGGTTGGTGTCGTCACCGAAGATGACGCGCCCCGTGTCGGGCCGGGTCTTGCCGGTGACGATATCCATCATGGTGGTCTTGCCGGCGCCGTTCGGCCCGATGATCGCGCGCAGTTCGCCGCGCTTGATAATCAGGTTCAGGCTGTTCAACGCCTTGAAGCCGTCGAAGCTGACCGACACGCCTTCGAGATAGAGGATGGTTCCCGCAGGCTTGGCGTCGGGCACTTCAGGCGCGAGCGCAGCGGTATCTGCTGTATCAGGCATCGACACGGCGGAGCCTCCTTTTCACGGTGTCGCGCGCCGACCCGGAGACAATGGAGCGATACACACCGACAAGCCCCTTCGGCATCGCCAGCGTCACGAGGATGAACAACGCTCCGAGGAAAAACAGCCAGATCTCCGGCGCCACGCCTGTCAGGTAGGTTCGCGCGCCGTTGACGGCGAAGGCACCGGCGATCGCGCCGAACAGGGTCCCGCGGCCGCCGACGGCGACCCAGATGGCCATCTCGATGGATTTAGCCGGGGTGAACTCGCTCGGATTGATGATGCCCACCTGCGGCACATAGAGCGCGCCTGCGATACCCGCGAGAACCGCCGACAGTGTGAACACGAACAGCTTGGCGTTGGTGACCGAGTAGCCCAGGAAACGCACCCGGCTTTCGGCGTCGCGCACAGCGATCAGCAGGCGGCCGAGCTTCGACGTCACCACCGCACGGCAGATCAGATAGATGATCAGCAGCGCGATGGCGGAGACGACGTAGAGGCCGACCTTGGTGCTGTCCTTCGACAGGTCGTAGCCCAGGATGTCCTTGAAGTCGGTCAGCCCGTTGTTGCCGCCGAAGCCCGTCTCATTGCGGAAGAAAGCCAGCATGAAGGCGAAGACCATCGCCTGTGTGATGATCGAGAAATAGACGCCGGTGATGCGCGAACGAAAGGCCAGCCAGCCGAACACGAAGGCCAGCACGCCAGGCACTACAACCACCATCGCGATGGCAAACCAGAACTGGTCAAAGCCGAACCAGTACCAGGGCAGCGAGTCCCAGTTCAGGAACACCATGAAGTCGGGCAGGTCGGGATTGCCATAGACACCCCGTTCGCCGATCTGGCGCATCAGGTACATGCCCATCGCATATCCGCCCAGCCCGAAGAACGCCCCATGGCCCAGGCTCAGGATGCCCGCATAGCCCCAGATCAGGTCGAGCGACAGGGCCAGCATCGCAAAGCACAGATACTTGCCTAGCGTCGCCACCCAGAAGGTGGACATGTGGAAGAAGGAATCCGGCGGCACGGCCAGGTTCAGCACCGGCACGGCGAACAGCGCGAACACCATCAGTCCCAGGATGACAGACCAGCCGCTCTTGGTTTCCAGAGTGGCCAGGCGTTTCGAGATCGGTCCCATGGTCCCTCTCCGCTCAGGCCTCGGCCGCCCGCCCCTTCAGGGCGAACAGACCGCGCGGGCGTTTCTGGATGAACAGGATGATGATGACCAGCACGACCACCTTGCCGAGGATCGCGCCGGACACCGGCTCAAGGAACTTGTTCACAATGCCGAGGCCGAAGGCGCCGACAATCGTGCCCCACAGGCTTCCCACACCGCCGAACACCACGACCATGAAACTATCGACAATGAAGTTCTGACCGAGGTTCGGGCTGACATTGGAAATCTGGCTGAGCGCCACGCCCGCGACGCCGGCGATACCGGAGCCCAGCGCGAAGGTCAGCGCGTCGATCTGGCCGGTGCGGATGCCCATTGCGGACGCCATCGACCGGTTCTGGGTGACCGCGCGCATTTGCAGGCCGAAACGGCTGTAACGGATGAAGGCCGCGAGGGCCGCGACCACCGCGATACAGAACAGCACGATATAAACCCGGTTAACCGTCACCGAGACACCGCCGCCGATGGAGATCGCGCCGGCGATCCAGTCGGGATTGGCGACCTCACGGTTGTTAGCGCCGAACAGGGATCGAACGAGCTGCTGCAGGATCAGGCTGACGCCCCAGGTCGCGAGAAGTGTTTCCAGCGGGCGCCCATAGAGGAAGCGGATGCAGCCGCGTTCGATCAGCACGCCGAAGGCGGCCGCCACCACGAAGGCCGCCGGGATGGCCGCCAGCAGGTAGAAGCCGAAGGCATCGGGCGGCATTGTGGAGCGGAAAATCTCCTGCACCACGAAGGTCGTGTAGGCGCCCAGCATGATCATTTCGCCATGCGCCATGTTGATAACGCCCATCACGCCGAAGGTGATGGCCAGCCCGATGGCCGCCAGCAGAAGGACGGAACCGAGGCTGATACCGAAAATCAGGTCTTCCGCCAGCCCGAACAGCGCCAGCCGGTCGTTGATGTCATCGACCGCCTTCTCGACGATGGCACGAATTTCCGGGTCGGTCTCGCCGCTGTCCAGCAGGCGGCGCTCCAGCAAGGACTTGATATCTGGATCGGTGCTGTCGGCCAGTTGCGCCACCGCCGCGCGGCGTATCGCCGGGTCGGCGGCCTCAAGCTCCATCGTGGCAATCGCGATATCGATCCTCGCGCGGATATTGTCCTCGGCCTCGCGTTCGCGCGCCTGCTTGAGCGTCGCAAGCGAGTCCTCGGACGGGCTGGCGATGATGTTCTGGACGGCCTGCAGGCGCAGATCGGGATCGCTGCTGGTCAGCGCCAGCTGGCCGAGCGCGCCGCGGATCTGGCCGCGCAGCTTGTTGTTGGCCACGATCTTCTTGAGGTCGCCACTCGATTTCTCACCGAGGGTCTGACCGGTCACCGGATCAGAGGCGGTATAGATGCGGCCCTGCCGCTCGGCGATCACAACCGTGTCTTCGCCCTTGAGGGTGTACAGGCTGCCGTCACCGAGCGCTTCGAGCACGGGAATGGCGCGAGGATCACCCAGGCCGGCGAGCTTTTCGACGGCAGCGCCCTTGGCGGAAAAACTGCGCGCATTGAGCGCGGCGACGGCTTCGGCAAACGCGGCGTCGTTGCTCTGCGCCTGGACGGAAACCTGGGGAAGGAAAAGGAGTGCGGCTGTCAGGAAGATGAGACGAAGAATCGCCCGGCTGCTTCGTGCGCCGACCTTGAAACTATCTGACATGGCGTATCGGTCCTGTTTTTTGCGGTCGTTCTTATTGTTTGGAGTATCCCCGCCGTCCGGGTTGGATCGGACGGCGGGGATTTACCGCATACGCCTTAGTTGGTGAGGTACTTCGGCTTCTCGCAGTTGCCGCAGACCCAGGGATAGGTCCAGTCGGCGGTGAGCTTCGCGCTTTCGGGGATGAAATCGCTCCACGCATCGCCAACGACAACGCCGTCGGTCTCCCAGACGGTGGCGAACTGGCCGTCACCCTGGATTTCACCGATCAGAACCGGCTTGGACAGGTGGTGGTTGGTGTTCATCACCGCGACACCGCCGGTCAGGTTCTTGACCTCCTGGCCGTACATCGCCTGGCGGACCGCATCGACATCGGTCGTGCCGGCCTGCTCAACCGCCTGCACCCACATCTTGAAGCCGATGTAGTGCGCTTCCATCGGGTCGTTGAAGACACGTGAATCGCTGCCGATGAACTTGTGCCACTTCTCGATGACGGCCGCGTTCTCGGGCGTATCGACGCTCATGAAGTAGTTCCACGCGGCGAGGTGGCCGACCAGCGGCTCGGTGTCGATACCGGCCAGTTCCTCTTCACCCACGGAGAAGGCCACGACCGGAATGTCCTCGGCCTTGATGCCCTGGTTGCCCAGCTCCTTGTAGAACGGCACGTTCGCGTCACCGTTGATGGTGGACACAACCGCGGTCTTCTTGCCGGCCGACGCGAACGCCTTGATGTCAGAGACGATCGTCTGCCAGTCGGAATGACCGAACGGCGTGTAGTTGATCATGATGTCTTCTGCAGCAACGCCCTTGGCCTTGAGGAAGGACTCCAGAATCTTGTTGGTCGTGCGCGGATACACATAGTCCGTACCGGCCAGCACCCAGCGCTTCACGCTGCCGCCGTCTTCGCTCATCAGGTACTCGACAGCCGGGATCGCCTGCTGGTTCGGCGCGGCGCCCGTGTAGAAGATGTTCCGCGAGGATTCTTCACCCTCATACTGCACCGGATAGAAGAGCATGCTGTTCAGCTCCTCGAACACGGGCAGGACCGACTTGCGCGACACCGAGGTCCAGCAGCCGAACACCACATCGACGTTCTTCTGCTCGATCAGTTCACGCGCCTTTTCCGCGAACAGCGGCCAGTCCGAAGCGGGATCGACGATCACCGGCTCGAGCTGCTTGCCAAGAAGGCCGCCGGCCTTGTTCTGCTCATCGATCAGGTACAGCATGACGTCTTTCAGTGCGGTTTCACTGATCGCCATTGTCCCCGAGAGCGAATGCAGGATGCCGACCTTGATCGTGTCGGTGGCCTGAGCCATCGCTGCCGTCCCTGAAAACGCAAGCGAGCCGACGACTGCGCCGACTGCTGCGAATGTCTTGATTGCTGATTTCATGCTCTAAAGCCTCCGTTTGAGGGCATGGTTTTGCGGGCATTGTTGCGCCGCAAAAGCCATCGCAATCCGCGTGCCAGAAGCCACGACAGCCGGAAGGCTTTGAATCTTTTACAGATTATTGACGTGGTGCCTAAATGGCGCGCAGATCATCAGCCTATTTTTTAATCAGCAAGTTTTTATTGCATAATTTTTATGCATTCAGATTGTGAGATGTTTCGGCGCCAAGCCTTCATCACCGGCGGAATCCGTCGTACAGTTTTTCCGATAATCAAACCGGGGTTGAAGCCATGTCGCACGCCGAAGTCATCCTTCCCGAAACCCTCGCGGGCGAAGAGATTCCGATCCTCGATCTCGGCCCCTACCTCGCCGGGGAAGACGGCGCCCTTGAACGCCTCGCGGATGAGTTGCGCTACGCGCAGGAAAACGTCGGTTTCCTGTTCATCGTCAATCACGGCGTCCCGCGCGACCTGATCAAGCGGGCCCACGCCAACCTTGTGCGCTTCTTCGATCTCCCCGATGACGTCAAGCGCGCAATGCCCAACTACGTGCCGCCGAAATCCACGATCTATGTGTCCTCCACGGTGAACGAGAACACCAAGCCCGACCTGAATGAAATGCTGCGCATCGTGCGCGAGCGCCCCGCCGACCATCCGGCGATCAAGGCCGGGCTGATGTCCCACGGCCCCAATCACTGGCCTGACGAAAGCCTCGTCCCGGGCTGGAAAGAGGAGATGCTCGAGTACTACCAGACGATGGAAGACCTCGGCCGGACCCTTCTGCCCGTCTATGCCCGCGCACTGGACATGCCTGCGGACCATTTCGACGGCCTGTTCGACGATCCGGTCTGGACCACCCGCAACCAGCACTATCCGGCCGTTGGCGCGGAGGACAACCAGTTCGGCATCGCGCCGCACCGCGATCACGGATTTCTGACGCTGCTGCCGGTCGTGGACGTGCCGGGCCTGCAGATCCGCAAGACCAACGGTGAATGGCTGTCTGTCGATAACATCGAGGGCGCGATCATCGTGAACACCGGGGAATTCCTGAACCGGTGGAGCAACGGCCGTTTCATGGCCACGCCGCACCGCGTGGTTCCGCCGAAGTCTGACCGCTATTCTCTGGCCTTCTTCTACAATCCGACCTGGGACACGGTGGCGGATCCGCTTCCGAGTTGCGTCAGCCCGGAAAACCCGCCGCAGTTCAAGCCGGTGCGGTTCCAGGATTACCGCGACTGGTACCTGACGCAGAACTATCTGAACGTCGAAGGCGAGACGCGGGCCGAGCCGCCAAGCGTCGAGGAAAGCAAACTTCCCAAGTCGCTCTAGGACAAGCCACTAGGGAAGCGGATCGGGCTCGCCGTACTTGGTGGGCATCCGGTACGCGACCATTGTCAGGCAGACAGACGTGTAGAGGCCGATCAGGCCGAGCAACTCGCTAAGGCCCCGCTCTCCGATGGCTGCAACCGTGCGCGCCCACAGCGCGTCGTCGAGCCCGCGCCCATCGACCAGGGCCTTCGACGCTTCGTAGCAGACCCGCTCGTCTTCATTGTCGAAGTCCGGCTCCGCGCCGCTGCGGATCGCCTCAACCACCGCCGGATCGACGCCCACCTTTTCCGCCGAAGGCCCGTGAGAGGTCCAGACATACCGGGCACGCCAGTGCTTGGCGACAACGAGGGTGATCACCTCTACCTGCCGCTCGCCCAGCGACACGCCATAGCGCAGGTATTCCTCGACCGGCTCGATCCGGTCGGTGAAGCCCGGGGCGGCCAGCCAGAACAGGTAAGGACCCGGAATGTAGCCGCGCTCCGACATGATGCGGTCATAGACCGCGCGTGCGTCGGCAGGCAGGCGGGCGGGATCGAAGGGTTCGAACCGTTCGCTCATCCCATCAACTCTCCGCCGCCGGGTCTTCATAGGTGTTCGACAGGGTGCCGATGCCGTCGATGATGATGTCGATGGCCGCTCCCGGCTTCATGGGCAGCGCGCCGGGGCCGGTGCCGCAGGCAATCAGGTCGCCGGGCTCCAGCGTCATCGATTCCGACAGGCGCGCGACGATTTCGGCGGGCTGCATGAACAGGTCGGAGACGGGGTAGTTCTGACGCTCACGGCCATTCAGCTCCGCCCGGATCGCGCTGCCGGACACATCGGTGTCCGTCACGATGGCCGGCCCGAACGCCCCGAAGGTGTCGAAGCCCTTCGCGCGCGCCCATTGGGGGAAGGACGGGTCGGCGTCGAGCAACTGCATGGCCGTGACGTCGTTGACGCAGGTGTAGCCGAAGATCGCGTCCGCCGCGCCAGCCTCATCGACATTGCTGCAGGACTTGCCGATGACGATGCCCAGCTCGGCCTCATAGATCACCCGCCCGTCATAGCTGGCGGGTTTCAGGATCGCGCCGCCCGGTGCGAGGAAGCACGAGGACGGCTTCAGGAAGAACAGGGGATATTCCGGTTTCTCCAGCCCCTGCTTCTCGGCGGCGGATCGGGAGTTGTTCCACAGCGCGATCATCTTCCCCGGCACGCACGGCGTCAGCAGTGTGACATCGGCCAGCGCGACCGTCACGCCGGTCTCAGCCGCGCCGGCGAACAGGTCGCCGTCATGGATGGAGATGTTGTCGCCGTCGAGTATCCCGAACCCGACATCGCCGCCCTTCTCGAACCGAACCCAATGCGCCATGGCTTGCTCCCCCTGAGATGTTTCGCTACCGCTTTGAATAACGCCTTTCGCGCAGAATCGCGATCCCGGGGGAAGGAAAGCCGGACATGGAAATCGAACACACACCGGTCCTGATCGTCGGCGGCGGCATGGTCGGGCTGACGCTGGCCGTGGAACTCGGCACCTGGGGCGTGGATTGCATCCTCATCAATAACGGCCCGGCCACGGCGACGCACCCCCAGGGCAACTCGCTCAACTCGCGGACGATGGAACACTATCGCCGCCTGGGACTGGCCGAAGAGATCCGCGCCGCCGGTCTGCCCGAGGATCACGCGACCGACGTGGTCTATGTCACCCGCTTCGCGGGCTGGGAACTGGCGCGTCTGCCGATGCCGTCCACAACCCAGAAACTCTCCGTGCCGGAACACACCGCAGCGACGCCCGAGCCGATCCACCGCGCCAACTTCTTCTATATCGAGCCGATCCTGAAACGCCGGGCCGAAGCCCTACCTTCGGTCGTTCTGCGCTTCGGCCACCGGCTGATAGACTTCGAACAGGACGATGACGGCGTGCACGCCACCGTGGAGCGGCTGTCCGACGGCCATCGGTTCGAACTGCGCTGCGACTGGCTGGTCGGCTGCGACGGCGCACGCTCGACGGTGCGTCAGGCGCTGGGCATCGGCTACGGCGGCAAGGGCGGCGAGGACGAGACCTTCATGCGCGGGCGCATGCTGTCCACCTATGTGCGGGCACCCAAACTGCTCAACATCATGACCTGCGCGCCGAGCTGGCATTACTGGACGGTCAACGAAGATGCGCGATCCAGCATCGCGACCCTCGACGCGAAAGGCGAGTACGTGGTCCTGACGCGCATGCCGCCGGGCGAGGACGAGACCACCGTCAATGCGGCGGCGCACTTCCTTGCCACGGTCGGCGCGGACATCCCTGTCGAGGTGCTGTCGGTCAAGGCGTGGATGGCGGGCCTGGCGCTGGTCGCCGACCGTTATCAGGCCGGGCGCGTCCTGATGGCGGGCGATTCCGTCCACCTGTTCACGCCCACCGGCGGCTTCGGCATGAACACCGGCGTCGATGACACCGCGAACCTGGCCTGGAAACTCGCCGGCGCCGTCCAGGGCTGGGCACCGCCGTCCCTGCTCGACACCTATGAGGCCGAGCGCCGTCCCATCGGAATTCGCAACACGTCCATGTCCCACCGCTTCGCCAGCGCGGTCGCGGGGCTCGAAATTCCAGATGAACTGGAAGACGAAACGGAGGACGGCGCAGCGGCGCGGGCCCGCATCGGCGCGCATCTGGCGACATTCACCGAAGAGTTCCGCTCGCTCGGCATCCAGCTCGGCGCGCGCTATGACGGCTCAACGTTGATCCACTCCGATGGCGCAGAGCCGCCGGAGGATTCGCCCTTCGAATATGTCCCCAGCAGCGTGCCCGGCGGCCGCGCGCCGCATGCCTGGCTGGCCGATGGCGAGGCCCTGTCCGACCGGTTCGCGTTGGGGTTCACCCTGCTGAACCTGTCCGGCGAAGACGTACCGGGCAATATCGCGGGCACCTCGTCCATCCCCTGCACGGTCGTGCGGATCGACGATGCGAAGGTGCGTGAACAGTACGCGCGGAACTTCGCGCTGATCCGGCCGGACCACCATGTCGCCTGGCGCGGCGACACCCTGCCGGACGATTTCCCGGCCGTCCTGTCACGCGCAGCGGGCCACTAGCACAAATCAACAAATCGCCCCGTTTGCGAACCATGCGCGCCCTGCTTGGCGCGCTTCATGCGGTCACCCGAACAACACAACACGGGACACCGCACGATGAATCACACCGCTTTTCGCCCCTCCGTCATCAGCGAGCGGACAGCGCCCGGCCGGCGCAGCAGCATTTCCGTTTCGACGATCGCCGCAGGCTTCGTCCTGTCGCTGGCGCTGCTCATCTCTCTCGTCGCCGTCGCGCGCGCGGACAGTTCCGTTGCCGCGGCGGACGCCCCCGCGGGGCTGTTTTTCAAGTCCGTCGTCAACGAGGACGTCTTCGCCGCCCCGACGGTTGCGTCGGATGTCGTCATCGACATCTCGGGCGAAGTCGCCCGGGTCAATGTCCGCCAGCGCTTTCGCAACCCGACCAGCGTGTGGATGGAGGGCGTCTATGTCTTCCCGCTGCCCGAAGGCCCGGCGGTGGACCGGCTGACCATGCATATCGGCGACCGCAAGGTCGAAGGGCGCATTCTGGAGAAACAGGAAGCCGAGCGTGTCTTCCGCGAAGCCGCCGACGCCGGACGTCATGCATCCCTGCTGTCGAGCGCGCGGCCCAACGTGTTCTCGACCAGCGTCGCCAACATCGCGCCGGGGGCCGAGATCGTCGTGGAGATCGAGTATCAGGACCGCGCCCGCTACGCCGACGGAGCCTACAGCTACCGGTTCCCGCTGGTCGTCGCCCCGCGATACACGCCGGGTGGCGTCAACCTTGTGGCCGTCCCGCCGCCGCCGCGCGAGGACCGCTGGCCGCTGTTGCAGCGCATTTCTCACGCCGAAGGCACCACGTCGCCCCCCAAGGTGCGCGATCGCGACATCTTCGGCCCGGTGCGCAACCCGGCCGCCGGGAAGATCAACCCGATCTCGCTGGCCGTCCTGCTCGATGCGGGTGTGCCCCTGAACGCGTTGTCCTCGCCCAATCACAAGATCGCCACCGCTCGTGACGGGGATTCCCGCGCCATCGTCACCCTCGCGGACGGCAGCGTGCCGGCGGATCAGGATTTCGTCCTGAACTGGGCGCCTGTGGCCGGAACGGCCCCGGAGGCCGGCGTCTTCACAGAGACGGTCGCCGATGCCTCCCATGTCGTTGTGTCCGTCCTGCCGCCGCACGAGACGGACGCCCCGGCCAGCACGCGCCCTCGCGATGTTGTGTTCATCCTCGACAAGTCGGGCTCCATGCACGGGCCCGCCATCGCCCAGGCGAAGCAGGCGATCCGCCTGGCCATCTCCCGTCTCGGAGAGGACGCACGATTCAACCTGATCGCGTTCGACAATCTCGCCGCGCCCCTGTTCAACGGGCTGCGGCCGGCCAACAAAAAATACGTCACCCGGGCCTTCGAAGCGCTGGACGCGCTGGAAGCGGATGGCGGCACGGAGATGCGGCATGCGCTGGAACTCGCGTTCGATAGTCCGCGCGATACCAAGCGACTGATGCAGGTCGTCTTCCTGACCGACGGCGCCGCCAGCAACGAGCGCGATCTGTTCGAACTGATCGACAAGCGACTGGGCGACGCGCGCCTGTTCACGGTCGGGATAGGTCCTGCGCCCAACGGCTTCTTCATGCGCCGGGCTGCCGAAGCCGGGCGCGGCACCTTCACCTATATCGACGACCCGCGCGAACTGGATGAGAAGGTCACCGTCCTGCTGCGCAAGCTGGAGCGCCCGGCGATGACGGACCTGCGCATCTCCTGGGACATTCCCGGCGATGCAGTGCCGGAAACCTATCCGGCGCGCATCCCGGATCTGTACTTCGGCGAGCCGATCACCTTCGCCACCCGCCTGCCGGGGCTCGACAAAGCCGCGGGCCGCTTCACCATCACCGGGGAGCGCGACGGCGAGACCTGGAGCCGGACCGTCGAACTCGCCGATGCCCGGCAAAGCGAGGGGCCGGCAGCGCTGTGGGCGCG